>Ga0210408_10004664_pt1 | contig 12193 bp, 28 predicted proteins | sample IncBWH4MmetaG_FD_155471 | JGI IMG/M metagenome (GOLD analysis project Ga0210408, IMG submission 155471) | Forest soil microbial communities from Barre Woods Harvard Forest LTER site, Petersham, Massachusetts, United States - Inc-BW-H-4-M | ecosystem: Environmental > Terrestrial > Soil >... | reverse complement strand
CGTCCTTCAGCTTCTTCATGTCGGCCGCGGTCGGGAACGTAAGCGCGCAGTAGCCGACGGCCTTGCTGGACGTTCGCCCACTGACGGTGATCGTCCGCCCGCCCTCGGCGTTCTTCTCCTCGGCCTCGATCGCGTCGACCACGATGCGCACTCCCGCCATGTCATTCCTCCTCCTAGAGCTATGCCATCACTTCCCCTTCGGTCCACGCGGGTCCACGGTGTCGGGAAGGCACTTGTACACCCCGGTCCCGGCTGGCGCCTGCAGCCACGCTTCCGTCGGTGCAGTTCGCTTGACGGTCATCTTCACGTCCAGTTTGGCGTTCAATATCCGTTCTTCGCGTAGCCTCGTGTCGATCGCTTTGATGCACTGGCCCGCTGACGTATGGGCGGTGAAAAGCTTGAACGTCATGGCATGCGGGTCGTTGGCGGAGTGCCCGCGCCACAACACCCACGCGCACTCAGCGGAGACCGACGTGGCGAGCGCGAGGACGCAGCAGAGGGCGAGGAGGACGCGGCCGTAGATCGCGGCTCTCGAGAGTTGCCCCGCTTCTCTCGCTCGGCCTTCCACCGGTCGAACGGATCGAGCAGGTACCCTAGAACCCCAATTACGATAACCGTTCCCACCGACGTGGTCACCGTGATTGCCAGCACGCCCTCCATCTCGCCGATCAGGCGGACGCATTGCCAGACGTTCGCGGCGAATCCTATGCCGACGAGGACGGCGAACGCGATGAGACGCCAACGAAGTGGCTTCTGTTCCATCGCTCGCCTTCCGTCCCTTTCCTGTCCTCTGGCGCAGCTCACGGGCGGGCTGATTCAGACGCGAGGGAGGATCCGGCGAGCGCCACCCCACCGAGAATGAGAGCCATGCGTCGAACGAACGTCGTGGACGGCGAAACATCACCACAATGGCGATGGCGCAGTGGCGCGGGGCCGAGCAGGCCCAGCGCAAGGAGCCGCATGCCGGAGCGTGAGATCATGACGGCATGGGCGGATACTTCTCGTTCAACTCCGCAACCAAATCGTAGTAGAGCTGATTCGCCGAAATGTGATCCAGCACTTTCTGCCAACTCAACACTGCGATGCCATCGGGCTTCGTCAGGCGAACCTCCACCCTCCAATCCATCGATCTTTCTTCACTTCCCCTGGGGCGACCGTGTCCTTTTTCGGTCATGGATACCTCCTGCTTGCCCCCTCAACGTCGAAGGTGTTTCTCGCCGACTCATGCACCGATTCGGCTTCGGCGGACGCCATGGGATAAGCCAACCGAGTCACCGCCGTGCGTCGTGCCACTGCCGATCGCGCCGCAACGGAACCGTCTGTGGCGGCCGGGCGAAAGAGCCCTGCCAAGGTGAGGCTCAGGTCAGCTGGGGCTTCGCTTAGCGGTCGTGCGAGGGGCACAAGGCACCCTTGACCGGGCAGCCCCGAGTTCCGGGCAGGCGACAGCCCGCCGATGAACCTAGGACTAGGGGTGCGTCCTAGACGACAGGGGGAGCTCGGGTGTGCGTGGCCGGGAGGGTCCGGAGCGCCGGAACCCTCTCAGGTAGTGGCGGGGAAGCCTCAACGAGCGTGATGGACGGCGACGCATAGACCGTCCACATGGCAATGGCGCCGTGATGCAGCTGCAAATCGACCAGGGCATCGTCTGTCTCGTCGCCGTTGAAGTAGCCGCCGAGCCAGACTGGATCCGGGATCTCGGAGTACGCCAACGGTGAAACCGTGAACAAGACGGAGACCAGCAGGAGGGACAGCCAGCGTCTCAGGGCCATGTCCAGACTCTTATGACAAAGACGCGACAGGCAAGTCAACGAGAATCGTCAGCCCGGCGCCGCCGGTGTCCTCGGTCCACCGAGCAATGGTCCCGGATTGCGTATCATTTCCCTTTCGGCCCCCGCGGGTCCACGGTGTCGGGGAGGCAAGTAAACGTGTGGACAGAGAACTCTGATCCGAACCGCCACCACACTCGCGGCTTGCCTGCTAAATGGTCGACCGTGACCTCGCCTCTACCTCTGGGCGCGCTCTCTGACAGAACTTTGTCGGCGAATGCCTGTTCGCAAGTCTGCTTTGTCTCCGACGCCGATGCTGCCCACGTCGACGAGTTAGTGGAAGTCTCGGCGGTTTCCCAGAACACCCACGCGCACTCGGCGGAGGCCGAGGTGGCGAGCGCGAGCAGGCAGCAGAGCGCGGAGCCTACGATGCTGGCTTGGATGGCGGTGATCATGCGGGCTCGCCCTGATCGTCCGGCGGCACATCGAGCCCCTCGAGCTGGCCCTCGACCCAGGCCTTGAAGTCGCGCTCCACCTGGTCCCGCGCCTCGGCGGCGATCCCCGCGGTTCGTCGGCCGAAGTAATTCCAGGCTGGCGTATTCGTGTCGTCTCCCGGCGGGACATACCACAGCCCGGCCTCCACCCCGTGGAGCCCGCTCGCGATCGTGACGACGGTGTAGCGGTAGCCCTCGTGGGTGAACAGCGCCGCCGTGCCGGCCTCAGCCGACTGGCCAGACAACGATTCACTCCCCAGCCAGGCCGCGGAACCGGCCGAACCAGACGACGAGCAGGATCTCCATCATGCCCTCCTCTACCGGGTACCGAACGCGAGACACAGAGCACTCGCTATCCCTCGTTGGGAATTGATCTGCCCAGCGCAAAATCGGCACGAGGCGTAAGTCCTGATGCAGTCGACCGTTGGCGTTTGGCACAGTTTCTGCGATGTAGTCGACCCCGATGCAGCTGCCAGAAAACCGGGAGAGTTGGATCAAGTTCGCGGTTAGCGAGACCGAACGCGCCGCCTTCGCCGAGGCCTCGAAAGGCCGACTGTACTTCACGGTGCCGCAGCTGCAGCCCGGCGCGATTGATGCCTGCGTGTGGCGAGTCGACCCCGACGGCGTCGTATTTCGCTTCGACGGGCCTGCCGTCGCGGCCCCGCCTCTGTCCGCCATCCCTCGCGAGCGGCAGGTTCATTTATCCGGATCCTGGATCTGGACGTGGGAGCGTCCGGCCTGCATGGCCGCGCGATGACGCCTAGCCTCCCGAAAGAGCAGAGGACACGGGCGGCGCCTCATCGCCTGGGCCGTCTTTGGATCCTGCGCGCTGGAACCTCAACCTACGACGTCATGTTCCGGCCCACTGGCAACGGCGTGTTTCACATCGCCACGGAGGACGGGCTCCGGGCGCTTCTCTGGGGCGCCACTATTCCGGAAGCCCGGATTGAAGAGGCGATCGCTGCACTGCGGACCAACCCGGAATATGAGATTTCCGACCTGACCTTGAGCGTGGACCGGTTGCAGAAGCTTGGCCTCTAAACGCAGTGCGGAGTCCAAGCAGATCGTGGCGCCTGTGCTACTGCTCTTCCTGGTCATTGTGCTTATGTTCTTGGCCATCGCGAGCGCCCTGCGCTAGCGCCGGCTCGCGCCAGGCAAAACAGCCGGGCCCGGGTGCCGCTTCCGCTGTCCCTGAAGTCGAAGCCCGCACGAAGGGCATTGTCGATATCTCTGTTCGGAAGTTCGGATGAGGCCAGCAACGAGCAGACCGCAGCCCAGCCCGACAATAGCCGAACCTACCAAGGCCTTCGGCCACGGGTTGACCTGGCGAGAAGCGAACACCACCACCATCAGGCCGATGCCGACCAGGAGCACGCCGAAGCCTCTGACGATCGCGAGACCGATCGGGAGCACCCGCATAGGGCCTCCTTCCCAGCCGCGCTGCCTTCTCCTCAGTCGGCGTGGCCACAGAGCTTAGCACAGGCGGATTGCCCCCAGCATGGCCGCGCGAGCGGGGAGCCCGACGTGTCCTTACTGGGCTACACTCCCACCCGATGGTCCCGCCCCGTCGGTACGCCCAGCCGGATACGGTCGAGTCGCCCTAGGGTGCCGACTCGCGCCCACCAGGCCAGTCTCCGCCTGGAGGAGGTGCCGCGTCCCTCGCTGGCCAAGCTCAGGCACCGGCAGAAGCTCGACGCCTAGGTCCGCCGGGCGCTCGGGCTGGTCCTCCGACGACGGCCCAAGCGCCCTCCCTGATTCGGCACCCGCCGCTCGGGGCGACTTGACACCCGACCCGCCCGCCGCGTAGGATGCGCTTCCGCCGTACGGGAGAAGAGAAAGGCAGGGCGCCCGATGAAGCACATCATCGAGCGGAAGTTGGCAGACTCATGTCGAATACGAAGTCGCGTTCGATGCGTTCCCGACAGTCCGCTTGCACGCGGTGTGCGCCGAGATCTGGGGTGCACTCGTCGCGCACGCGGGCCCGGCTGTGGCGGGAGGCGCGTGATGGTGAGGGTCTTGTGGGCTTAGGCGCGATCGTGGCGGCGGTCGAGGAGCTGTTGACTCGATCCCCGACGCTTTGCCTGGCTAATCTGGCGGTCCTAGAAGCATCCCGTTATCCAATGGCGCGTCGCGGTCACCTGTTCAGCACGATGCCGGAGTCGGATGACCCACTCCTTGATACCGTCCGCACCCGCCTCAGGAGTGGCACGCTGTTGCCGGTTGATCGCAAGTCCCGCACGGGGTGGGGCAGCGGCAAGCCCTGCGCCGTTTGCGACTTGCCGATCAACCGCACGGACATTGAGTACGAGGTCGCGGGTGGGCCGAGCGGCTCGGTCGGCGTGCATCTGCCCTGCTACCTCGTGTGGCGTCAGGAGTCTAAGACGCTGCGCTGGAGCGAAGGTGAGCGGCACCGGAGGACCACCGACGAACTGCTGGCCCAGTTGCGAGAATCTAAGACTGATCTCAGCCGATTCGTTAAAGCCATGCGACGGGACCAGCGACCGCATCTGGTCGTGTCGACCAACGCCGTGCGAGCGTGGCAGGAGCGTGAGCCACAGACCTGGGCGATGGTATGCGATTGGCTGGCCGAGCAAGGCAAGAGCGTTGTCCAAGTCTGAGGCATCGGCTCGTCTATCCGGTGATGACGCGCGCCGAGCGGGCTGGCCTTCGCCTTGAGGACGTGGCCCGTCCATCGCGGGCCAAGGCCGACCGCGGGCGCAGGCTCGATGCGATGGTGCGAAAGGCGCTCGGGATGGTGCTACAGCGGCGACGGCGGCAGCCGAAGGACCAGACGGCGCCCTCACTTTTCCTTCGGCCCGCGCGGGTCGTCGGTCTCGGGCAGGCACTGCCACAAGAGAGCCCGAGCCCTGCTCTGACCCATCAGAAACAGGTCTGTGGGAGAGCGGCGATCAATCATGAACCCGTTCTTCGGAGTCAGCACCTCTCGATAGTCGATAGCCTCGGTGCATTCGGTAGCCGTTGAGTAAGTCGTCTGCCTCACCCAGTCGCCCGCGCTCGGCCCGTAGAGCCGTGACCACAGGACCCACGTGCCCCGGCGTAGGCGGACGTGGCGGCGGCAAGCAGGCTGAGCAGGACGAGCAGGATACGCCGTCCGGTCATCGTGCGGGCAAATAGGCGGTGATCATCACTCGGGCCTCTCCGTCGTGCCCCGCGCGCCCTCGTGCCGGGAGTAGCCGACGATCGGCGCGGGCTTGGTCGGACACACGAGGCAGGTATCGAGGGAGATGAGCCAAATCCAGGAGCCCCGCGAGGGTCCATTCGAGTTGGCAAACTCGCGAGCTACCTGGTGCCCATGCGGTGGGTCGGTCATGTGATGAATCACCTTAGGCAACATCAACGTCCTCCGGCGGGCAGTCACCCCCTCGCCAGCCCCCGTCGCCAGTCGTCCGACTCGAGCGGACGCGATCGGACCCCAGCCGGTGTCTCGCCGTGAAGGATGCTTTCCCCGCGGGGCGCAGACAGCGTGCCGGTTGCCTCAGGAGCAGACGCGCGCGACGACGATGCGCCACACGGCCTGGAATCCGTCTCGCCAGGATGCCTTCTTGCCTTCGGCATACCCTGCGGCCGTGATACCGCGCGAAGGTGCAACTGCTTGAGGACCGTGGACCGAAACACGCCGTTCGCCGCGGCGCCGGTCAGAGACAATGTCCACATCGGGCCGAGATCCGAAGAGGGCCCGCACCTGATCAAGCGACTTCATGTCGCCTCGTACGGCGATCACGAGGAGAAGTGACGCATAGCGCGGGAGTCTACATGAACGCGGCGAGCGCCGGGCCTACTTGACCGGCTCGTACGTGATGACTCCGGTCTGGTCATCACGAACCCACTTCATGTTACGACCTTCCAGCGTAATCACGCCCGTGCTGCCATCAGCATGCTTGAACCGAGCCTGACCATGCTCAATCTGAATGGCTCCAGCAAAAGGGACGTCCACGATTTTGCTCCCGACGCCCTGAATTCGCCGGAGCCCCAGATGTCCCATTCCCTTGTATGTGCCATCATCTCTGATGGTCAGGTCCGCTTCGAAGCTTTGAGCGTTCCGTGCGCCGTTCCCCTTCCACTGCCCGGCCAGTTGCTTGACCTCGGTGATCTCGTCACCCCTGACCAGAGGTGTCATTGTTAGCCAAACCGTTAGCCCTACGAGGAAAAGCGCGGCTCGCCTAAGAGCAAGACGTCGCGTCATTGTCACCTCCGTGGTTTGGTCCTGTTTTCGCGACCGCCCTGTCGACCCGATCGCGGCCACGCGGACTATTGCCACGACCACCGCCTCAAGAGAATCTGGGTTCGAGCAACGGCATGGCCACCGAGTAGTCGCCAGCCCAGGAGGGACAGGAGTACGACGACACCGATGACCGCAACGCCGACCCAGGCTAGCATTACCCAGGCCGACCGTAGCATAAAGAGGGCGCCGAGCAACTGGCACAAGAAGCCTGTGGCAAGCAATAGGAATCCGGCGACCGCGTCGGCCTGTTCGATCATATTTCGCCGCAGCATCGGCTCTGACGGAGGTATGCCGTGTTTCTAAGTTGCGTGTCCCACGCCCTGGACGGTCCGCGAATCATCGATGATGTTCTGCTCCGAGCGACGCAGGACACGCCACAGGAGAATCAGGGTTCCGGCGAGCCCGAAGATGCCCGAGAGCATCGAAAAGAGATAGTAGATCGGCACTTCCGGCAGTCTCTCACCGGAAGTTTATCAGGGGATCTCGCACCGAAGTGGTCATCGCTTCGACCGCCGACAGCCATCCAGCACGGCATCGCCCTCCGTCACATAGCACCGCTCCGCTTGGTCTTCCCGTAAAACTGCGCACCTGGCACATGGTAGATGCACCGCTCGCTCGAATAGGTCGTGAAGTGGCCCTTGATCGGGTGCGCGAGCGGACACTCCCAGGCGCTCTCGGGACCGGCTCGATGCCGCTCAGATGCGATCACAGACGCCCGGTCTCAACTCCATCGCATGGAACCTGTGGCATATTTCGAGAGCCGAGGATGTCGGTATCAACCGGCTTGTCGCTGACCGCGGGCAGGTCTTGGACGATGAGGGCTGGCTCGCGCGGCTTGGGATCGACATTCGTCACCAGGGGACTGGCCAGACGGCCGAAGAGGCTACGGCGACCACAACGTGCCTAAACCTTGAAGCACTCCGGGCGTATACGACCGCCGTCGAGCACCGCACGCTAGCCGTCGTCGAATCGCTTGAACCGGACCTGCTCGACGACACGCTCGATCCCGGGAGAACCCATCAAGTCCTCTTCGATGAGGGATTCGCCCATTCCAACGGCGCGTGGCTTGAGAAGGCGTACATGGGATGGCATCTGGGCAAGTGCCTGATCCATTTCAGCCTCACCCACAGCTACCAGCACGTTTGGTGAGATAGGCGTGCTTGCAAGCCTACAAGGTCGATGTCTACGGGCAGTGAAGACGACTGCCCGAAGGGGCAGCCCCAAGAGGGCGGCTCATCTCCTTCGGGCGATTGCCTGGCGTGTCGGCAGCCCCCCGGTAGGCCCACCTTACAGCGGCCCGAGCCGCCCTCTAGCGGACCAAAGTCAGCGTGAACCTGGGCTCGGCGCGCAGAACGATACCGTAGGCATCGTTCCAAGTGTCTTGCGTCGGCGCTTCGAGCACGCGCCCGTAGGCGCCGCCGAGGCGTCGAGACCGGGCCGCTCCAAGATGCTTTTGATTTGTTCATCGTAGTCATTTCATCTCGAATATTCATCGGCTGGAGCGATGATCTTCATCGGATCAGCCTATATGTTCGTTACGTTCCTGTAACAACGGCGCCCTGCCACATGGTAGCGTCCCTCGTGTAGGTAGAGACACGTAGGAGCGCCGCGCGCGATGGCCCGCATCCTCGTCGTCGACCCTGAGCGCGACGTGCGTAGCCTCATCGCGGACCTGCTGGCCAGCGCTGGCCACGAGGTGCACTGCGCCGCCGACGGAGCCCGAGCGCTGGCTAGCCTCGACGAGTCGCCGGCCTTCGATCTCATCCTCAGCGACCTCAGCATGCCGGCCATCGAAGGGATCGGGCTCTACTGGGAGATCGCGCGCCGCTGGCCGCACCTTGTCTCGCGGCTCGTGTACGTCACGGGCACCATCGACGCCGACTCCTCCGAGTATCGCATCCTGCTCGATGAAGGGATTCCCCTCGTGCTCAAGCCGTTCCATGCTGAGCATCTGCTCGAGGTCGTCAGGTACGCGTTGGCGCGTCAGCGATGAGCACGACCATCAGCGGCCGGCTCATCGAGATCCGCGACGCCTACATCGTGCTGACGGGCCCGACGTACATCATGCTACCGCCCGGCATGAAGGGAGAGAACCTCGTCGTCGGTGAGCCGATCACGGTCACCATGACCTCGCAGGGTGGGCGGTGGACTGCCGAGCGCTTCGAGCGCGGTTTCGAAGGAGAGGCCCCGTGAACGACGACCAGGTCCGAGCGAAGCTGCGCGACGCGTTCCGCCGGTTCGCGCTGCCGCGCACGATGCCGGGCGTGTACCCCGTCCCCAAGCCGGAGGGCTTCGAGGCGATCACGATCAACGGCGGCCGGGGCCGGCTCTGCTCGGTCTGCGACAAGATCATCCCGGGCAACGCCGACGGCTCCTTCGAGTTCAAGCACACAGACGGGCGCGTGCTGACGTTTCGCGCGCACTGCGAGGAGCTTTGGCAGGAGGAGCGCCATGAGGTCCGACGGCCGTAGGACGACATGACCGAGGGGATGGTCCAGAGCCAGGTGCGCCAACACTTGCGTGACCAGCAGGGGCGCGCGCAGTGCGCGCGCTGTATGGCGGCGGCGCTCCACTTGGACTACGAGTCGGTCCGAGACGCGATGGACGACCTCGCGTCCCGGCAGCCCTTCTCGCGTGGCCCGTGCGCGTGCAGCGTGGTGGGCCTCAGCTACCGGTGGTTGAACAGGCCAAGCACGTAGCTTAGGAACATCGCCGACGCCGATGATCCGTCGGCGCGCAGGTCATGCGCTCTCGCATCTCGGCCACTCGGCCGCCCAGATGTCGTAGCACCGCCGATGCAGTCCCGCGTCCGGGAGATCGCGCTCGACCTCCACGTCGTCGGCCGCGATGGGTCGCTCGCACGCCACGCAGATCTGGCCGGTGCCGGGGCCGACCCGCTCGTGCGGCAAGTTCTCCTTCGGGAGCGTGCCGGCGAGGATCTTCTCGCGGATGCCGTACGCAGCTCGCCGTGACCACTCATCGTCGCCCTCGTTCTTGGAAGCCACGCAGCAGTGCGCGAGCCATCGGCTTGCTACTCGATCACCTGATCCGCCCGCTGCAGGAGCGACGGCGGGATCGTCAGGCCGAGCGCCTTGACAGTCCTCAGGTTGATGACGAACTCGAACTGCGTCGCCTGTTCTATGGGGAGATCGCCCGGTCTCACGCCCTTGAGAATCTTATCGACGTACACGGCAGCACGCCGGCAGAGAGCGGCCACGTTCGTGCCATACGCCATCAACCCCCCGACGTCGGCGAATTCACGAAAGCCATAGACCGCTGGTAGCCGGCTCTTGGCCGCGAGATCGACGATGCGGGTGCGAAAGTTCAGGGTCAGAGGGGCAGGGAACACGATGAGCGCTTGGGCATGGGCGGCGGCCATCGCTGCGAAAGCACCATCGAGTTGGTTCGGCTCCTCAATGCTCTGACGCTGGAGCTTCAGGCCGAGCTTGTAGGCCGCATCCTGAACCGCCTTCAGGAAGGACACATTCGATGGATTGGACGGATTCCACAGGACAGCCAGCCTTGAGAGCTAGGAAGGACCTGGGTCAACAGTTCCGGCCATTTCCCCGCGAGTTCCTCCCCTAGAGTGAGGGAGAGGCCCGTGACGTTTCTACCAGGCCGGGCCAGATTCGAGACCAGCCCCGTGCCAAGGGGGTCCACGGCGATGAAGACGATCGGAATGGTGTCGGGTTGCTCCTTCGCCGCCCGGATCGCCGGCGTACTGACGGTCACGAGCACATCGAGCTGCAATCGGATGAGCTCGGTGACTAGATCGTTGAAACGCTCGGCCCTTCCTTCCGCCCATCGAGCCTCGATGTTGACGTCCTTACCTTCGACGTAACAGTGTTCACGCATACCAAGGCGGAATGCATCGAGGAAGTGGCGGTTGACGGAAGCGGAACCTCCCTCAACGAAGCCGATCCGCCACACCTTCCCTTACTGCTGTGCCCCAGCGGCGAGCGGCGCGGCGAGGAGGCCGCCAGCCAAGGTTCCGAGGAACGAGCGACGGTCCATCACGGGCCTCCGCCCGGCCGCGTCGTCTAGGAGAGACGGAGCGGGGCGGCCAGCGGGTCGACCTTACACCAGCGGGCCGGCGGTCGAGACCACTATTTGAACACGTGGACCGAACTTGACGGAAAAACCACCACTCCCTAGGCTGGAAGCATGCGGCCACTCGGCGTCAATCGGGGCTTGGTCGGACAGGAGTCAGGGTAGAGAATCCCCGGTCCATGGAAACCATTCTGGTAGTGGATGACGAGACTACGGTGCGGGCGCTGGCGCGGGACATTCTGCTGGGCGCCGGCTACCGGGTGCTCGAGGCCGAGGACGGAGAAGAGGCGCTGCGCGTTGTCGAGGAACACCGGGGGACCATCCACGTGCTCCTCACCGATGTCGTGATGCCCGGCATCAACGGCAAAGAATTGGCCGACCGGCTGGCCGCCGTCCGCACGGACACCAAGACGATCTTCATGTCCGGTTGCGCCTCCGAGGTAGTCAGCGACGCCGGCGTCCTGATTCCGGTAGACGCTTTCGTGGCGAAACCATTCACGGTGGAGCGCCTGCTGAACAAGGTGCGCGAGCGAATCGAGTACTGCTCACCCTTTCCCCGCCCGCGCCTATATGCTAGACGTCCCGATCCGAGCGGCAGGGAAATTGGTCCTGCGCCGACGGCGACGCCCGACTAGGCCAGCCTAGAGGAGAGAAAAGCTGAGGGGGTGGCGGCCGATTGGACCCAAGTCGCAAAATGGTGCGCCGAGAGCGCGCGCGAAAGCGACCGGCTAGGTTTATATTGCCTGGCGCGCGAATACCAGTTCGGCATTGGGGTTGCTCAGGACCGCGCGCGGGCAATTCAGTATTTCGACCGGGCCGCCGCACAGGGCAACGATGATCAGTCGAAATTCTTCCACGAATGGCTCCGCAACCCCCGCCAACTGCATCGGAATGCGCAATGAATACGAGCGCGAGCACTTTTTCGGCGTGTGCGAGGAGCCGAGAGGCAAGACCGCTATGGACGGCCGCTTTGGTGAAGCCGAGAGGCTCAGTCCCAACGCTGCTGGATAGTCGAGCCGACGACGCACTCGGTGCCACCGCAGATCGCGGTGGCCGCGCCGAGGTTCAAGAGACTGCATGATGAGGTCACAGCTGATCCGGCGGGGATCTTCTTGGGAGAGGGGCTGTGTCGACAATGCTGATGCCTTTGAGCAGGTCGCGGGGTCGAAAATCGGTGCCAAATCGGTGCCCAACTGGGATAAAAACGGACGTGCTCGGTGCTACTGCGGCTCGGGCCAAAGCTCGAGTTGTTGCACGTTTAGCACATCCGAGTGATCCCGTTGGACCCGCTGATTGGTGCTCTCAATCAGCGGGTCCGGATGGGATCCCGCGTGCCATACGAGTGAGAGCGGATTCGATTCCTGGCGAAGGCAGCAAAGGCTCGTAGGATCCGATCTGGATTAGGGCGGCCGGCCTTTCTTTGCGCGTTGTTTCCGGCCAGATCCCGCAGCCTGAGCGCGGCTCTCAAGTAGCTGGCGGTACTCTTCTAGCTCCTGCTCCAGCCTGGCTATCGATTGGTCGAGCCGAACCTCATAGTTCCTTCGAAGTGGCTTTGGTAGTGGGGCAATCTTGGCCGCTTCTTGCCTGAGGAAGGCCAATAGACGCTTATGCGCTTCCGCGAGCTCGAGTGAAACCGACCG
>Ga0210408_10004663_pt1 | contig 12194 bp, 7 predicted proteins | sample IncBWH4MmetaG_FD_155471 | JGI IMG/M metagenome (GOLD analysis project Ga0210408, IMG submission 155471) | Forest soil microbial communities from Barre Woods Harvard Forest LTER site, Petersham, Massachusetts, United States - Inc-BW-H-4-M | ecosystem: Environmental > Terrestrial > Soil >... | reverse complement strand
CGCGGGTCAGTTTCGCTCAGCTTATCTCGGCGGCGGTCGCAACATACGTGTACCGTCTGTCAGGCGCCCGCGATGTTGCCCTGGATTCAGTGGTCACCGGTCGTGTTGGCGCAAGCGCGCGCCGCGCCTTCGGCAGCATGTCCAATGTCCTGCCGCTGCGACTGGAACTTGCTCCGGAGCAAACTGTCAGCGAACTGCTCGCGATGGTATCCAGGCGGTTTCGCGAATTGTTGCGGCATCAACGATACCGGGGCGAAGAACTGCGCCGCGCCGCGAACCTGCATGGCGATGCGACCAGTCTGTGCGGCACCTTCGTAAATGTAATGCCGTTCGATTACGATCTGGATTTCGCGGGATATCGCGGTCGCGAGTGCATGCTGTCCACGGGACCCGTGAACGACATGGAAATCTGGGTCTACACGGGCCTCGCCAGGGGAGACTTACGCGTAACAATAAACGCAAATCCCGGACACTATGCGCCGGAAGATATTCGGGTTCATTTTTCGCGGCTTGTCACGTTACTCGCGCAACTGACGCCGGACGCGTTGGACCGTCCTGTTCATCAGCTGGAAATTTCCGGGCCGGATGAACGAGACGCCCTGTTGCACATGGGCGTCAAGAGCACCGGCTTCAAATCTGCCGGAATAGTCGCCGAGACGTTTGAAGCACAGGTGTCGCGCACTCCGAACGCTATTTCTGTGTCCTGCGCTGGACGGAGTACATCCTTTGCGGCGTTGAATGCAGATGCAAATCAATTGGCGCACCATCTGATCGAGCGTGGCATTGGTCCGAACGACGTGGTTGCGATAGCGGTCCACCGTTCCATCGACATGGTGATTGCGCTACTGGCGACGTTGAAGACAGGAGCCGCCTTTCTCCCATTGAGTTCGGCGATACCGCTGATGCGTTTGACGCAGATGCTCTCTGACGCCGATCCGGCGGTTGTGCTTTGTACATCCGAGACCAGCGCGGCACTGCCGAAGGGTCTCTTAGTTCCATACCTCGATATTGTCGAACTACGCACATTGCTGGCGGGCAAGCCGGTACATGATCCGAGTGAGAACGAGCGACGATCCAGGATTCTGCCGCACCATCCCGCCTATGTGATCTATACCTCCGGCTCGACGGGAACCCCGAAAGGGGTCGTCGTGGAGTATGGTGCCTTGGCGACGTTCCTCGATTCCATCTCAACGCAGATTCCCTTCAAGCCCACCGACCGGCATCTCGCAGTCACAACGATTACTTTCGACATATCGATCCTGGAGTTACTGATGCCGCTGCTGCATGGGGCACGGGTCGTGATCGCTCGGGAGGAGGATGTACGTGATCCGCAAGCGCTCGGCGCTCTGATGGCCGACGAAGAAGTAACATCAATGCAGGCAACCCCAAGCCTTTGGAGACTGGTCGTCGCGCACAACCCTCGCATCCTTGAGAAAGTACGCGTCTTTACCGGAGGCGAGGCGCTTTCGGGTCAATTGGCGAGAACTCTGCTTTCTGCGGCGCCGGTAGTCTGGAACTTGTATGGCCCGACTGAGGCGACAATCTGGGCCACAGCACATCAATTGACCCAAGCAGATGTACTGGACTCTGCTGATGACGTCGTGAGTATCGGATGCCCGCTTGAAGGTGTTCGCATCTACGTCCTTGATGCTGTATTAAACCTGTCACCGGTCGGGGTAACAGGCGAGCTTTACATTGCAGGGCCAACTTTGGCCCGAGGCTATCTGCATCGCCCTGATCTGACAGCAGAACGTTTCGTCGCAGACCCGTATGGCGAGCCGGGGACCCGGATGTACCGGACCGGTGACCTCGCTAGTTGGCATCCGGACGGAACGTTGCGATTTCTCGGCCGCTCAGATCATCAAATCAAAATCCGCGGCCACCGTATCGAACCTGGAGAAATCGAGGCAGCGCTCATCTCGCACCCGAACGTTCGCGAGGCGCTCGTGACGTCGCGAGAGCATGCGGGACAACCGCAACTCATGGGTTATGTTATTCCTCGCCAGGCGGAAACAGTGGGGCAGCACGGGCAGGCCACGCGTGTCGCCGACTGGAAGGCAACTTTTGCCGCGGCGTACGGCGGACCCTCGAACACGCTGGATGAAGCGGACGCGGTAATTTGGCGTGATAGCTACTCCGGAGAACCAATTTCGCCCGAAGAAATGCGGATATGGATCGATGGAACGGTGTCGCGGCTGCGTTCTTTCCAGGCAAAACGGATTCTGGAGATTGGGTGTGGCACCGGCGCGTTGCTGAGACGTCTGGCCGCGGAGGCCGATGTTTATATTGGTCTCGATTTCGCGGCTGAGCCGCTGGAGCTGCTCCGCGACAATCTGCGGCGAGAGGGTTACGCGGACAACGTGGTCCTGCGTCAGGGTTTTGCCAATGACCTGTCTTTTCTCGATAATGAAGGCGTCGATCTGGTCGTATTGAATTCGGTGGTCCAGTACTTTCCCGATCTGGAGTATCTGTTCGACGTTCTCACAGAAGCCGTCCGGGTCGTTCGGCCAAATGGCGCGATTTTCGTGGGAGACGTACGTAGCCTGAACCTGCTCACCGCCTATCACACGTCTGTGCAATTGGTCAACGCTCGACCAAACACCTCCATATCAGAGCTGAGACGGCGTGTTGAAGAGGCGCAACGGACCGAGAAGGAACTGGTTATCGACCCCGCACTGTTCCAGGAACTGTCGCGTCATTGGCCCAGGATCGGACGCGCAGCGGTATCGCTGAAGCCGGGCTCCTACGACAATGAGCTAAGCCGGTTCCGCTACGACGCAACGCTCCACATCGGCGAGAAGGCCATCGTGGCTGTGCCTGATGTGTGGGTACCCTGGGATCCAGATGGGACCTGGCACGTCGCGATGCAGAAGCTGGCGTTGGAAAAGCCAGGTGCGTCGCTGGGATTGCGAGGCTTCCGGGATCAGCGGGTCGTCGGCGCGATCGAAGCCGCGCGTTTGTTGCACGAACCAACGGATGAGCCGCCCGATGCGTCTTTGTTGCGCGCGAGATCGCTCGAAATGCGCGCTGAACATCCTGACAATATTGAGCGCTTGGCGGAACGCCTGGGTGTCGCGTTTCACTGGATCGAAATGGGGATCGACGGACATTATGACGGCGTGTTCGATCCTCGATGGGAGGCCTGTAACAGCCTGCCAGATGAACCGATTGGCTACTACAGACGTTTTGCAAATTTCCCCTGGCATGATCTCGCCGATGAAGAACTCGGCATCGTTCTCAGAAACTACCTTATGGCACGCCTGCCCGAGTATATGGTCCCCTCCTTCATTCTCGCGCTTCCATCCTGGCCCCTGATGGCAAACGGCAAATTGGACCGTAAAGCGCTGCCCGTTCCGGGCCGGGCTCTCACTGCGAACTACCAGGCGCCGCGGATTGCGGAGGAACGGGCGTTGTGCGAGATATTCGAGAGTGTCCTCGCTCTCGATCGCATTGGAGTCCACGACAATTTCTTCGCCCTCGGCGGGAACTCGCTCGCGGCAACGCGTGTCATCGGTCAAATTCGAACCATGCTTGGCAAGGAGGTAGCCAACCGCGCGCTGTTCGAGGCCCCCACCGTCGCCGGTCTGGCGAGCATTCTGACGATGAACGAAAGAAACAGGACGTTGGGTTTGCCCCTTCTTGACAGGCCGACGTCTTCACTGGGCCGCCGATTTCACATCCGTCCGTCGGGTACGGCGGAGCCGCTGATCTGTGTACAACCCGTCACCGGTCTTTGCTGGTCGTATCTGGGTCTTGCGAATCATCTGGCCGGGAATCGTCCGATTTACGGATTGCAGTCCCGAGGCCTCGATCAATCGACCCCATTGCCGCGTGACCTGGACGAGGTTGTCGCAGATTGCATTGAAGATCTGGTCGAGGTCCAGCCGGCCGGTCCGTACCATATTCTTGGTTGGTCGTTTGGCGGCATGATCGCTCATCGCATGGCTTGCGAGCTGGAGGATCGTGGCGAGAAAGTTGATCTTCTCGCCCTCCTCGACAGTTATCCGTCAGGGATCCTGCCGTCTGTTTCCGTCGCGGAGGAAACGCGTATCCTCCGCTACTGGACGGAATTGATCGGCTTGAATGTACACGACGCGACCGACGAGGCGTTGGACCTGATGACGTGCGCCGAGGCCGCTCGCGCGACCAATCACGCGCTCGCGGGCCTTGATGCAGAATCGCTTCATCGATTGATCGAGGTATTCAGGAACAATGGCCGCCTCGCCTCTGCGAGAGCATCGACGCGGCAATTTCACGGCAACATGCTTCTTTTCACCGCGGCGCAAGGGTCCATGGATTTTGCCCTCCCGCCTGTCACTGCGGAACTGTGGCAGCCTTACTGCACCGGACAGATCGCCGCGCATCCGATCGAGACGAGCCACAACCACATGTGCGATCCAGCGCCGTTGGCCGGCATCAGCATGATCTTGCGAGATCAATGGGAGCGGGCGGCCGAACCTGCCGCGTGAGAAAATATGACACGGAAAGGCGAGATATGACGAACTCATTCGAAAACCTGTCAGCGACGTACCGTCTGTTGGTGAATGAGGTTGGTCAGTATTCACTTTGGCCCGATTTTATAGCGATCCCCGCCGGTTGGTTCGCTGCTGGTCCCGAGGGAGATCGTCACGCTTGCATAAGATGGATCAATGAGGCTTGGACGGACATGTCCGGCGGTCCTGTGAGATCAACTCCACCGGTGAATGATCGGTCGACCACGCTGTGATCTTCGATCATCGCTTGGCCCTCTTGCCCGGGGTCGCAGTCGCACATCGAAAGATTTATGTCGGCGATGAAGCCTATCTCACCGGCGATGAAGCTCGCTCGCTCACGGGTTGCGCGCCTTCTGTTCGACGCGCCGCCGCTGCGGCGCGGGTTGCGGCGCGTGGTCTGCTTGCTGCAGTCGGTTCGCCGCATTGGAGCATGCCACGACGCGTGGGGCGTGCGCCACTTTGGCCCGAAGGCGTGATGGGTTCGCTTTCACATTGCGACGAGGATGTAGCTGCCGCGGTTTCCTGCAACGATCTCTATGCCGGGATAGGGATCGACATTGAACCCAGGGAGCCGCTCGAACGAGACATCCTGGACCTGTTTGCGAGTCCACCGGAGCTCAGGGACATCAGCGGTGATCTGGTACGCGCCCGCATGTTGTTTTGCGCGAAGGAGGCGGCCTATAAAGCGGTGTACCCATTAGATGGCCGTTTCCTTGAACCTCACGATATTGCGGTGAACCTAGAATCTCAGGTGGCAGTCACGTGCGATGGTTGGGATGTGGATCTTAGGTTCGCTATCGACTCGCGAATCGTAGCACTAGGAACGGTGCGCCGGGACCGTCAAAATCTCCGTCTGTGATTTCGTTGGTGGAAGGAAGCGTATTTGAACGAGGCGAAGATGCCAATTTTGCGCAACAAATTCGCATGCCGATTGACATGCGTAGCGCATGGTTTCAGGTTGCGCGAATAACCAGCAGGGAGTGGAGCGCGTGCGCAATCGCTGGAGTATCCTTGCCGTCTTGTTCGTGGTTCGCCTCACCATGAGCTTTCAGTTTCAAAGCGTTGCCGCGGTTGCGCCGCTGCTCGGCCATGACTTCGGCGTTGGACTTGCCGACATCGGAACCTTGATTGGACTGTACTTTGCGCCCGGCGTTGCCCTGGCATTGCCGGGCGGCGCTATTGGGAAAAGATACGGCGACAAAACGACCGCGCTCGGGGCATTGATGCTCATGCTGCTCGGCGGCCTTGCGATGGTGCTCTCCAGTTCCTGGTCCGGCCAGATCGCAGGACGGCTGGTTGCCGGCGCGGGTGGTGTATTGCTCAATGTTCAGATGACGAAAATGCTGACCGACTGGTTTGCGGGCCGAGAGATTGCAACCGCAATGGCGATCTTCGTCAATTCCTGGCCGGTCGGGATTGCAATCTCACTGCTGACGCTGCCTTCGATCGGCATCGCATATGGAGTGGGAGCGGTATATCTGGCGGTGGTGGTTTTAGTCGGGTTCGCGGTCGTCCTGCTTGCTGCGGCATATCAGCCGCCGACGACTTCCGTGACCGCTGCTGCAACGTCCGCGCGGCTCGATCGCAGCACGGCGATGGCCGTGATCGCGGCTGGCCTGATTTGGGGCCTCTTCAATGTCGGCATCGCGATGCTCTTCAGCTTCGGACCTTCGATGCTGGTCGAGCGTGGGTGGTTGATCGCAGCCGCAGGGTCGATCATCAGCATCGCGCTTTGGCCGGCGGTAGCCTCCGTTCCGCTGGGCGGACTTCTGGCGGATCGAACCAAACGGCCTGAATTGATTCTGGTCGCGAGCTGCATCGTTTCCGCAATACTGATGACGGCACTGCCTCGCAGCAGCGCGGTGGTCTCGACTGTCGTCGCGCTTGGACTGGTGAGCGGCCTGCCAGCCGGGCCCATGATGAGTTTGCCCGCGCGGGTGCTCGCCCCTGCTACGCGGGCGATCGGTATGGGCTTATTCTACACGGTTCACTATGCCGCCATGACGTTAGGACCGGTCATCGGCGGCGCCTGCTCCAACTGGGCCGGCAACGCCGCCGCGGCATTCGATTTCGGCGCCGCGCTTATGCTCGCGTGTCCGATTATCCTTTGGGCGTTCAATCGCATGCCTGCGACGATGCCGAAAACGGCTTGATTATTCAACTGCGCGATCGCTTTGACGATTGCATCGGCTGCGGCTGCCTTTCGCTAAAAGTCTGCCCGCTGCGCAACCCCGATGATCGGCTCGCCCGCGAAGGCACGGGTCCGCGCCTGTTGGAGCGAAAGCGCGCACGTCAAGGCGCCGGCCACGATTCTTAACGGATCGTTGCGCGGCTGTGCTCGCGAATGCGAAGCTTAAAAAACACGGTTACCCAATCGTCAACGCTCAGCCTTTCTTAAGCATTTCAACCGATCTTGGTTAACGGCTGATGCCGGTAACGGTTGGGTTGGGTCGATGAAAAAGTTTTCAGTGGCGGCTTTTGCTCTGCTGTTGGGTTCGAGTTTCGCCAGCGCGGCGGACATGCCTGTTCCCTATGCCCCGGTGCTGTGGTCGTGGACCGGGCTTTATCTCGGGACCCATGTCGGCGGCAGTTTTACAAGTTCGCAGTTTTCCGATCCCGCGGGGCTTGCGATCTTCGGCGGCAACGTCAGAAGCCCGGCCGCACTCGCCGGCTTCCAGCTCGGCTACAACTGGCAAATCCCCAATTCGAATTTTCTGCTCGGCGTCGAGGCGGATGCCAGCGCATCGATCGGCGACGGCACCATGACCTGTCTTGCCTCATCGGGTCTGTTTACATCGGCCAACTGCCGCGTGCGTCCGCAAGCCAACGGCAGCCTGACCGGACGGGTCGGCTATGTCACCGGCCCGCGCGGGCACACTCTGATCTATGCCAAGGCGGGTGCGGCCTGGTTGCAGGAACAGATCGATATCACGACGAACTTCAGCGGCTTCAATGCGGCTCCTCCGGCGACGAGTTTTGACGGCGTGCGATGGGGCTGGACCGTCGGCGCCGGCGTCGAAAAGGCGCTGACGCCCGCCTGGTCGGTCAAGCTGGAATACGACTACGCGAATTTTGGCAGCCTCAGCACTCCGACTCCCGGCAGCTTCGTCCTGATGTTTCCGTTCGCCGTCCCAACTCCGGGCGGCACGACCAGCGTCAACCAGAATCTGCAAACGCTCAAACTCGGCCTGAACTACAAGATCGGCGAAGACCTCAATGCGCAGTGGGAGCCGTCGGCGTCGGATTATCGTCTGAGGGGCGCGACCGACCCGGGCTATATTCCGGATGCCGAAGTCGAGGTCGGCGGACGCGTCTGGTACTCTTCCGGCAAATTCCAGAAGGATCTGGGTTCACCGATCGATCTGGGCCAGCAGAACATACTAATATCGCGGCTGAGCTATGACTCGCCGGCGGCCTCGGGCGAAGTGTTCGGCCGCGTCGACACTCCGGTCAACATTTTTCTGAAGGGCTTTGTCGGCGGCGGCAAGCTGCTGTCGGGCAATATGCATGACGAAGACTGGCTGATGTTCGCAGGCATTCCCTATTCGAACACGCTTTCAACGGTGAAGGGGGATCTGTCCTACGCCACCTTCGACGTCGGCTATTCGGTATTCCGCGGCCCCAGCGCCAATGTCGGCGGTTTCATCGGCTACAACTATTTCCGCGAGAACAAGCAGGCCTTCGGCTGCGCCCAGATCGCCAACAGCAATTCCGATTGTGCGCCGGCGCTGCCGAATTCGGTCCTCGGTATCACCGAAGACGACAAATGGAATTCGATGCGGATCGGCATCAACAGCGTCGTCAAATTGACGGACCGGCTGACGCTGACCGGCGACGCCGCTTACCTGCCGTTCGTGACGTTCAGCGGCACCGACAATCATCTGCTGCGGACCGACGTCACTAACACGGTCTCCCCCGAGACCGCCACCGGGCGCGGTGTGCAGCTCGAAGCGATCCTGTCCTACGCCATCGCAAAATATTTCAGCGTCGGTGCGGGCGGCCGCTACTGGGCGATGTGGGCGCCCGGCAACTCCGATACGTTCAGCCAGGGCTGTCCCTGCCAAACGCTGCCGGTCCGCACCGAGCGCTTCGGCGGCTTCCTGCAGGCATCCTATAAGTTCGATGGCCTGAAATAAGTTTTGCGGCAGCCCCGCGCTCACCGCGACGCCGAGTTCAGCACATTGTCCAGCCGGAACGAATAGCCGACGCCAATGATGTAATTCGGCGAGTTGCTGTTCAGCCCGAACGCCATGTGGAAATCGATCTGCTGGGTCCGGGTCAACAAATATCCGCCGCCCAGATTGAACAGCGCGACGCTGGCGCCGCGGGACGGATAGTCGCCGACATATTCGCCGAACAGGTACATTCTCTCGCTGATCTTCTTCTCGATCACGAAGGTTGCTTCCGTGGTCTGATGGTTCGAGAAGTCCGCCGGCCGGAAGAAGCTCGTGAACATGCCGCTAACGCCCCAGCCGCCGCCGAGCTCATGCGACCACGGAAATTGCAGATACGGTTGCAGGCCGGGGCCGGTGATGGCTTGCGTTCCCGTCGGCAGCCCAGCACCGACCACGACCGAAAGGCTGGAGGATTCCGGCAATGCGCTCACCTGCCATTTGACGGCGGGGGTCACGTTGGTGAAGCCGGTGCTGGTGGCGCCTGACAGCCGTCCGAAATAGCTGGGTATATCGACCAAAAGCTCCAGGCATGGCGCGACGCCAAATCGCAGCCGGCTGTTGCTGCCGTCAAAGCCGCTAGCTCCGCTTTGGCGCGAGGTATTGATCCCGTTCTCATTCTGAAAGCTGCCGGCCGGCACCACCAGGCTCGAATTGGTTACGTCGGGACGGTCGGTTGCGATCTCCGATTGCGACGACGGGCATTCGGCCGCCTGCGCGGCACCAAGCCAGACAACGGCGATCGCAAGGCAGGCGAATTTCAACGGGAGACGCAGCATTGACACCAACATGGCCGATTCGTGCGGATTTATCGGCGTTCTTGAAGAGCGTTTCCCGGATTCCGGCCGCTCGATCGAGCCGGTTGCCCTGCTTCATGATCTCGTAGACACCAAAATATTCCGAAAATTCCCGCTTGACTTTGACGTAGCGTCAAACCGGCATAACGCGCTCCTCGAACGGGAATCGCGGCGGGAGACAGCGCAATGTTTCGTATCGGCGAATTTGCCCAGATCGCGCAGGTCTCGGGACGGCAATTGCGTTTCTACGACCAGCTCGGCCTGCTCGAGCCCGCGCATATCGATGCGCAGACCGGCTATCGCTATTACAGCATCCGGCAATTGCCGCGGCTGAACAGCATCCTGGCGCTGAAGGAGTTAGGCCTTTCGCTCGATCAAATCGGGCCGCTGCTCAAGAACGGGATTTCGCCGACCGAACTGCGCGCCATGCTCACCATGAAGCAGGCGCAGCTTGCGCAATCGTTGCGGGAGGAGGAGAGCCGGCTGCGCCACATCGAATCCCGCATCGCGCAGATCGACCATCGGGGCGGCATCGGTGACTACGACGTCGTCGTCAAGCAGGTCGCCGCCACGCCGTTTCTGTCGCTGCGCTACGCCTGCGACGATATCGACGAGGCGGTGCGAATGGTTCGCAGCGTTGCCGAGGACGGCACCAGGCTGATCCGCCCGGCGCTGCGCGACAAGCTGATCGTGGTGGCGCGCAACGATTACGACGACGAAAAGCTCGACCTCGAAATCGGTTTCTCGCTGACGCGTGCCTCGAACGCGAATATCAGGATCGCCGGCAATTTCGTGCTGACCGCTGGCGAGCTTCCCGCCGTCGATATGATGGCGACCCTCGTCAGGTCCGGCACCACGGCGGCAAGCCATTGCGCGTTCGGCACCATCGGCATGTGGATCGAGGCCAACGGCTACCAAGTCGCCGGTCCCTGCCGCGAAGTGTTTCTCGAACCGGTCACCGGTCCGCCCGGCTTCGAAGGCGCGCTCGTCGAAATCCAGTTTCCGGTCCGCGAGGCCGCCTAGCCGTTTTCAAAATCCAACCGTCCAACCGAGCCCGAATGCGAAATGCGCGTCCGGGTAACGCGATCCGCTGCGCCAATTCCTGGCGGCGATAAAGGAGAAGTTATGATCTCGATCTACGGCGTTCCAGTTTCCGTTCACGTGCGAAAGCCTGTTGTCACAGCGATCGCGAAGGGTATCGAACACAAGGTCGAGCCGGTGATTCCATTCGACCCGCCCGCCAATTGGGCTTCGCTCAGTCCGACCGGGTTGATCCCCGCCATGCACGATGGGGATTTCTCGGTCGCCGAATCGGCGGCGATCTGCCTTTACCTGGAGCGCAAGCAGCCGGCGCCGCCAATCGCCAATCCTGCCCGCCGGCGCCAGGGAATATAGCCGCGTGATGTTCTGGGACGGTTATTCCGGCTGGCTGTTCCGCAATCTGGTCCAGGGGCTGTTCCTTCAGAAGGTTCTCAACCCCATGATCTTCAAGAAAGCTCCGGATCAGTCGGTGATCGACAAGTTGCTGGCAGAGGCGCGGCCGAAGATATTCGGCTATCTGGAATCCAGCATCGACGGCAAATTCCTGGTCGGATCGGCATTGAGCCTTGCCGACATCGGCATCGTCTCGAACCTGATCAATTATCAGTATGCCGGCTTCACCATCGATCCGCCAAAATATCCGAAGCTTTCGCAATATGCCGATGGCATCATCGCGCTCGATCCGTTCCGGCGGGCGCTGGAACGGGAGGTGCCATCCGCCCAGCAGATGGGACTTGATCGTACATTCCTGTCGTAGGCACATCATCGATGGCCTAGCCGCTCCGCTCGCGGGCGGCCGGGCCTTTTTCCTGAACGGAGCCGAATTGACTCAAGCCTGGGCACGGGCCAAGACACGGTGACAAGACACGGTGAACTTGATCGCTTCAGAGTCCCGGACATGCCCGATTTTCACGGCGTTTTCCCCTATCTGGTTTCGCCGGTCGATGCCGACGGCAAGATCCGCGGCAGCGTGCTCGCAAAACTCTGCGACGATCTGATCAAATCGGGCGTGCATGGGCTCACCCCGCTCGGCTCGACCGGCGAGTTCGCCTATCTCGATGCCGAGCAGCGCACGTCCGTTGTAAAGACCACGATCGAGGCGGCGCGCGGCCGCGTGCCGGTGGTCGCGGGCGTGGTGTCGACCTCGACGGCGGATGCAGTGGCGCAGGCCATGGCCTATCAGAGGCTCGGCGCCGACGGCATTCTGGCGATCCTGGAAGCGTATTTTCCGCTTCCCGATGCCGGCGTTGAATCCTATTTCCGCGCCATCGCGGACGCGGTCGATATTCCCGTCGTCATCTACACCAATCCGCAATTCCAGCGCTCGGACCTGTCGCTCGACGTGATCGCGCGGCTCGCCGCCCATCCGCGCATCGGCTACATCAAGGATGCCTCGACCAATACCGGGCGGCTGTTGTCGATCATGAACCGCTGCGGCGACGCCATCGGCGTGTTCTCGGCATCCGCACATATTCCCGCGGCGGTGATGCTGATCGGCGGCGTGGGCTGGATGGCGGGGCCGGCCTGCATCATCCCGCGGCAAAGCGTGAAACTCTACAATCTCTGCAAGGCGCAGCGCTGGGACGAGGCGCTGGTGCTACAGCGGCGGTTGTGGCGGATCAACGAAGCCTTCGCGCGCTACAATCTCGCCGCCTGCATCAAGGCGGGCCTTGCGATCCAGGGCTACGACG
>Ga0210408_10004662_pt1 | contig 12194 bp, 9 predicted proteins | sample IncBWH4MmetaG_FD_155471 | JGI IMG/M metagenome (GOLD analysis project Ga0210408, IMG submission 155471) | Forest soil microbial communities from Barre Woods Harvard Forest LTER site, Petersham, Massachusetts, United States - Inc-BW-H-4-M | ecosystem: Environmental > Terrestrial > Soil >... | reverse complement strand
CACCTGGCCACTCCAACCTGCCACTCTCCCCACCTGGTCACTTCACCTTGGTCACTCCAACCTGCCGCTACCCCCCCACCTGGCCCGTTTCACGCCCACCTGGCCCGCTCACCCCACCTGGCCCATCCACCTCCCCACCCGCCTGGGTGCCAACTGCGCGACCCGCGGGGACCCGGAGGGTCCTCATCAAAAAAATCGATCTACCGTGAGCGCCCCTTCGCGCGGATGTCCGCCAGCTGCTCGTCCACCCAATCCCCGGGGTCGCGGGAGGTGACGATCTCGCGCAGGCCCTCCGCCCGGCGGTGGCGCTCGGCGGGGGCCATCGTCAGCGCGGCGTAGATCGAGTCGGCGAGCTCCTGGATGTCGAACGGGTTGACCGACAGCGCGTACTCCCCCAGCTCCTCGTGGGCGCCGGTGTTCTCCGAGAGGATCGAGACCCCCTCGCGCTCGTTGACCAGCGGGCCCTCCTTGGCGACCAGGTTCATCCCGTCGAACATCGCGTTGACCAGCAGCACGTCGTAGTGCTTGTACGCCGCCACCGCCTCCTCCAGGTCGTCGCGGAGCTTCAGCTGGATTGGCATCCAGTCGGGGGTCCCGTGGCGGTGGTTGACCACTGCCACCAGCGCCTCGATGCGCTCCAGGTACTCCGCGTACTGGGGCACGTCCGTGCGGGAGGGCATCAGCTGGGCCATGAACGTGATCCGCTCGGAGAACTCCGGGTGCTGCTCCAGGAACAGGTCGAACGCCGAGAAGCCCCGCAGCACGTTCTTGGAGAGGTCCGCCCGGTCCACCCGCAGGATCAGGAAGTCCCGCCGGCGCGCCAGCAGCTCGCGCTCGAGCTCCCCCACCCGCTCTCCCTGGGCGATGCGGCGGGTGGCGCGGTGGTCGATCGGCAGCGGGTACGCCCGCACCCACACCTCGCGCTCCCCGTGGCGCACCGTGCCCTGCTCGTAGTCCACCTCCAGCTCCATCAGGTCCTCACAGCACTGCAGGAAGTTGCGCCGGTAGGAGCGGGTGTGAAAACCGATGATGTCGTTCGCCAGCAGGCCCGCGAAGATCTCCTCCCGGATGCGCGAGGGGAGCACTCGCCACGCGTCGGACTGGGTCCACGGGATGTGGACGAAGTGGTGCAGGAACACGTCCGGGCGCGCGCGGCGCACGAGGTCGGGCAGCGTGTAGAGGTGGTAGTCGTGAACCATCACCACCGGCTCCTGGGCTCCCTGGAGCTCCTCGACGACGGCCCGGGCGAGGTCCTCGTTGACGACGTTGTAGCCGAACTCGAACGCCTCGATCTCGTGGCGGCGGATGTCGGGGGCGTTGGAGAGATCCCACAGGTAATGCTGGATGAACCACAGCATCGGGTTGGCGAACACGTTGTAGAAGCGGTCGTACGCCTCCGGCTCGCTGGCCACCAGGCGCACCTCGAACTCCCCGCCCCCCGGGGAGCGCACCGGAAACGCCCGCCCCCCGTGCTGGCGGGAGACCTCCACGTCTTGCTCGCTCATCGCTGAGGCGATCCACACCGCCTCGCGGTGTGACGCCAGACCCGTGAGCGCCGTCACCAGGCCGCCCGAGCCGCGCTGCACCTCCCCGCCCGTCTGAAAGGTCACCGGCCCCCGGTTGGACACCAGCACCAGCGGGGCCCGCGGACGCTCCGTGTCCGACACGCTCATGACATCAATCTAGTCCCGGATCCGAACAACGCCGTCATGGGCACGCAGGGCAAGCTGGACAAGGACGCAGTGAGCGAAGTGTGCTTTGCACACGAGCGATCGAGGACGCCGATCCAGCGCAGCCATGCGTGCTTATGACTCCTTGAGGTCGTTGAAGATGCGCAAGTAGTCCCGAAGGTAGCGCGGCGTGAGGAAGTGCGCACGCACGTGCTCCTTGCCCCGGCGGCCGAGGGTCTTGCCGAGGGCGGGGTCCTCGAGGATCTCAAGCGTCCGCTCGGCGCACTGCTCGGGGCTTTCGACCAGGAACCCGGTGACCCCGTCCTCCACCTGCAGGGGGATCCCGCCCACATTGCCACCGATGAACGGCCGTGCCTTCCAGATCGCCTCGGCGACCGTCAACCCAAAGCCCTCGCGGATGGACTTCTGGACAAGCACGTCGGCGTGCGACTGGAACGCGTTGACCTCAATCGCCCCCACGTTGTTGAAGTTGTTGAGGATGTGGATGTCCGGGTCTCCGTCCGCGTGGGCGATCGTTGCGTTGAAGAAGTCCCACCCCTCCGGGTCGTCGCTGGCCATCGACCCCACCAGGGCCAACTGCACCGCGGGCATCCGCTCCTTGACCATCCGGTAGGCGTCGATCACCCCCAGGGGGTCCTTCCAGGGATCGAAGCGCGAGACCTGGCACATCAGGGGTCGGTCCACGTCGATCCCGAACTGCCCGCACACGTAGGAGGCGTCTTCGGGCGAGAGGGCCATGTTCTTCGGGGTCAGCGGGTCGATCGCGGGGGGCACCACGTTGACGTGGCCGTTCATCCCCGGGGGCACGTACTCCTGCATGTGGAAGAGGGTCTGGGGGTAGTCCTCGATGTAGGGCAGCAGGTGAGCGATCGTCTCGGGGTTGGGGGTCGAGAGGTCGATATGGCAGCGCCACACCCACCCCTTCGCCTTGTCCGGGACCAGGCTCTGCAGCGCGGCCGGCTGGGGGTCGTGCACGAGGCACACATCCCACCCGCCCGAGAGCTCGCGGGCGTTCATCTCGTTGTAGCGCCGCCAGGTCTCCCACTGCTCCTCGTCCAGATCCTGAGGGGCCCCCTGGAGGGCGTTGTGCATGAGCTTGGTGGCGTTGAAGAATTCCTCGCGTCCGTAGATCACCTGCCACTCGCACTCCAGGCCCACGTCGCGCATCAGGGGCACCAGCGTGTAGAGGATCTCCGAGACGCCCCCCCCGAAGGCGGTCGCGGAGACGTGCACCACCCGGCTGTCCTTCAGCGGCTCGGCGAGCTCGCGGATCTCCTCGATCAGGTCCCGACCGCAGATGTGGGTGTAGTCGGCGAGTGTCTTCGTTCCGACGGCGACGGGCTGGAGCACGCGCGCACGATACCGATACATGAGGCTCATCGAGTGCCACATCGGCGCAATGCCCCCCCACGTTGAGTGCCGCAGCGATTATGGTCTCTGCAACCGTGCTGAACGGACGGATCTATCGCGCAGCCTTTCTGCCGCTGCTGTTCGCGCTGGTGATAGCGGGGTTCTCGCTGACCGAGCGCGCAGGGCCGCTCGGCTCGAGCCTGGCGCCCGAGGCGTTCAACGGGGAACGGGCCTTCGCCGAACTGGCAAGCCTCGCGGCGCACTACCCCGACCGCCGCCCCGGGGGTGCGGGAGATCAGCGACTTGCGGCCTACGTGGCGCGGACCCTGCGCGCGCTCGGCGGGACCGCGCGGGGGGGCTTCGCGGTGACCACGCGCACCGTGCGGGCCCAGACAATCGACGGGAAGCGCACACTCACCACGGTGATCGCCCAGCGGCCGGGCACCACGGGGGAGGCGCCGATCGTGCTCCTCGCCCACCGCGACGCGGCCGGCCGTCGCGCGGCGGCGGAGCTGTCTGGCACCGCGGCGCTGCTGGAGCTGGCGCGGGTGCTGGCCGCCAGCGAGACGCAGCGCACGATTGTGCTGGTCTCCACCAGCGGGGGCTCGGGGGGCAACGCGGGGGCGGCCGACTTCGCGGAGCGCCTCGGGGACCTGGCTGGGGGCGGTTGGTCCCGGGGCCCGATCGACGCGGCGCTGGTGCTCGGCGACCTCGCCGGCCGAAGCATGCGAACGCCACTGCTGGGCGTCCTCTCCGATGGAGCCGGCTTTGCTCCCGCGCTTTTGCAGAGTACGGTCTCGAGCGCGATCGCCCAGCAAACCGGCCTGGTGACGGGCGCGCCGGGAACGCTGGCCCAGTTGGTGCACATGATCTTCCCGCTCTCCCCCGGGGAACAGGCCCCGCTGAATGCGCACGGGCTGCCGGCGGCTCTGGTTGGCATCGGCGGCGAACAGCCCCCGCCGGCGGACGAACCGGTCAGCGCCGCGCACCTGGAAGGGCTGGGGCGGGCGGTGCTCTCGGCGGTTTATGCGCTGGATGAGAGCCCTCCCAGGACAGGCGGCCTTCCGTCAAGCGGGGCCGGGGGTCTCCAGTCAATCGCGGGTGGGCTCGAATCCGGCCTACAGATCCACGGCAAGAAGGCGATACCCGGGTGGGCATTGCGCCTATTGGCAGCTGCTCTGCTGCTGCCAGTCCTGCTGGTGCTCGGCGACGGCCTCGCGCGAGCGCGGCGCCGGCGGGAGCCCGTGGGTCGCTGGATGCTATGGGCGCTTGCGTGCGCGCTCCCCTTCCTGGCGGCGGGCCTGTTCGCGATCCTGCTAGGGCGGCTGGGCGCAGTTCCCGCCCCCTACCCGCCGGTCTCCGCTGTGGCACTGCACTTCGATCGGCTCGCGGTGGAGGCCGTGCTTGCGACGACGCTCGTGCTGGTGCTCGCCTGGCTCGCCTGGCCCGCGCTGATGCGCCGCTTGCGCTTGCCGACGCGCCCGAGGGCGCAGGGCGCAGGGATCGCGATGCTGCTCGTGTTGAGTGGCCTGGCGGTGATTGTGTGGGTGGTCGATCCGCTCACCGCGCTGCTGCTCGTGCCTGCGCTGCACCTGTGGCTGGTGGTTGCCCTGCCCGGGCGACCAGCGGCCGGTTCGGGTCGCATCCCGCTCGGCGAGCTCTGCCTGCTCGCGCTGGGGGTGGCTCCGCTGGCACTGGTCGTGGTCTTCTACGCCACCAACCTCGATCTCGGGCCCGGGGGGGTGGTGCACACCGCCCTGCTGCTGCTCGCCGGTGGGCGTATCGGGGTGGTGGGAGCGGTGCTGTGGAGCGTCGCCTTTGGCTGCTTGGCAGCCGCGTTGCTGGTGGTACTCGCCCCGCCGCACGAGCAGGACGGCACGGGCAGCAGCGGACCCGATGATGGGATCTCCGAGCGCGATGCAATCACGATCCGTGGTGGGCTCGTGTCCTACGCTGGTCCGGGGTCGCTCGGTGGGACCGAGTCCGCACTGCGACGGTAGGCGGAGGCTGCCCTGCGACGGTAGGCGGAGGCTGCCCTGCGACGGTAGGGTCAAGTCCGCTCTGCGACGAAGTCTGCGCAGCGCCGGGCTCTGGGAGGAGGTTTATGACCGCCTCTCCACCCCCGCTGCTCTACGACGATGGGGCAACGCGGATAGCGAGAAGCGAGGCAGGTGAGGTAGGAAAATTAAAAGTAGCGTATAGCAATAGTACTCACTACAGGCCCAGGTGGCCTTGTTGCTGATATACAAAATTTGGGTTGCGTATAACGATTGTTGCACGCAACTTTGAAAATGGATACACGACTACACGCCCTGCTCGGTGAGCCCGCCCGACGCGACACCCCAGTCCGTCGCGCGCTGCGGGTGCTCTCGGTGGCGTTGATCGTGGTGGGAGCGCTGGCGCTGATCGACGCGGGCGTGACGCTTATATGGCAGGAGCCGTTCTCCGCGCTGTACGCGAAACTCCAGCAGGACCACCTCCGCGGAGCGCTGCACGACCTCGAACGCACCAAGCCCACCGCGTCCGAGCGCGCGCGCCTCGCACAGCTCGCCGACGAGCGCCGGCGGGTGTCCTATCTCGCGGGGGAGCTCGCGCGCCACGCCGCGCTCGGCAGCCCGGTGGGCAGCATCCACATCCCCCGGATCGGGGCCGACTTCGTGATGGTGTACGGCACGGGCGCCGAAGAACTGGAGAAGGGACCGGGGATCTACACGCAGAGCACCTACCCCGGAAGCCGCTTCCCCGGCCTGGGGGGCACAACGGCGATCGCAGGCCACCGCACCACGTTCCTGGAGCCCTTCCGCCACATCGACGAGCTACGCAGGGGAGACCGCATCCTGCTGGACATGCCCTACGCGCGCTTCACCTACACCGTGCTGGGGCACAGCATCGTGGACCCCTCCAACGTGGCCGCGGCGATCCACTACGCCGGCTACAGCCGCCTCGTACTGTCCGCGTGCACCCCCCTGTTCAGCGCGGCCCAGCGATACCTCGTATACGCCCGCTTGACCGGGACCGTCCCCGCGGGGGCCGCGCTGCGCAATCCGACTACCAGCGGTGCTCGAATCCCGCCAACTCGCGGGGCTGACCGTCCCACAGCAGCGTGACACCCGGCGGGGTGCTCGCCGTGGCCGCAACGACTCGCCCCACCCACGTGATCCCGACCCCGCCGGCCTCGCGCAGGGCCCGCTCGGCCCGCTCACGCCGCTCCGGTGCGAGGCACACACACAGCTCGTAGTCCTCGCCAGCTCCTGCGGCGAGCTGCCATGCGGGCACCCCCAGCTCGGCCGCGACCTCTGACACCCAGTCCCCCAGGGGCAGCACGGCGAGGTCGATCTCCAGGTGCACCCCGCTCGCCCGTCCGATGTGGCCAGCGTCGGTCCCCAGGCCGTCGGAGAGGTCGATCATCGCCCGTGCCCCACCCGCCGCGAGCGCGCGACCCTCGACTAGGCGCGGCAGTGGATGGCGCAGACGGGTGAGTGCGGCCCGCTTCCGCGCCTCCGCATGCACCGACGTCCCACCTCGCGCCCCGATCCGCTTCTCCGCGCGCCCCCGTGTTTGAACCTGCCCTTCCAATATAGCCAGCCCCGCGCCGGCTCCCCCGAGACAGCCGGTCACCCCGACGAGGTCCCCCACGCGCGCGCCGTCGCGGCCCACGAGCTCGTCCTCGGAGTCGGCCCACCCCACCGCCGTGACAGACACGGTGAGAGCATTCGCACGGACCACATCCCCGCCGAGGATGGCCGTCCCGGTGGCGTTTGCGAGCGCGTGGGCGCCGCGGACCAACTGGAGCGCCTGCTCCTCGGCGAACCCTGTGGGGAGTCCCAGCACCAGATATGCCTCGCCGGGCTCGGCGCCCATCGCGGCGAGGTCTGAGAGCGCCGCCGCGAGCGCCCGCCCGCCGATCTGGGCGGGTGTCATCCAATCCTCCCCGAGACGGAAGTGGACCCCTTCGATCATGGCGTCCACCGAGGTGACGCACACCGCCCGCGAACGTACGACGGCGGCGTCATCGCCCAGGCCCCGCAACACTCGGCCGCCAACGGCGGTGGGGCGCAACTCATCCGCGATCGCCTCGATCAGCGAGAGCTCGCGGCCCACAGGCGCCTCAGCGATGCCGGTAGACGATCCGCGCGCGGTCCAGGTCGTAGGGGGAGAGCTCACAGCGCACACGGTCTCCCGGGAGGATGCGGATCCTGAAGCGGCGCATCTTGCCGGCGACGTGTCCGAGCACCACGTGATCGTTGTCGAGCTTCACCCGGAACATCGCGTTGGGCAACGCCTCGATCACCTCGCCCTCGAATTCGACCTTGTCTTCCTTTGCCACGAGAATGCGTCCCATCCAGGTCGCCACCCGCGAGCGGCGACCTTGAGTGTCGGATTTGCGACACCCAAAGTACCAGTGTCAGCCCGGTGGGGCCGTTCCGCCGGTCCTGTCCCCGCCACCGTGGCCCCCGGGGTTTGCGCCCCCGCCCCCGGCGTTGCCCCCACCGGAGCTTGCTCCGCCGCCGCCCCCGGCGTTACCGGCTTCGGGGGCTTCGACGGGCGTGTTGTGGGGAGCGGCGCCGGGTTCGGCGGGAGTGTTGTTTTGAGGAGCCCCACCCGCCCCCGGGGGTTCGACACCGCCGGCGGGCGTTTCGTGCTGGGCTCCAGGCGCCGTTTTACCGTGGCCGGGCTTGTGGGCGCCGGTGGAGAGGGGAGGAAGCGCTTCCACTTTTTCCCCGCTGGGCGTACCGGCCTGGCCCATCGTGGAGTACTTGCCGAAGAACGACTGGTAGACGAGCGGTTCGGTGGGCTGGGGGAAGGGCACGCATTTGCTGCCGACCACCCCGGACATGTAGTCGTGCCAGATCATTGCCGGCAGCGCGCCCCCCTGCTGGGGTTCGCCGTGGACGTCGGTCATGGGGACACGCCCCTTGGGATAGCCCATCCACACCACGGAGGAGTATTCCGGGGTGTAGCCGTCGAGCCATGCGTCGACCAGTTCGGTGGTGGTGCCGGTCTTGGCCGCGGTGGGGCATTCGATCGCGGAGCGCACGGCGGTGCCGCCGAGGACGTTCTCGTGGAGGATCGTGGTCTCCTCCGCAGTGACCCCATCGCTGAGCACCTTCACACGGTGGGGCCTGCCCCAGCTCGCGTCGACGCGCCCTTCGGGGAACACGACCTTGGTGATCGCGATCGGCGTGTTGCGCCAGCCGCCGTCCGCGAGGGTCGCGTAGACGTTGGCCATTTCCAGCGGCGTGACACCCAATGTGAGACCACCCAGCGCCTGGGAGGGGTTGCCAAGCAGATGGGTCTTGACACCCATCTTGTAGGCCATTTCGGTGATCGATTCCTCGCCGAGGTCGGCGGCCAGCTGGGCGTAGACGGTGTTGTCGGAGGCGAGCGTGGCCTGTACGAGGTTGAGCTCCTTGTTCAGCGAGGTGCCCTCGAAGGTCTTGACTTCGTATTCCGGTTCCGCCGCCAGCCAGCCTTTGGGCAGGGTGTGCGAGAGGTAGGAGGTGCTGTTGGGATCGACACCCCGCGAAAGGGCGTCCGCGAGGTCGATCGCCTTGAACGTGGACCCCGGCTGGCGGTGGCCTTCGGAGGCGAGGTTGAACTGCGACTGCTCGTAGCTCTGAGACTCGGCCATCGTCTCGATATAGCCGTTGTGGGGGTCGATCGTGACGATCGCTGAGGCTGGATCTTCCGGCTGGTTGAGCACTTCGGCGATCGCGTTGTGGGCGAGTTCCTGCATGTGCAGGTTGAGCGTCGTGTAGACCTTCAACCCGCCGCGTTCGACGGTTCTGTGCCCGTAGCGGTCGATCAACTGCTGGCGGACGTATTCGAAGAAGAAGCTTTCTTTTCGCTGGGAGTAAAATTCGCCGTGCTGCACTTCCAGCCGCGCATGCTCCGCGGCCCGGGCGCGAGCGGGACTGATGTAGTGCAGTTCGGCCATCTTGGCGAGCACCTCGTTGCGTCTGGCGCGCGCGGCAGAGGGGTCGAGGAAGGGGTTGTATTCCGAGGGCGCCTGGGGCAGTCCCGCCAGCAGCGCCGCCTGCTGGAGGTCGAGCTGGGAGGCGGGTTTGTCGAAGAAGATCCGGGAGGCGGCCTGCACTCCGATCGCGGTCTGCCCCCCGACGGTGCCGTAGGGCACGCTGTTGAGGTAGCTGGTGAGGACCTCGCGCTTTGAGTGGTGTTCCTCATATTCGAGGGCGTACTTGGCCTCGATGATCTTCTGCTTGAGGGTGCGCTGGTCGCCGCCGAGGTAGAGGTTGCGCATCAGCTGCATCGCGATCGTGGAGCCGCCCTGCAGGGCGCGGCCGTGCACGATGTCCTTCACGGCCGCGCGGAAGATCCCGGTGAGGTCGATGCCGTCATCTTTGTAGAAGCGCTGGTCCTCGATCGCCACAGTAGCGCTGGCGAGGTTGGCGGGGATCTGCGAGAACGGGATCGGGGAGCGCAGCTCGTCGGACTGGATGAAGCCCAACCGGGTGCCGTCGGCGGCGAACACCTGCGAGGAGGCCCCGTTGATGATTGGGTGCCGCGAAGCCAAGCTGGGGGAGGACCGGGCGACGGAGATCACGTAGGCGGCGGTTCCGGCGCCGGCGAGCACGAGCGCGCCCACGAGCACGCTGAAGCCGATGATCAGCATCCTGGGGGGCCCCTCGCGGCTGTGGCGGCGGCGGCGCTGTCGTGCGTGTCGTGACATCTCTGGTCGAAGCTTGGGCTCGGGGTTCGGAGCCCAAGCAAAAGGGAGTGGGGCGCCCCGGCGGGCTGTCCCGCGGTCAGTGAGCTGTTCTGGAGGTTACCGCCCCAATCTGTGATTTCCTGCCAGTTGCGCCGCGCACCCGTACCGTGGGTGAGAGAGTGGGCTTCCCGAGCATGAGCAGCGACACCGCCGAGATCGCCGTCACGGACCCCGTGGACGAGCTTGCGCCCGCGACGGCGCCGGACGCCCACTCCCACACGGCCCACCCACACGCGGCCCGTCCCCGCACTGCCTGTATACCCACGCCGGGGTGGTGGGCGCGGCTCCGTGCAGATCCGGCGCGGATGGCCGCGCTGCGGGATTGCTGGCGGGCGCTATGGGTCTCGCGGCTCGTGGTGCTGCTCGCGGGGATCGGCGCGGTGCTCGCCTTCGGTGTGGGCCGGGCGCGCAGCGCCTTCGACCCGCCCGGCCTGGTGAGCGGCTTCGGCTGGCTCGGGGACCTGCTGGCGGCCCCGGTGGCGCGCTGGGACGCAGCTTGGTACCTGGTGATCGCGCACTATGGCTACCGCCCGGATCTTGCTGCCCTCGGCACCGCCCCGCGGGCGGCGTTCTTCCCGCTGTACCCGCTCGGGATACGTGGCATCTCGGAGTTGGGCGTCCCGCCGATCGCGGCGGGGGCGTTGCTCTCGCTGGCGGCGCTGGCGGCGGCGCTATACGGGATCCACCGCCTGTGCACGCTGGAGCTGGGACGCCTGGGGGGAGGACTCGGCTCCGCCCGCCGCGGGGACGTGGCGCGGCTAGCGGTGTTGGTCACGGCGCTGGCTCCGATGGGGTTCTTCTTCTCGGCGGTCTACTCCGAGTCGCTCTACCTGGCGCTGTCGGTGGGGGTCTTCTGGTGCGCGCGCCAGGGGCGCTGGGCGTGGGTGGGGGTGCTCGGCGCGCTGGCATGCGCGACCCGTAGCGCGGGGGTGGTGCTGGTGGCGCCGGTGCTGGTGCTCTACCTGTACGGACCGCGGGAGGACCGGGGGCCAGACTTCCTGGGCGCGTGGTGGCGGCCCCGCTATCGGGTGCGCCGGGACATTCTCTGGGTGGCGGCGCTGCCCGCAGGGGTGGCGGCGTACATGGCCTACCTGGCGCTTTCAGGCGGCAGCGCGCTGCTTCCTTTCCATGCCCAGGAGGTGTGGAACAGGCACTACGTGGGCCCGTTTGTGGGCGTGTGGGATGGCGCGCGGGCGGCGTTCGAGGGGGCGCGCCAGCTGCTCTCCTTCCAGCGCAAGCACATCTACTTCGCAGTCGCGGGGGGGAGCCCGTTCGTGGACGCGGGGCACAACCTGATGCTGTTCGCCTTCCTCGCAGCGGCGGCGCCGATGATTGTCGGCGTGCTGCGGCGTCTGCCGCTGGCGTACGGGGTGTACGTGCTGGCGGCACTCACGCTGCCGCTCTCCTATCCGGTGGCACCGGAGCCGCTGATGTCGCTGCCGCGCTTCGAGGTGGTGTTGTTTCCGCTGGTGATGTGGTTGGGGGCGTGGTTGGCGGGCAGGCCGCGCGTGCGCCTGCCGGTGCTGACCGGAATGGCGCTGCTGATGGCGTTCTTCGTGGGGGAGTTCGCGACGTGGCATTGGGTGGCGTAGGGCCGGTCCTTGGCGAGGACGTTGAGGCGGTGCTGCTGGACGGGCTGGGGACCTTGGTGGCGCTTGAGCCACCAAGGCTGTCGCTCACGACGCAGCTGAGGGAGAACTACGGCCTGGAGCTCGCGCTGGCAGACGCGGAGCGGGCGTTCCGCGCCGAGATGGCCTACTACCGAGCGCACCACCACGAAGCACGCGATCGGGACACACTCGATGCCCTGCGGCGCCGCTGTGCGGAGGTGTTGGGCACGCACCTGCCGGCCGAGGTCGCGCGCGCGCTCTCGCTCGCGCAGCTGACGGCGGCGATGCTGGAGGCGCTGCGCTTCAGCGCCTACCCCGATGCGGCTCCCGCGCTGCGGGCGTTGCGTGCCGGGGGGCTCGGGCTGCTGGTGGTGAGCAACTGGGACATCTCCCTGCCCGCGGTCCTGTGCGGGGTGGGCCTGGAGGAGCTGGTGGACGGGGTGGTGACCTCGGCGCGGGTCGGCAGTCCCAAGCCGGAGGGAGCGATCTTCGCGGCGGCGCTCACGATCACGCGGACCGCCCCAGGGCGGACGGTGCACGTGGGAGACTCGGTTGCCCACGACGTGTTGGGGGCGCTGGCGGCGGGAATCCGTCCCGTGCTGTTGTGCCGCGATGCGCCGGAGCTCCCGTCGCCGCGGGAGCTCGAGGTGCCGCCCCCGGGAGTGCCGGTTATCTCCTCGCTGGAGGGGCTGCTCGCATAAGCTCGCTTGGTGGAGTCTTCGCCGACAACGCTCGCTTCGCCGACCACCTTCGCGCCCACGGGCCCACGGCTGCCGGCGGACGACTGGCCGTGGTGGACGGCGCCGGCGGCGC
>Ga0210408_10004661_pt1 | contig 12196 bp, 11 predicted proteins | sample IncBWH4MmetaG_FD_155471 | JGI IMG/M metagenome (GOLD analysis project Ga0210408, IMG submission 155471) | Forest soil microbial communities from Barre Woods Harvard Forest LTER site, Petersham, Massachusetts, United States - Inc-BW-H-4-M | ecosystem: Environmental > Terrestrial > Soil >... | reverse complement strand
ATCGGGCTGCCCCCACTCCGACCATGATCCATCGTACAGCGCGGAATTTTCGAGGCCGAGGCGATAGAGCGCAAGCGTGAGCACGGCAGCCGAGACGCCGGACCCGCAGCTTGTCACGATTGGCTTCTCCAGGTCGACGCCGGCACCGGCGAACGCCTTGCGCAGCTCATCAAGCGGTTTCATCGCGCCGGTGTTGGCGTCGAACAGGTCGTTGTATGGAAGATTGCGGCTGAAGGGGATATGACCCGGCCTTAAGCCCGGCCGAGGTTCGGCCACGCGGCCCTCGAAGCGATTGCTGGCGCGCGCATCGATGACCTGCTCGGCCTTGCTCGCGACATTCGCGACCATCTCTCGCATGGTGCGCACACGCTTAGGATCGAATGCCGCCTTGAACGCGGCGGGCTTCGGCGTCACCGCCCCGCTCGCGACCGGCCGTGCCTCCGCGCGCCACTTCTTCAATCCGCCATCGAGCACCCGAACCCGGTCGTGACCGTAGCTGAGGAACATCCACCATGCGCGCGGGCCGGCGACCCAGCCACCCGCGTCATAGACCACAACCATGTCGCTATTGCCGATGCCCAGCGCGCCAACGTCGCGGCCGAACTGCTCGGCGACCGGAAACATGTGCGGCAGCGGATTATCGTGATCCGATACGGCGTCGACGTCGAAGAACACCGCGCCCGGAATGTGTGCCTCGAGATAGTCTTCCTTCGGCAGCGGCGTGACGCCCGGCAGCTTGAATGACGCGTCGACGACCTTCAGGTTCGCATCGTTCAGATGCGCCGCGAGCCAGTCGGTCGAAACGAGCGGGTCATTGGTGGACATTGACGTATCTCCGGCGTTCCCATCGATTGTCATTGCCGGGCTCGACCCTGCAATCCATCTCTCTTGAAACGATGGACACGCGGGTCAAGCCCGCGTGTGACGGGCCTTAGCTCTTCTTCGGTTCCCACTTCTCGACCGGGCCGCCGGCGTCGCGCCATGCGGCAAAGCCGCCGCCCATATGCGCGACCGGCTTCAACCCCATGTCCTGCGCGGTCTTGGCCGCCAGCGCCGAGCGCATGCCGCCGGCGCAATGGAAGATGAACTTCTTGTCCACCTGGAAGATCGGCTTGGCATAGGGGCTTGCCGGATCGATCCAGAATTCCAGCATGCCGCGGGTGCAGGAGAACGCACCGGGAATCCGCCCGTCGCGCTCGATCTCTCTGGGGTCGCGGATGTCGACGATCACGACATCGTCGCGTTGCGCCGCCTTGATCGCTTCAGCGGCGCTGACGGTTTCGATCTCGGCATTGGCCTCCTCGATCAAGGATTTGATTCCGCGATGAATGGTCTGGGGCATGGGCTTTGCCTATTCTTTATCTTGAACGTCATTCCGGGATGGTCCGCCGGACCAGACCCGGAATCTCGAGATTCCGGGTTCGATGCTGTCGCATCGCCCCGGAACGACGTTTGTCTATTACCGTACCAATTCCTTCATCGCGGCTTCCAGACCCTCGATCGTGATCGGATACATGCGCTGCGAAAACAGCCGGCGGATGATGGTGGTCGATTCCGAATAATCCCAGTGCCGTTGCGCCACCGGATTGAGCCACACCGCGTGCGGATAGGTCCGCGTGATGCGCTCGAGCCAGACCGACCCGGCTTCTTCATTGACGTGCTCGACCGAGCCGCCCGGCACCATGACCTCGTAAGGCGACATCGAGGCATCGCCGACGAATACCACCTTGTAGTCGTGCGGGTATTTGTGCAGCACGTCCCAGGTGGGCGTCCGGTCGGTGAAGCGCCGCTTGTTCTGCTTCCACACGCCTTCATAGAGGCAGTTGTGGAAATAGAAATATTCCATGTGCTTGAACTCGGTCTTGGCCGCCGAGAACAATTCCTCGACCTGCTCGATATGCGAGTCCATCGAGCCGCCGATGTCGAAGAACACCAGAACCTTCACCGCGTTGCGCCGCTCCGGGCGCATGACGACATCGAGATAGCCGTGGTTGGCGGTCTCCTTGATCGTGGTGTCGAGGTCGAGCTCGTCCGGCGCACCGGTACGCGCGAATTTGCGCAGGCGCCGCAGCGCAATCTTGACGTTGCGGATGCCGAGCTCGACGTTGCCGTCGAGATCCTTGAACTCGCGGCGGTCCCACACCTTTACCGCGCGATTGTTTCGGTTCTTCTCCTGGCCGATGCGCACGCCTTCCGGATTGTAGCCATGGGCGCCGAACGGCGAGGTGCCGGCGGTGCCGATCCATTTGTTGCCGCCCTGATGCCGGCCCTTTTGCTCCCTCAGGCGCTCGCGCAAGGTCTCCATGAGCTTGTCCCAGCCCATGGCTTCGATCTGCTTTTTCTCTTCTTCGGTGAGATATTTCTCGGCGAGCTTCTTCAGCCATTCGACCGGAATGTCCGCCTTCTCCAAGGCGTCAAGCAGGCTCTCCAGCCCCTTGAACACGGTGCCGAACACGCGATCGAACTTATCGAGATTACGCTCGTCCTTCACCAGCGCCGCGCGCGACAGATAGTAGAAATTCTCTACCGTCTGTTCGGCGAGGTCGGCGTCGACCGCCTCCATCAGCGTGAGGTATTCGCGCAAGGTCACCGGGACCTGCGCGTCGCGCAATGAGGTAAAGAATTGCAGAAACATGGATTACAGATTGCCCGCCGGGGTCTGGACGTCAAGGGCCTGCGCCGCAGGTCAGGGCAGCTTGTTTGGAAGCTTCGGCGCGGCCTGATAGCCTAGACCTAGCGGGTTTTTCAATTAGAATTGACCGCAAGAGACGTTAATCCCCGCAACGACCGCCAAGCTGGTGACGGGATACGAGCACGTTCCCGCACTGCCAGGGTGTGCACGTGCGCTCAGGAACAACCGCAAGGCATAGGATCGATGAAATTTACCGGCACGAAAGACTACGTCGCCACCGAAGACCTCAAGGTCGCGGTCAACGCCTCGATCGTGCTGGAGCGTCCGCTCCTGATCAAGGGCGAGCCCGGCACCGGCAAGACCGTGCTGGCGGAGGAAGTCGCCAAAGCCATCGGCGCGCCGCTTTTGACCTGGCACATCAAATCCACCACCAAGGCGCAACAGGGCCTCTACGAATACGACGCGGTGTCGCGCTTGCGCGACAGCCAGCTCGGCGATGCCAGGGTCTCCGATATCGGCAACTACATCAAGCGCGGCAAATTGTGGGACGCCTTCACCTCTGCGCGGCGCCCGGTGCTCCTGATCGACGAGATCGACAAGGCCGACATCGAATTCCCCAACGATCTTCTGCTCGAACTCGATCGCATGGAGTTCTTCGTCTACGAGACCGGCGAGAACATCAAGGCGAAGCTGCGCCCGATCGTGATGATCACATCCAACAACGAGAAGGAATTGCCGGACGCGTTCCTGCGCCGCTGTTTCTTCCACTACATCAAGTTTCCCGACGTCGACACCATGAACCGGATCGTCGACGTGCATTTCCCCGGCATCAAGAAGCGCCTGGTGGAGGAAGCGCTGCGCATCTTCTTCGAGGTGCGCGCAGTGCCCGGCTTGAAGAAGAAGCCTTCGACCTCGGAGCTATTGGACTGGTTGAAGCTTTTGTTGAATGAGGAAATGACGCCGGAGATGCTGAGGGAGCGCGATCCGCGCAAGCTGATCCCGCCGCTGCACGGCGCGCTTCTCAAAAACGAGCAGGACGTGCACCTGTTCGAGCGGCTGGCGTTCCTCAGCCGGCGCGAGGTGTGAAGGCGCTTACGGCAATATATAGCCGATCGAGGCGGGGCCCCAGTATCGCCCGCCAACCCAGATTGGCGAATCCGCAAGCTTGATCATCACGTACTTGCCATTTCCAAGATCGCGGCGGCGGGTAAACAGGTACGAAGGATGGGTATGGTCGATGTCCCCGGTCGTGTTTTGCGCGGGGAAGAACATCTTGTTGCGGCAATTGACCGCGTTCCACACGGGGTCCGCACCCTGCGGTTTTGAGTACTCGGCGTTGTGAACCGGCAGATAGCCGGTCCGGTCCGTTATCACCGCGAATACGATATACGGCAGGCAGTTCTTTGCCGGTTCGAGGATCGCCGGCAGCACCCGTTCGCAGAACTGGCTGAATTTCGCATTGTGCTGCTTAGGGTTGGTTCCTGGAATTTCGGTATACTCTTCGCTGAAAAGCTGATCCATCGTCAGCGTCCTGTTGGCGATGGCCTTTTCGAATTCCTCGACGACGCGCGCCCGCATCGCTCGCGATGCCTCGAGATAGGGCGTGTCGTCGGTCGGAATGCTGCTGTTGCCGATCTCATCGACCATACGCGCGAGTTTTTCGTTGGTGCCCACGATCTGCGCGCTCGCCGAACCAAGGCTCTTTGACGAAACCGTCAGTCCCTGTTCCAGCACGATCAGTTCGTCGATCGTACCGGAGCAATATTTGAGGTTCTCGGCTGCTTCGCCCTTGATCGTCTCGTTGAGTTCGGTGAGCTGGGTAAGGTTCTCGGCCACGCGGCTGATCGCGGTCTCGATGGTTTGCGTGCTCTCGGACGTTCCGCGCGCGTCCGAGGCGCCGCGAGCCGAATCGCCTATCAGCTGCGTGATCTGTGAAGACAGATTGCCGACCGTCGTGCGAATCCGCAATGTTGCTTCCCGCGTCTGGCCGGAAAGCGCTTTCACTTCGGCCGCAACGACTGCAAAACCTCTTCCGGCATCGCCGGCCCGCGACGCCTCGATCGTTGCGTTCAGGGCGAGGAGGTTGGTTTGATGCGCAATCGCCTCGATCGCCTTTGAAACACCCGCGACATCGGTGAGCGCCTTTTCGACCCCGGATAACCGCTCTTCGATCGCCTCGGTCGCCTTCACCAGCAGCGATACCCGTTTCATCGCTTCCGTGATCGCGTTGCGGCAATCCAATATCTCCATTTGTCCGGACTTGGATGTCTCTCGTGCAACGCCGGACGTGGTATCGATTTTTCGGTTGGCCTCGATCATGAGATCGGCACTGTCGCGCAGCTTCTTGAACTGACCGACCTGCCGCTGGGATTCGTCAGTGACCGCCGAAATATTAGTAGCGGTCTCATGAAGCATCAGGCTGAATTCGCCCATCCGGCGGCTGATCGAATTGACCAGCACCGTAACCGATTCCCCCTCGGCGTCCGCCTGCGGCGCTGGGATGTTCTGCAACATGAATGGACTCCTGCGGCGGATCGGATCGTCCGCAAACAACGTCGGAGTATACTTAACGTGAGGTTAAGAATTGCTTTAGGCGGAAGCCGCATCAACACGGTGAAGCCGTGTCCCGGCCGGAACAAACAGGGGCCGGTTCCGCCGGCAAACGAACCGCCTCGGGCGGTTTGCGGCGGCGGATCAGATCCGAGGCCTTGTCGGCGATCATCATGGTCGACGCGTTGAGGTTGGCCGAGATCATCCGCGGCATGATCGAGGCGTCGACCACGCGAAGATTTTCCATGCCGTGCACGCGCAACTGATCGTCGACCACGGCCCATTTGCGGTCCACCGAGCCCATGCGGCAGGTGCATCCGGGATGGAACGTGGTGGTGCCGCGCTGCGTCGCGGCGGCCAGGAATTCATCGTCGCTCTGCACTTCCGGTCCGGGAAAATCCTCATAATCGTAGTAGGGCGCGAGCGGCGCCGATTTGAGCAGGCGCCGCGCCAGCTTCATGCCGGCCACGACGACCCTGCGGTCGAGCTCGGCGACGAGATAATTGGTTTGAATGACCGGCGGCTGGAACGGATCGGCCGAGCGGATCCGAACGTAGCCGCGGCTCTCGGGGCGCTGTTGCCAGGACGCGACCGTCATGCCGGGCCGGTCTTCGAGCTGGCCCTGCACGCCCTCCTTGTAGCTCGCAGGCGTAAAGGTCAGCTGCAGGTCGGAGCTTTCGGTGGTCTCGCCGGAATGCCAGAAGCAATAGACCATGGTCGGCGACAGCGAGAGCAGACCGCGCCCCGTCGCCGCCCATTTGAGCGCTTCGACCCAGAGGTGGAGCCCCCGCCGGAGCTCGTTGATGGTCTTGATGTTCTTGACGCGCGCGACCGAACGCGGCGCGTAATGGTCCTGCAATCCTTCGCCGACACCGGGCAGCGCGTGACGCACCTCGATGCCGAGCGAACCCAGCAGATCGGGCGAGCCTATGCCCGACAATTGCAGAAGCTGCGGCGAATTGTAGGTGCCCCCGGCAAGGATGACTTCCCTGGCCGCGCGCACCTCCACCGGCACACCGCGCTTGCCGCCTTTCATGTAGCGCACGCCGACCGCGCGCTTGCCTTCGAAGATGATGTTGGTCGCATGGGCGTGCGTGCGCACATCAACGTTCGGCCGCTTCCGCGCCGGATGCAGGAAGGCGGTCGCGGCACTGACGCGCAGGCCGTTCTGGATAGTGCGCTGAGCGTAGGAGACGCCCTCCTGGATGGCGCCGTTGTAATCGGGGTTGCGCGGGATGCCGAGACTGATGGCGCCGGCCATGAAGGCCTCGCAAAGCGGGTCCCTCCAGTCCATGGTGGTGACGGCAAGATTGCCCTCGCGCCCGCGATAGGCGTCATCGCCCTCGCCGACGCGCCGCTCCAGCCGCTTGAAATACGGCAGCACATCCGGATAACCCCAACCGCGATTGCCGAGCTGCGCCCAGGTGTCGAAATCCTGGCGCTGACCGCGATTATAGATGTGGCCGTTGATCGAGGAAGAGCCGCCGAGCGTCTTGCCGCGCGGCGCGTAGATGCTGCGGCCGCCAGTGTACGGGCCGGGCTCCTGCTGATAGGCCCAGTTGATGCTCTTCATGTGAAAGGTCTTGATGAAGCCTGCCGGCAGATGGATGTAGGGGTGCCAATCCCGGGGACCGGCTTCGAGCACGCAGATAGACGTGCCTGCATCTTCGCTGAGCCGGTGGGTGAGCACGCTTCCGGCCGAACCGGCGCCCACGATCACATAATCGAACGTTTCCATAACGCCTTCTCTTTGACGCGTTTTCTTTACGCGAACCGGTTCCCACTTCGCTCGAAAACGCTATGAGCTTATCGCGCCTTCTCGTTCAATTGATAATTCAAATGCGCCTTCACCGTCGGCCATTCGGCCGCGATGATGCTGTAAACCACGGTGTCGCGCAGCGTGCCGTTCGGCACAATCTGGTGGCTGCGCAAAATGCCGTCCTGCTTGGCGCCCAGCCGTTCGATGCCGCGCCGGCTCTGCTGGTTGAAGAAATGCGTGCGGAATTCGACCGCGATGCAATCCAGCTTTTCAAATGCGTGGGTGAGCAAGAGCAATTTACACTGGGTGTTGAGCGCGCTGCGCTGCACGCGCCGGGCATACCAGGTCGACCCGATCTCGACGCGGCGGTTTGCGGCGTCGACGTTCATGTAGGTGGACATGCCGGCGATTCTGCCGTCGGCATCGAACACCGTGAACGGCAGCATCGATCCCGAAGCCTGCAATCCGAGCCGGCGATCGATCTCCTTGCCCATGGTGTCGGGGCGTGGGACGGAGGTGTACCAGAGCTTCCACAGTTCGCCGTCCTTGACCGCCTCCACCAGACCGTCGCGGTGATCGTGCGATAGGGGCTCAAGCCGCGCATGCTGGCCGCGCAAGGTGACGGGTTGAAGCCAGGCCATCAGATGTCCTTTCTCCTCAAGCCGAGGAGCACATTTTAGCCGTCATTGCGAGGAGCGTGAGCGACGAAGCAATCCATTCTCCGCGCGTGGCCAAACGGATTGCTACGCGGAGTTTATCATCGGGCGCGCATTCGCGCGACCCGTTGGCTCGCAATGACGAAAACTAGCACCCGCGACCGCAATTCATTTGTTCAAAAAATTCAGCGGCAGACCGGGCCGTTGCCACTCCATCGCGATCAGTTCGCCCTTGCCCGACAGCGTGATATAGGCGGTCTTCAGTTCGGGCCCGCCGAACGCGATATTGGTGGTGACGCGGTCGCCGGTCGGCACCTGCTCGACGATGGCGCCGTCGGGCGCGATCACCGAGATGCAACCGGAGATCAGGGTCGCGACGCAGACATTGCCGGACGCCTCGACCGCGAGCGAATCGAACATCTGGTAGCCGCCAAGACCCGCGATCGGTTTTCCGCGCTCGCCGCGATAGATCACGTCGCGCGGGCGAACCGTGCCGGGCGCGGACAAATCGAACGCCCATAGCCGCGCCGTCGGCGTCTCCGCGATGTAGACAATGTTCTCGTCCGGCGACAGCCCAATGCCGTTGGCGGGCATCATGCCGAACACGCCTTCGACGATCTGCTTGGCCTCCGGCTTGATGTAATAGAACGCGCCGACATCCATGTCGCGGGCTCTGCGCTTGCCGAGGTCGGAGAACCACAGGCCGCCGTGCCTGTCGAACACCAGATCGTTCGGCCCCTTCAGTGGATGCTCGCCGCATTTGTCGACCACGGTCTCGAGCTTGCCAGTTGAGAGAGCGACGCGCTGGATCGAGCCGCCGATATATTGATGCGGCTCGGGCGCGCCCGGCATCAGCATGCCGCGCGTCGGCACCCAGCTGAACCCGCCATTGTTGCAGATGTAGCACTTGCCGTCGGGACCCATGGCGGCGCCATTGGGGCCGCCGGGGATCTGCGCCACCACTTCCTTGCGCCCGTCAGGCCAGACCCGGGTCAGCCGCTGCCCTCGGATTTCCACCAGCAGCACCGAGCCGTCCGGCATCGCCACCGGCCCTTCCGGAAATTCCAGATCGGTGGCGAGCACGCGAATATTGGACATCAAAATCCCCCGGCGTTTCTTCGCTGCCGGCGGATGTCAGGCTCGACCCCGCACGCGCAACACTTCGTTGCGCCAGTTATGGCAAAGTGGCTCACGCTTGCCAAGCAATCGCGCGGGCAACGTCACGCAAGGCTGCGTTGCAACACGGCTTACTCCCTCACCGGCACCCAGATTTCGAAGCCGCCATTTCCGGTGAGGGAATCGAAGTTTTGGTCGTAGCGCTCGAAATTCGGCGCATCGGCGATCTTCAGCCTAGAGGCCGGCAGCCAGTGATTCCAGATCGTGTTGACGGTGCGGCGAATGGTCGAGACGTGCTCGCGATGGGTGAAGACCGCGTAGCGCTGCTCGGGAATGCGGACCTTGCTGAACTCGCGCGGCAGGTCGGAGAAGTCGGAGACTTCCACACCGGCGATGTAATCGAAATTGCCGGCATCGTCGCCGTTGCAGCAGACGCCATAGGCCATCTGCCCAATCCGGCCCGGAATGTGCGCAGCGCTCTGGTGGAAGCGCTGCCACAGGCCGGGAATACCGGCGCCGTTCTCGTGGCTGAAGCGATCGCCGACGCCTGCGACCAGGAAGGCCTTGGCGGTCTCAAAACGTGGCGCCTGAAGCTTGTCTGCGGGGGTTGAATCCATGAGGATCGGCTCCTGAAGCTTGAGATGATCGAGACACGTCGAGCTGCGAACCGCTTCGGGCGTTACCCCGAAATGGTCGCGGAACGCGCGGGTGAATGCTTCGTGAGAGCCGTAATCCGCATCCAGCGCGAGGGCGAGGATATCCGGCGCGCCACCCGCGAGCGCGCGGGCCGCCTCGGTCAGTCGCCGGGCGCGCACATAACGCATCACCGAAAATCCCGTCGCAGCACCAAATGCCCGCACCAGATGAAAGCGCGAGATTCCGGCAACGCCGGCGATCTCGTCGAGCGTCAGCGCATCGGCGAGATGACTTTCGATAAACCAGAGCGCTTTCTGGGCAGGATTCATTGGACCTTGGCCTTCTCGAAGCGTGACCATCATGCGCGCTTTGCGCTTTCCGTATTTGACAGTCCTTGCTCCCGCTTTCCCTTCGCCGAAGCGGAAACGGACCCGGTCCCTTCCGCGCTGCAGAAGATAGCAAAGCCGTTACTGGTAACATGGTCCCGATCGTGCATACTGGAAGTGCATTCGATCCGACGGCTCACCAAGCTGCCCTCAAATCAAGACTGCATGAGCCATCGGCCATTAAGTCAAGGAGGACGATGATGCACTACCGTGTCCACGCCAAAGCGACCGCGCTCGCGGGACTTGTCGCGGTCGCAATTGCCAGCAACGCGAGCGCGCAGAAAAGATACGATCCGGGTGCAACCGACACCGAGATCAAGGTCGGCAACATCATGCCCTATTCGGGACCGGCCTCCAGCTATGCGACGATCGGAAAAACCGAGGCTGCTTATTTCAACAAGATCAACGCCGAGGGCGGCATCAACGGCCGCAAAATCAACTTCATCAGCTATGACGACGGCTACAGCCCGCCAAAGGCGGTGGAGCAGGCCCGCAAGCTGGTCGAGTCCGACGAAGTGCTTTTGATCTTCAATCCGCTGGGCACGCCGAGCAACAGCGCGATCCAGAAATACATGAATTCCAAGAAGGTGCCGCAGGTCTTCGTGTCGAGCGGCGCCGCCAAATGGAACGATCCGAAGAACTTCCCGTGGACCATCGGCTGGCAACCGAGCTACCAGGTCGAAGCACGCATCTATGCCGCCTACATCCTGAAGAATTATCCCGGCAAGACGATCGGCGTGCTCTATCAGAACGACGATTTCGGCAAGGATTACGTCATCGGGCTTCGCGAAGGTCTCGGCGACCAGTCGAGCAAGCTGATACTCATCGAGACATCCTATGAGACCACGGCACCTACGGTGGATTCGCAGGTGGTGCAGATCAAGGGCACCAACCCCGACATCTTCGTCAATATCGCAACGCCGAAATTTGCAGCGCAGGCGATCAAGAAGATCGCGGAGCTGAAATGGACGCCGATCCATTTTCTGACCAACGTCTCGGGCTCGATCGGCGGCGTGATGAAGCCGGCCGGTTACGAGAACGATCAGGGCATTCTCTCGACCGCCTATCTCAAGGACCCCAAGGATCCCGACTGGAAGAACGATCCCGCCATGAACGAATGGCGCGCGTTCATGACCAAGTGGTATCCGGAAGGCGACCAGGACGACGCCGCAACCGTGTTTGCCTATGGAGTCGCCAAGGGTCTCGAGCAGGTGCTGCGCCAGTGCGGTGACGACCTTACCCGCGAGAACGTCATGCGGCAGGCCGCCAACCTGAATTTCGAGATCGGAATCTATCTGCCGGGCACCCGGATCAAGACCAGCCCGACCGATTTCGCCCCGCTCGAGCAGCTCCAGATGATGCGCTTCAAGGGCGAAAGCTGGGAGCGGTTTGGGCCGGTCTTGTCAGGCGAAAAGAGCTCGTGAGCCGGACGCTTTCGGCGAAACTACTTCGCGCCCTCCTTCGCTGCCGGCGCGCTGTCCTTCGCGGTCGGCGCGTCGACTTTCTTCTTCAAATCCTCCGCCGTCTTCTTCTGCGCGGTCTGCAAGTCCTCGACGATCTTCTGCAAGGAGGCCAGGCTCGCCTTCAGGCCTTCGATCTGCGCCCTGGCGGCATCCAGTTTCTGCTGGTGATCCGCGGTCAACTTCAAGATCGTCTTTTGCAGGAACTCGACATTGCTCTGCAGGCAGCTCGTGCGGCGCTCCATGGTCTTTTCGACGGTGCAGATTTCGATGCCGGGAACGTCCTGGGCCCGCACCGAGAATGCCGACAAGCAAATCGCGAGAGTTGTAGAAACGGCGAGAGCGATGCGACCGGTGATGGAAATCTTCATTTCAATAATACTTTCGATTACCGTGATCACGGCAAATTGCGCAGTGCTGGCGGAGGATTCCGAGGATACCACATTGAAACCTCAATCGCGCGTTGAGGTTTTGTGTTTGACGCATAGCTGATGCAGGGGTGCTCAACGCTGGCGTCTGTTTAAGGGGAGACCAGTGAATGGCGACGCGTGAACGACGTCTGGCCGAGTTCGATGGCGAAGGGGAACCACCGCCGGGGTTGCCGGTGCAGGTGCTGTGCGAGGATCACAGCGGAACCTACCAGCTGCCGTTCGCCTGCCGCTATATCGATGGCCGGTGGCGTAACGGCGAGTCCGGCCAAGCAGTCGAGGCGACCGTGATCGGCTGGCGTCTGCCGCGGCTGAAGCATGCGGGCACCGCCTGAAACCGAGACTGCTGTGCCAAAACGCGACGACAGTTTGCGCGCGCTTTAAGCTTCGGAACGCGGCCAGAACGAACCGCGCCCGAATCAGTCGTTCGGCGCCGTACTCACCTGTTCACGGCTAGATCTCGGTGCCGGCCTGATACGGCGCACCACATCCAGCACGAAGATGATCGGCTGCAGCCAGCGGCCGATGACAAAGGTTAATTCCTCGGGCGACGACATCTCGGTCACTTCCACG
>Ga0210408_10004660_pt1 | contig 12198 bp, 12 predicted proteins | sample IncBWH4MmetaG_FD_155471 | JGI IMG/M metagenome (GOLD analysis project Ga0210408, IMG submission 155471) | Forest soil microbial communities from Barre Woods Harvard Forest LTER site, Petersham, Massachusetts, United States - Inc-BW-H-4-M | ecosystem: Environmental > Terrestrial > Soil >... | reverse complement strand
TTTGCAAACGCCGACACGCCGACACGCCGACACGCCGATACGTTTCCCCTAGCCGCCGGCAGCACCGTCTCCGCCGGGTTTAGTCATCTCGATCGGGTCTAAAGCCCGGTTCAAGTCAGCTTCCGGTAAAACCTGCCTTTCCCGACAGATCTGACGAACCGTCTTTCCAGTTTTAGCGCTTTCTTTGGCAATTTCAGCGGCGCGGTCGTATCCAATAATTGGCGCCAAGCTGGTGACCATGGCCATGCTGTACTCCACCAGTTCCTGACAGCGCTCCCGGTTCGCGGTGATCCCGCTCACGCATTTGTCTTGGAATGCTCGAACCACGTTGGCCAACAAACGAATGCTCTCGAGAGTATTATAAGCCATCACCGGCATCATGACATTCAGTTCCAAATTCCCGTTTGCTCCGCCCCAACAGACGCTAGTATCGTTGCCGAACACCTGAGCAGAGACCTGCATGACCGATTCACACATCACCGGGTTGACCTTACCCGGCATGATCGAGCTTCCGGGTTGAGTGGCGGGTAATTGAATCTCGCCGATGCCGCAGCGCGGCCCGCTGCTTAGCCAGCGAATATCATTGGCGACCTTGAACAGGCTGACTGCGAGCGTGCGCAATTCCCCGCTCGCCTCCACCAACCCGTCTTTGGCCGCTTGTGCCTCGAAATGGTTACGAGCTTCACGAAAGGCTATGCCGGTGCGATTCCAGAGATACCCCATCACTCGACCCGCGAATTCCGGGTGGGCGTTCAGACCGGTTCCGACGGCCGTTCCACCCAGAGCCAACTCTTCGACTGCTGCAATCGCGTTGCCTACGCGCAATTTACCGTGTTCGATCTGTTTAGCATATCCGCTGAACTCCTGTCCCAGCCGGACCGGGGTAGCGTCCATCAGGTGAGTTCGACCGATCTTGATGACATCCCAGAACTCCTGCGTTTTCGCTTCGAGCCCATGCTGCAGGTGCTCGAGGGCCGGCATCAGGTCGTTCCTGATCGATTCGCCCACGGCGACATGGATCGCCGTCGGAATCACGTCGTTGCTGGATTGGCCCATGTTGACATGGTCGTTCGGATGGACCGGATCCTTTGAACCGATCGGCTTACCGGCGATCTGACTTACGCGATTGGCGATTACCTCGTTCGCGTTCATGTTTGTGCTGGTACCCGAACCTGTCTGGAAGATATCAATCGGAAAATGCCTGTCCAAAGTCCCGTCGATAAGCTCCTCTGCAGCTTGAACGATCAGACGAGCTCGCTCCTGGTCGAGCCGAGACAGATCCCGATTTGCTTGCGCGGCAGCCCACTTAATGAGTCCCAGAGCACGAATGAAGGGACGACCGAACCGATAACCGCTCACCGGGAAGTTAAGGACGGCGCGCTGGGTCGTCGCGCCGTAAAGCGCATCGAACGGCACATCCAGAGTGCCCATGGAGTCTTTTTCGGGTCGTGTTTGCATAATAAGGATTGAGTACTCATCCGCCCGCCTCCTGAAAAATCAAAGCCGATTTCGACATCTCAGAGTGGAACACGGCGCTATTTCGTTCCGAAACAAAGCGGCACGAATAGCTGCACGATTATAATGGAACGCTTGATAGCTGGACTTATTTCCATAACAGTCATACATTGGTCTTTAATTTCATCAGATTCCAATCTTCATCAGCTTCATCTGTGTGAGCGAAACTCCTAATCATAATCTTCTGACCGTAAAGGAAACAGCCGAGTATTTACGGATCCCTCTCCCCACGGTATATTACCTCGTTCAACGAGGACAGATTCCCGCCATTCAAATCGGCGGGCGGTGGAGAATAAAGAAATCTTCTCTGGATCGAGACATTCTCCGCCAGGACAAACAGGGACAGCCGACTGTTTTGGTGGTCGATGACGATCCCGGCCTTCAAGAGTTATTTAAGACTTTTTTGAAAAAGATCGGATTTAGTCGCGTAGTTGTTGGCACGGCCAAGGAGGCGATCAGCAGCCTGCGAAAGCAAAAGTTCGATCTGATGTTTCTGGACCTCCAATTACCGGATGCGCCCGGAGATCAGGTCTATAAGACCGCCAAACAGATTGATCCCGATCTGAACGTTATCGTCATTACGGGTTACCCAGACAGCGAGGTGCTGGACAGGATCCTGCAGATCAGTCCCGTAACGGTTCTAAAGAAGCCGCTGAAGATCGACCAGCTAAACCAGACGGTGAAGATTCTTGGCCATACGACGGCAAGGGTGGAATCGTAGCGCGGGCCGGGGGAAAAGACGCTATCATACAGGACCGCCGCCAGCCGACCGGGCCTTCTCGAATTCTTGACCTCTTGACTTCTTGGCTCGCTGCCTTCTTGAAAAAATCACGATTTCGGGTGGGCTTCGCGGTCAAGTTCTTCCGCAACTCGATGTTCCAGCTTACCCGCCTCGCTCGGATCACGCTTCGCGATCAAATCCAGCTCGACAGCTAGCTCTTCCAATTCTTCGCCTCCGGCCATCATCTGCAACAGTCGCTCTCGCGTCATTTCGCCCTTCTTGAAGGTACCATAGCTTGTACCGCGGTTGAGCACCGTGAAGGTATCACCGACGGCCCAAGCATGGTGGACGTTATGGGTAATAAATATTACACCGATCCCTTTCGTTTTTGCCTGCACAATATACTTCAAGACAACAGCTGCCTCCTTCACGCCAAGCGCAGATGTCGGTTCATCCAGGATTAGGACGCGCGCGCCGAAATAGACTGCGCGCGCAATCGCCACAGCCTGTCGCTCACCGCCCGACAATGTGCCAACCGCCTGATCCGGATCCCGAATCTTAATTCCGATCTTACTTAACTCCTCGTTCGTGATCTTGCTCGCTTTGCCGGAGTCAAATACCTCGACAGGTCCGAACTTTTTCTTTGGCTCTCTCCCGAGAAAGAAATTCCTGGTGATGCTCATTAACGGGAGCATCGCCAGATCTTGGAACACTGTTGCAATCCCCAGATCCAGCGCCTCTCTGGGAGAGGTTAATTCGACCGGCTTCCCTTCGAACTCGTACTGGCCCTGGGTCGGCTTGTGAACGCCTGACAGGATTTTGATCAGGGTCGATTTTCCTGCTCCATTGTCGCCTAGGAGACAATGAACTTCCGCAGCATCAATTTTTACCGAGATGCCTCGCAGCGCGTTCACGCGACCAAATGACTTGGTAACGTCTTTGAGTTCAATTATCGCCATCGTTAGTGCTCCGCTAGGTGATTTTCTACTACCGGCTACGCAGTGCCTGTTGGCGAAGATAATTGTTTAACAATACCGCAGCCAGCAACATGGCGCCCAGGACTGCTTTGAACCAGTTAGTGTCAATGTTCGTATAAAAAATGCCTTGCTGCACCATTCCGAGGATTAGCGCTCCGAGCGTCGCACCAATGACAGAGCCGTATCCGCCTGTCAGCAAGTTCCCCCCGATGACCGCCGAAGCGATTGCCTCGAGTTCTGCCAATTCACCCCGAAGAACATCTGTCGACCCGGTGTCGAGCACCTGGATGGTGGCCAACAGCGTAGCTGTTGCTGCCGTCAGCATGAATAAACTGATCTTTACCCGTGCGACGGGTACGCCGACATTGCGTGCAGCCAGTGCGTCACCTCCCGCCGCGAAGATCCAGTTACCGTAGGGGGTGCGGAACAGCACCCAGCCTAAAACCAGCGTGAGACCCGCCCACCACCAGATCGAGATCTTGAGACCCAGGGGCGCTCCGCTGAAAATCGCCACCAGCGGATCGCCGCTCAGGTAAGTTCCCATACCCGATGCCCGGGTATAGTTCAACAAGGCGATCGTCAGACCGAACGTCAACCCGCGCAGCAAATAGAGCGACGCCAAAGTGATAATGAATGACGGCAGGCGAGTTTTAACAACTAACCAGCCATTAAAATAGCCAACCGCTAAAGAAAAGGCAAAGGCCAACAGAATCGCCAACCAGGGCGGCCACCCAAACTTTGTGACCGGTATCGCGATGAGCATCCCGGCTGCCCCAATCATCGAACCTATCGATAGGTCGAACTCTCCCGCGATCATCAGTAGAGCAACGGATACAGCCAGGATTCCATGCTCCGCTCCCACTTCAAGATAGTTGATGGTGCCCTGCGCCGTCAGAAACCCGCGCGTCCCGGCGACGATCGAAAAAAACACGAAGATACCGATCGCGGCAATGACGGCACCGAGCTCCGGACGCACCAATACTTTTCGTAAAGCTGCCATAGTTGATCCCAATGAGTTGCGCCGTTTATGATCGGCAGAGGCGGGAAGCCTTCTTCCCGCTCGCCACTTGAAGCGCCTAGCGGATTCCCTTTTTGCTTAGGTCAATGACTTGTTTGGCATTGTCCGGGGTCACGAAACCAGGACCAGTCGGTATGGAATTCGTCGCCACCAGCAAGCCGTATTTGACATAGTTGGCGAGAAACACCACCGGCAAATAACCCTGAAGGAACTGTTGCTGATCGATCGCAAAGTCCATTTCCTTTTTCTCGAGGGCCTCCAATACCGTCGGCGAAAGGTCGAAGGTGCCGAACTTCACCTTGCCCACCTTTCCGGCCTGCTGCAGAGCCTGCAGAGCAGGCTCAGAGCCGGTCGGTCCGAGCGCAAGAATTCCTTCAACGTCCGGATTCTTTTGCAGGTAACCGGAAAACGCGTTTCGAGACTGAGTAAAATCCATCCCCACAGCGAGAATTTCCACGTCGGTACCAAGGCCATCCTTGAACCCTTTAGCGCGTGCGTCCAGACCGGCGTTACCGACTTCCTGGTTAATGCAAACCGCCTTTTTGACGCCCTCCGCCTTCATCCTTTCGCCCGCTCCTTTACCTGCAACATATTCCTCCTGACCGACGTGCATCAAACAACCGAGTTTCTTTGAGACGTCCGAACCGGAGTTCATGGAAATCACAGGAATACCGGCTTTAACAGCGGCTTGGATCGACTTTCCGAGCGCGTCTGCATCAGGGATCGATACGACGAGGCCGTCTGGCTTAGATGCGACTGCCGCATCGATCAGCTGCGCCATCGCCACCATGTCGAATTTTTCGGGCGACCTGTAGTCCACGTCGGACCCGGTATCTTTTGCCGCCTGGTCGACTCCGTTCTTAACCACGAGCCAGAACGAGTCTGATACCTGCCCGTGAGTCACAACAATAATATGAGGTTTCTTTTGTGCGAATCCTGCCACAGGAACTAAGAAGCTCGCCGCCAGGGCTAGCGCCGTGATGATTTTGGATTTCAAGTTTCTTTGCATGAGTTTTGTTTGGGGGGTTGGATGTTAGGTTAGATCGCTTCAGCCAGGGGCTCGCGATCCTCCGGCGTTTGGTCCAACTTGACAACTTGGAACCTGACGCCGCGCTTTGTGAACGCCTCGGCAAACTCCGCCGGCATTCCAAAATCTGTAATCGTTAAGTGAATGTCCGAAAGGTTGGCGAAGGTCGTCAGACAAGCGTGACCGAACTTCGTCGAATCTGCGAGCACGTAGCTCTCGTCGGCAGAACGCATCATCGCCTGCTTCACCTCCGCATCCAACGGATTCGGCGTACTATGACCGTGCCTGAGCGTAATTCCGGAACTGCCGAGAAAAGCCCGATCAGCGTGGAACGTCTCGAGGGTCTTTATCGCCGTCGGCCCAATTAGTGCCAGGCTATGGTTCCGGACCTTACCTCCGACCAATAAGATCTCGTATCCTGCACGCGACAACTCTAGAGCAGCAGGCACCGAACTCGTGATGATGTAGAGAGACCGAAACCGACTGGGGAGAACCTGAGCCAAGGCCAGATTCGTGCTACCGGCGTCGATGATGATCGTGTCGCCTTCGTGAATATGGGCCAGCGCCGCCCGCGCAATCAGATCCTTGTGCGAGGCATGCATCTGAAGCCTCTGAAAAAAAGAGACGTTGAACCTGCTTCGATGCGAGAACACAGCGCCTCCGTAGGTTCGTTGGAGCATCCCCTGCTCTTCCAGCTCAGCCAGATCTTTGCGAACCGTTACCTGGCTTACTTCGAACAGGACAGCCAGTTCCTCGACTTTGACGTTCCCTTCGTTCTCGAGGAGTTGCAAAATTCTTCGTCGCCGTGCTTCCGCTGTCACAAGCCTGTTCGTAGTGGTAGGCCCGCTAGGGAGCGCCTTTCACCGGAATTTCGATTGGATTACCGTCCCAGTCTTTACTTACCCAGTCATCGTGCAGGTAAAGATCGCCGAGTTCAGGTTTATAAAGCCGCTTCATCCGAGTATCTCAGAAACTTTGACCGGGCGGTTTTCCCGCCAACTTTTTTTGGCAGCCAGCGCCAGACGGAGCGTTTCCAGGGCGTCCTCCGGCCCTGGAGAAGGCTTCCTTCCCTCTAGTAGCGCCGCGAAGAAAGACTCCAATTCAAAACGATAAGCCAGTTCAAACCGATCCGGGAAGTTTTCAAAATGATCAAAGCTTGAACCGAAGTCTTTCGCGAACAGGAGCGGCGTCTTTTGCGGAGCTTCGACCACCACCTTGCCGAGGGCCCCGGCCACTTCGGTGCGAATATCGTATCCCCAATTGGAATGACGGGCAGTCTCGGTGACTCCCAATGCGCCGTTTGCGAAGCGCAGCACCGTTACCGCCGTATCAACATCGTCCGCCTTGGCAAATCTTTCGTCCACCAAAACCGTGCCCCATGCCTGGACCTCCTCAACTTCGCCAACCAGGAAACGGGCGAGATCCAGATCATGCACCGCCATGTCCAGAAAGAGTCCGCCGCTTCCAAGCAGAAATTCAAGGCTCGGCGGATACGTATCGCGGCTGAGAGCCCGAAACAATTCGATTCGACCGAGGTCGCCTGCTTCGATTTTTTGCTTGGCGCGCGCGTAACCGGGATCGAAGCGCCGCATGAAACCCAATTGTACCGGGATCCCTCGCTCCCGGATTACGTTCACAACGCGCGTCGTCTCGGCGAGATTGAGCGCAATCGGCTTCTCACTAAAGACAGCCTTTCCCGCATAAGCCGCCAATTCGAGCAAGCGCGCGTGCGTGTCGGTCGGAGTTACAATCACAACTGCGTCAACACCCGGATGAGTGATCGCCTGTTCGACATCGGTTAAAGCTTGTTCGGCTCCGGCGAGGGCCTTTCCGCGTTCGGCAGCTTCGAGCCTGGAATCGGCGACCACAACAACCTTAACTCCAGATAACCCCAACAGGTTGCGTAGATGCGTTTCGCCCATTCGGCCAAAACCGAGGAAAGCTACTCCGATCTTCTCTTTCACGGTTGTGCACGCTTGAGCCGCTTTGCGATCTTCTCGCTCAGCCGCAGCCCGGAAAGTTGAAATTGATCAAGAAGAAAATCGTTCGGCGCAGATTCGCCCCACCGATCCTCGATGCCAAATCGGACGACCCGTTTGGGGAGGTGCTCGCTCAGGATTTCCGTAACGAGTCCACCAAGACCTCCGTAGACTGTGTGCTCCTCAACGGTGAAAACGATTGGCACCGACTCACAACCCTGAACGATCTCCTCCTGATTGATCGGCTTGATCGACGGCACGTGCAGGACGCCGGCAGAAATCCCCTGTTTAGCCAGGTGCTCGGCCGCGTCGACGCAGCGTACACTCTGCGGACCGGTTGAAATCAACAGGAGGTCATTGCCTTCCCTGAGCATAGATGTCTTGCCCAGAGCGAACCTATAGTCCGTGCTGAAAATTGTGGGACTCGCATCGCGTGCCAGCCTCAGGTATACCGGCCCGGAAAATTCGGTTGCCCAACGGATCATAGCCTCGCATTCGATGTCGTCAGCCGGGGCCAGGACGGTCATCCCCGGCATCGCCCTCATGATGGCCAGATCCTCGACATCCTGGTGAGTTTTTCCGGTGAGACCAGTCAACAGACCGGAGTACGCTGCGCCTATCTTCACGTTCGCCTGAGTCTGCGCGACTAACATTCGAATTGGGTCGACCGCCCGATGAGTGAAGAAAACCGTAAACGAGGAGAGCCAGGGAACGAACCCAAGCGAGGCTAAACCGACGGCAACCCCGACAAAGTTCTGCTCCGCTATTCCCATCTCCAGAAATTTGTCCGGATGCGCCGCAGCAAATTTATCTGCCTTTGTCGAGTTAGCCAGATCGGCATCTAGGACGAGAACGTTCGGATTGGTTTTACCCAGGGAGACGAGCGTATCGCCAAACACATCTCGCAATGCTTTCATACAACTGCCTCCTCAATACCAAGTTCCCCGGCAATTATTTTAAGCTCTTCCTTAGTCGCGACCTTTGAATGCCATTCGTATTTGCCTTCGGTGAAGTGAACGCCTTTTCCTTTTACCGTATGGGCCACAATCATAGTCGGCTTATCCGAATCTCCGGATTCTTTAGCCGCTGTTAACGCCGGAACGATCTGCGAAAAGTCGTGCCCATCGATTTCCAGAACACGCCAACCGAGTTTCTCGAAAATGCCTTTAAGATCAACCCCAGCCCATGGGTCACGCCGGTCGCTATGGTGCTTTTCGCCCGGCCGAAGCAGCCAGCCGAATTGTTGCAGGCCGTTCCAGTCGAGAATCGCGGTAAGATTTCCGAGTTTGTACCTCGGAGCAACGTGCAACGCCTCCCAGATCATTCCCTCCTGGAGCTCGCCATCACCAATCACGACAAAAGTATGAAACTTCTGCCCTCGCAGCCGACCGCCCAAAGCGAATCCAAGCCCAACCGACAATCCTTGGCCCAGAGATCCTGTCGAAGTTTCCAGGCCGGGGAGTTTCGTGACATCCGGGTGACCCTGTAGCCGTGAGCGCCCCTTATCAAAAGTCTTCAGCTCATCGATCGGCAAAAACCCCCGCAAGGCCATTACGGTGTACTGCCCGATCGCAGAATGACCTTTCGAAAGAATAAACCGGTCTCTTTCCGGCCAATGCGGCTCTTCCGGCCTGACCTTCATTACTCGGAAGTAGAGCGCCACCATCAGGTCCATCGCTGAGAATGGCCCGCCAACGTGTCCTGCGCCACTCCCGGCCACCGTACTGATCACTAGCCAGCGCCCTCTTTGAGCTAGCTCCACAAGGTCCTTATAGTCTGTCTGACCACTCATAGTCTCTTCTGATTCAGCTGCGGATAAGGCGTCCAGTCGCGGTAAGCTGGGGCGCCATGGTTATTCCATTAGCGGTTCGGTTGCTGGCTCGCAAAGACAGGGCGTTGGTTCTTGGCCGCCTTTTCGTAGTTCTCCCTCGTCTTCCGGGTTTTCTCCTCCATGCTGACTTCCGCCACAGGGACATCCCACCATGTGCCCATCCCGGGCATCCGCTTTTCCGGGTCGACCGGAACCACAATCACCGTGACCCGGTCAGCGTTTCGCGCATCGTTCAGGGCCATCTTGAGATCCTCTGCGCTCCGAGCGAAAACTCCGTAAGCACCCATCGACTCGGCGTGCTTCAGAAAATCTACCTGGATATACTCGCCCGTTAACTGCTTAGAGGCATGATCACGGTACCGTAACTCGTTACCAAAATCCGCTACGCCGACGGCGCGCTGTAACCCGAGAATACATTGGTAACCGTGGTTATCGACCAGGACAATTGTCAGCTTGATGCCTTCGCCGACAGCCGTCACAATTTCGGAGTTCATCATCAGGTAAGAGCCATCTCCCACCATCACGATCACTTCGCGTCCGGGTTCTGCCAGCTTCACTCCGATCCCTCCGGCAATCTCATATCCCATACAGGAATAACCGTACTCCATATGATATGCTTTTGGATCTTCCGGCCGCCAGAGGCGCAACAACTCGCCTGGCATTCCCCCGGCCGCACAAACCACTGTGGCCTTCCCCCCAACCGTCTCATTCACCAGGCCGATGACCGCCAACTCTCCAAGCGAGCCTTCCTGCGGCGTTCGCAACTCGGTGACCTTCGCGTCCCAGTCCTCTTTTAAATTCTGGATCTCGCTTCGGTACGCAGCCTGCGTCCCCTGATAGCCTGCCTCCTTGAGTTCCTGGCGCAGGGCGCTTAATGCCCGTTTCGCGTCGCTGACAACTGGACGCGACGCTAGCTTATTCGCGTCCATTGGCGCTACGTTCATGCCGACGAAACGCACTGTCGGATTCTGAAACGCCGACTTGGAAGCGGTTGTAAAATCACTCAAACGTGTCCCAATCGTTATAACCAGATCCGCTTCCCGGGCCAGCTTGTTCGCCGAAGTTGAACCGTTCGATCCGATGGGCCCTGCGTTCATCGGATGATTCCAATTCAGCACCCCCTTACCCGCCTGCGTTTCGGTCACCGGAACACCGAACTGTTCCACGAATAGTCTCAATTCTTCCGATGCTTCGGAGTAAATCGTTCCGCCACCTGAAATAATCAGGGGGCGCTCGGCGGCTTTCAGCAAATTGACAACTTCGCGCACTAGTTCGGGCTCGGGCACCGGTCGCCGCACGTGCCAAATCCTTTTCTCAAAGAATTCATTAGGCCAATTATGGGCTTCAGCCTGAACGTCCTCTGGGAGGGAAATTGTCACCGCCCCAGTCTCGGCGGGATCTGTTAAAACCCGAAATGCTTCAGGCAAACTCGCCATCAACTGTTCCGGGCGAGAAATTCGATCAAAAAAGCGGGACACCGGCCGGAACGCGTCACTGACGCTGACGTCGCGCTCGAGAGGATGCTCGAGCTGCTGTAACACAGGATCCGGAATTCGATTTGCGAAATAATCGCTAGGCAAAAGAAGAACAGGAATGCGGTTCACGGTGGCACCGGCAGCGCCCGTTATCATGTTGGTTGCGCCCGGTCCGATGGACGTTGTGCAGGCGAAAGTGGCTAACCGGTTGCGGTGCTTCGCAAATGCTGCCGCTGTGTGAACCATGGCTTGCTCATTCTGTGGCCGATAAAATCTCAGACCTTCGGCCTGACTGAACTCGACAATGCCTTGACCTAGGCCAGCAACGTTGCCGTGCCCGAAAATACCCCAAATCCCTTCGATAAATCGGTTCTCGCGCCCGTCTCTTTCGACGAATTGGCGCGCCATGAATCGGACTAAGGCTTGTCCGGTAGTTAAACGACTGAATCTATTCATTGAATAAGGTCCTTCCGGGGACGCAATGCCAAGGGCAGATGCCGCAAATTGGAAGCGAACGGTAGCGTTGGGGGAACAAGGGTTCCGTTTGGTTTCGAACTGATAACAGAATGAAACCCAAACAGAAGAATAGATCAAGCGCCGATGATCAAATCGCGATGATGCGTGAACCCGCGGGTAAAATTATGGTTGTGAATGGGCTTTAGGATTTCGAGAACTTCCGCGAGCAAAGTTGGATCCAATGGTTCGTTTGCAGAGGCTATGTTTTCCAGGATTTCCGTCGGACGCGCAGTGCCAACCAAAGTGGTAGCAATGTCAGGATTCGCGCAACAATATTGGATCGCGAGCTTGACGATGTTCACGCCTCTTGCGGTGCAATGGGCAACAGCTTTTCGACATCCTTCCCGGATCGCCCCGCTGGCAGGATGCCAGGCTGGCGCACCCTCTTTGGTGAGCAATCCCATGCCGACCGGGGCGGCATTGATGATGCCCACGCCCTTTGCTTTTAAGTAAGGAATTAGATCCCCAAGAGAATTGTCGTTCAATTCATAGTGGCAAAACGACAAAATGGTCTCTACGGTGCCGGGCTCGACACGCTCCAGAATGCTCGGGAAAATTTTTAAGGGCAGCCCCGTGATGCCGATATGGCGAGCTAGCCCCTGCTCTTTGAGGCGCCTCAGCGCAGGTAATGTTTCTTTCACGATCTGATCGTGATCGGCAAATTCGATGTCGTGACACTGAATGAGATCAACGTATTCCACGCCAAGTCGCTTCAGACTGTGCTCGACGCTGCGCTCCGTACTGGCACGCGAATAATCGTAATCATGTCTTGCCTCGCTATAGCTGCCGATTTTCGTCGCGAGATAGTAGTGTTCCCGCGGCACTCCCTGAAGCGCGCGGCCGAGGTTCAATTCCGCCAATGTGCCACCGTACGCGGGAGAGACATCAATGAAATTTATGCCGCCATCCAACGCGGCATGGACGGTCGCGATGTAATCCTCCAGCTTGGTGTGACGAAACACCTCTCCAAGTGAACGCGCACCGAAGCCGAGACAAGAAACTTTGAGACCAGTTTGCCCGAGCTTGTTAAATTTCATTTCGGCGGCAATCAAAATCACTTTATCAGCCGCCTTACCCGCCGACAACCTGCTCGGGAACTATGCGCTTCAAACCAAAGGTTCCGCAGAAGGCCACGCGCG
>Ga0210408_10004655_pt1 | contig 12203 bp, 9 predicted proteins | sample IncBWH4MmetaG_FD_155471 | JGI IMG/M metagenome (GOLD analysis project Ga0210408, IMG submission 155471) | Forest soil microbial communities from Barre Woods Harvard Forest LTER site, Petersham, Massachusetts, United States - Inc-BW-H-4-M | ecosystem: Environmental > Terrestrial > Soil >... | reverse complement strand
TGTTCGCCGTGATCCGCCAGGACGCCGCTGCCGGCGGCGCGCTTGCCTCGCGCACGCCGGGCGGTTTTCAATCGCCGCAGCTTTCCGCGTTGCTCGATCAACTGCAGTGGATCAGTCTGGCGGGCAAGCCGCAGGATAACGCGCTGCGCATCGTCGCGGAGGGGGAATGCACTTCTGACCAGACAGCGCGCCAGCTTGCCGATTTGTTGAAGGGCGTGCTCGTGCTGGCACAAGCGGGTTTGAACGGTCCCAAAACACGGCAGCAACTCGATCCCCGCATTCGGGATGCTTATTTGGAGCTAATCAAAGGTGCGGATGTTTCGCGGTTCGATCGCGGTGAAACCAAGTCGGTTCGCCTGGTCTTTGATGTCACTCCCAAATTGCTTGAAGCGGCCACCATCGCCGTACCGGCTGCCCCAACGCCTGCCGCGCCGACCATTCCGGCACGCAAACCGTCGGCGGCTAAGGCTCGCGCCCAAAAAGCAACAAAGAATTGAGACCGAACGTAGTGGATTAGTCGCCGGCGGCGGGAGTTGACCGCATGTAGCGCCAAGGATTGACCGGCGCATTATTCACGCGCACTTCATAATGAACGTGCGGGCCGGTAGAACGGCCGCTGATGCCCGTGTAGCCGACAACCTCGCCGCGCTTCACCCGCGCGCCAGGAACCGCGGAGAACGAGGAGAGGTGTGCGTACCAGGTGGTGATACCAAATCCATGATCGACTACCACCAAGCGGCCGTAACCCGCATGGTTTTCAGCGATGGTGATGACTCCACTGGCAGTGGCGTGCACGGGAGCGCCATAGTCGGAAGCCACGTCTACGCCGGTATGAAACGCACCCTCACCGCTGAATGGATCCAAACGTTCGCCAAAACTGTCGGTGATGTGACCTAGCACCGGCCAGATCGAAGGCGTGTAACCCGAATCCGCGAAACTCATTGCCGGCATCAATCGCAAGCCGCCGCTGGAGATGGCGATTACGGCGGCATTGCGCTTCAAGAACGTGTACTGCTCAACGGAGCGGTCAAACGCATCCTGAGGCGTAACCGGATTGTCACCGAGATCGAAGGCAGCAGGGTGATACCGAAGCACGCCGTAGGTCATGGCCACTTCGGTGGCCAAGGATTGCAAGGAGTCCAAGCGCTGGTTAGTGTCGGCGACGGTGTTCTGGAGCTCTTTATACTGGCGCTTTAGAGTCTGCTGATCGTGGCGGAGGGCGTTGTAGTTCCCAACTTTCCAGAGCATTCTGGAATACGAACCGGCCGCGGCAACCACGGTGATCCCGCCAATCATGGCTAGCACGGCTATACCATGGAGCACGTACGCGGGCACGATAAGCTTCTTCAGCTTGCCGGGCGTCGAGGCGATAAAGAAAGTGTAGGTCTTACCCTTCATCAGTAGCAGAGCCCCTTAGGTCTGAGAAATCGTCTTGGCGCGGGTCGCACACCCTATTCCCGCTTTGGCGTCCGAAAACGACCAATTCGACTGTGGCCATACTAAATTCTGTAGGGTATGGCCGTCAACCCTGTATTTGCCTGTTCGTGGAACAGGGGGTGCAAAGCCGTCCCCTGTACTAAAGGACAGGTTTGCTAGGGTTTCTAACGATAGACTAGACGTTGGGCGGACCGGAAGGTCCCGACCAGATAGCTTGAGAAGATTATATAGATGAAAGCCGGAGAAGACAAGCTGGTCCAAAGGATCGTGAAGGCTCTGGCTCCCGAAGGTGGTCCGTGGCTGCCTTTGGGTGTCGGCGACGATGCTGCACTGCTGACGCCGCGCCGGGGCTACGACACCATTCTGACCTGCGATTGGTTCCTCGAAGGCACTCACTTTCTGCCAGGGAAGCATCCTGCGGACTCCATCGGCTGGAAATGTTTGGCCCGCGCTCTCAGCGACATCGCGGCCATGGGTGGCGAGCCACGCTGCTTCTTGCTGAGCCTCGCGCTTCCGGGCAAGCTCGCCTTGAAAGAGAAAGGCAGGGGAACCGGTTGGTTGGATGAGTTTCTGGACGGTCTACGGCGGGCCGCGCGGCGATTCAGATGCATGTTGGCCGGCGGAGACACTACACAAAGGCGTGAGATTCTGATTAATGTCACCGTCGTAGGCGAGGTGCTTGCTGGCCGGGCGGTCCTGCGTTCTGGAGCAAAGGCAGGCGACAGGATCTTTGTAAGTGGCACGCTCGGCGAAGCAGAACTTGGTTTGCAAAAACTGCGGCAAGGCGCGAGAGTTTCACCAAGAAATGATCGTGCGCTGCGAAAGCATCTGTATCCGGAGCCGCGCTTGCCGCTGGGCCAATGGCTAGCTGACAGAAAGTTGGCCGGTTCGATGATGGACCTTTCGGATGGACTGTCTAGCGACCTTCCCCGCCTGTGCGCTGCCAGCGCTGTAGGCGCACGAATTCACGTAGCGCAGATTCCGTCACCCAAAGTACCGCTTAGCGCCTCCAGGCGGTTTGATGCGCTGAGCCTGGCGCTAAACGGCGGCGATGATTACGAGTTGCTTTTTACGGTCAGCGCGAACAACGCTCCACGGATACCTCACTCCTTTCAAGGCATTGCGCTGACGGAAATTGGGGAGGTCACGCGCGAGCAACGCGTCGTAATGGCGCAGCAAGACGGAACCACGAAGCCGTTGCTTCCCCGCGGCTGGGATCCTTTTCGCAAGTGAGACTGGCTCAGCGACGGTTCCGCACCGAGAGAAAGACCTAGCACCTAACGGCTAGGGTCGCTACCGCTCAAGGGTTCGGCTGAGGGGTGGCGCTAGAGGTGACCGTCTTTGTGGGCGGGCTTGCAGGCGGCTTTTCGCGGGGGGGCGGCTCATCTTCGGTCGGCGCCGTATCCGGGGTATCCACGTTGATTTGATGCTCGCGCGCTTCCTGCTCCAGCGGAACGACATTCGCGAAATCGAGCGGTGGCATTCCGGCCAGAGCGCCCTGCATGAACTCCAGCCAAATAGGCAACGCGGCGCGCGCGCCAGTTTCTTTTTTGCCAAGCGAAATCTGCTTGTCGTCGAAGCCAACCCAAGCGCCGCTGGTGATCTGCGGCGTGTAGCCGATGAACCACGCGTCCGTGTAATCCTGGGTCGTACCCGTTTTACCCGCGGCGGGACGGCCAAGCGATCTGGCTTGGACGCCGGTGCCAAACTTAATTACTTCCTCCAACATGGCCGTCATGGTGCGGGCCACCTCCGGCGAAAGAACGTCGTGCACTTCCGGGTGCGCCTCTTCCAGCAACGCGCCTTCATAGCTGGTGACGCGGCGAATCATGTGTGGGTCGATGCGGATGCCGTCATTGGGAAAGACCGTGAAGGCAGAGACGTGTTCGAGCAGCCGCATGTCCGCGGCGCCCAGCGCAAGGGGTAGGTACGGAGGAAGGGGCGTGGTGATGCCGAAGCGGCGCGTGACGTCCACGACAGAGGAGATGCCGATTTTTTCCGCCAGCTTCACGGCCGGAACGTTGCGCGAACCAGCCAGCGCGCGCCGCAGCGTGATGGTGCCCTCGAATTTTTCGTCGTAATTCTTCGGCGAGTAGACCTGGCCGCCGCTGATCGTCGTGAAAGGCGCATCAAGAATCGTATCAAAAGGCGACGATCCTTTTTCCAGCGCGTCGGCGTAAACGTACACCTTGAACGAACTGCCCACCTGGCGGAAAGCTTGCGTGGCGCGATTGAACTTGGAATCTTCAAAACTGTAGCCGCCCACCATGGCTTTGATTTCGCCGGTGGGGTTGTCGATCGCCAGCATCGCTGCTTGCGGAGCGGGCTGCTGCTCGAGCTGCACGCGCGCGGTGGTTTCGCGCAGCTCTTGAATGGAGAATTGCGCCAGGTCGCCAACCTTCAAGAGGTCCGCGGGTTTCTTGCGGCCGGTCCAGGAAAAGTCAGATGGCGAGAGGATGGCGCGATAAGGGCCGATCTTTATGGTGGAGTTCTTCTCTTCCACGGAAAGGACCAGGCCCGTGACGTAGCTTCCTTTCTCTATCGGGTGGCGCCAGTCTTCGTCTTCGTAGGAGGCAAGGTTGCCCAGATTGTCGCGCAAAATGTTGGGGAGATCGCCGCGCCAACCGTGGCGGCGGTCGTAGCTGTGCAAACCATCGCGAATGGCCTGGTTCGCGGCACGCTGCATGTTGATATTCAGCGTGGTGTAAACGCGCAAGCCGCGCTCGTGCACGGCTTCCGTGCCGTACGTAGCTTCGAGATATTTGCGAATTTCTTCAAAGAAATACGGCGCCAAATCGTTGCGCGGATACTGAATATGCAGCCCCAGGGGTGACTTCTTGGTGGCCGCTTCTTCCGAAGACGTGATCCTGCCTTCGTCCTCCATGCGGCGCAGGACAAGATTGCGGCGAGCCAACGCTGCCTCCGGATTGGCGAGCGGCGAATATTTCGGGCCGTTGACCATGCCCGCGAGGAGCGCGGCTTCCTGTAGCTTCAAATCCGAGACGTTCTTGCCGAAATAAAACTCCGCGGCGGCGGCAAAACCGTAGTTTCCGTGCGCCAGGTACACCTGATTGGCGTACATCGTAAAGATTTGAGGCTTCGTATAATGGCGCTCGATTTGCAAGGCCAGCAGCATCTCCTGCATCTTGCGGCGGAAACTGCGGTCGCTGCGATCCAGGAAAAGATTGCCGGCGAGTTGCATGCTGATGGTGCTGGCGCCTCCGGTAATGCGGCGCTTGGCAAGGTTGCGATACGCGGCGCTGGCCATGCGCGGGAAGTCTATGCCCCAATGTTCCTCGAAGTGCTGGTCCTCGATCGCAGTGACGGCGTTGTACAGCACTTTGGGGCACTGCTCGTAGGTCATGAGAATGCGGCGCTGTAAAGCGAAGCTGCCGACGAGTTGCCCATCATCGGCGTAAATCTCTGTGACTACGTTGGGCCGGTAGGTCTCGAGTGCGCGAATCTCCGGCAAGTCGCTGGCGTAGACAAAGAGGAAGCCGGATGCGGCGCCCAGCGCAATCGAGCACAACAGCAGAAATGCCAGCGCCACGCGGTCAATCAACTTGAAGCCACGCAGGCGCAGCGTAATCGGTGGGAGACTCAGCATGAAAGATTGATTTTAGCGCATATTGCCAGAGTGCAGAAGTGAACCCGGCACTGTCGACCATTCAGGGAAGCATTGCGCCGCCGGCTGACACTACGACTCTTTATAATATTTCTCGCCGGCGCAGGATCGGCAGAGCGCGCGGCCATCTTTCTGAACTTCGCGCTTGAAGTTAATGCCTTCGCCGCATTCTGCGCAGACCACTCGCGGGCCTTTGAAGCCGGGCAAGTCTTCCGGTTGTACTTCCACCTTGACCCATTTCTTGTCGAAGAGAATTTCATCCGAGAGTTGCGCGTAGGCCTTCTGCTGACCGGCTTCCCTTTCTAATTGCGGGAACATTTCGCGAGCGGCTTGCTTGGAGGATTCCTTGGCGGCGACGCGGACGGCGCGTCCCGTCTTCAGGTCCACGAAGGTGGCGGCGACTTTGCCCCAGTCGCGGAACTTCAGTGCGCGCTTGCCCAAGCGGCAATTGGCCACCAAGGCGACGGCATCGGTGACGCAGCGATCGATCTCCACGTAGGTGACCAGGCGTTTGCGCTCGGCAACAGGATCTTCGATGCCAAGCTCGCGCAATCCCAGCATCGCAAGCCGGACTCCGAGAACTTGTCCCGCGCAGAGGTGACCGTGGGCTTGCGCGGCCAGTTCCAGATACTCAACCAGGGACTTCATGGCGCCATTGTACCGGAGAGCGGACGCTCGTGCCTCCGTAGAAGCCAGCGGCAGCAGACGAGGTGATATTTGCCATCGAGCTAGCTGAGAAAAGCCTCACCCCTGCCTGCCGCAGGCAAGCCTCAGAAGGCGTGCGCTCCAGGGGGCCCCCCTCCCCTGGTTTTTTGCAAGTGCGCATTCTAAGGCACTTAGCGCCCCGGGTTCTTGTAAGTGCGGATTACAAAAGGGTTACGCGACTGGGATTTCGGCTAAAAACCGGCAAAACACGGTGTTTGCTTGTAAGTGCGCATTCTAAAGGCTTTACAGGAGAGCCAATACAATCTTCAGAAGGTTTCAATACTTCGACGAAATGCGTGGTTCGGGAAATTCAAACTGAGCAGGACGAGAGAGAAAGGCGCGAGACTACCCAGCGACGATACTACGCCAGCCATATTACTTTGTCAATATAAAAATGAAGGTGCCGCTAAGTGCAGAGGGCTAAGTGGGTTGCGGGGCCGACCATGGGTGGGGCTGGCGGGCTTCGACGAAGGCGAAGTATGTCGTTAGGAGCGCGAGCGCGGAGAGGGCAGCATCTTCTAGGATTTTCCTGGGGCCGATCGGTTCGGGCGTCGCAAAGCAGCCGCAATTGATGTTCATATGCAGAAGATATGCACGCAAGACTACAACGAAGAATCCCAGCATGATCAGAGTGAGGAACGAAGCCCAGATGCGCAGACGCCAGCCGATCAGCATCAGGAGCCCGAGGATGATCTCAGTAAACGGCAAAGTGTGAGCGACGAATTGGACTCCCCAAGGGGGAAGCAACTTGAAGGCTTCCACCTGGAAAGCAAAGTTCGAGATGTTCGTGGAAATGGAAAACTTCAAAACAAAAAGAGGCCACAGATTGTTGTTGGGAAGAAAGACCTTGGAGTAGCCGGCGTAGATGAAGATGCCGCCCAGGACCAGGCGGCCAATCCAAATAATCGCGCGGCGGAGGTTGAGCGGGCTGGATTGCATCATTTGCGTTTTAGCTTTTGCCGAGCTGGTCCAGGAAATTGCGAAGAATTTCGTAATTCATGACGCCACCGTACGGAAACGTCTGGCCCTTGGCGTGAAACACCGTCGTGGGTGTTTGATTCACGTTATAGAATTTACCAAGCGCAACATCTTTCTGGATTGCCGCGTTGAGTGCGCCGCTCTTCACCAGCGCGCGAACCTTGGTCATTTCGGCCGGTGAAAGCACCGCGGCGACGGTGCCATCTAGGTCGCCATTCTGCTCCCACCTTTCCTGCTTCTCGAACAACGCCTGCTCGACTACTTCAAACTTGCCAATCTGGGCAGCAGCGCGCCCATACTGCGCCGCCACCTGCGAGTGCGCGTGCATGGGCAGCGGGAAGTCGCGGTGGATTAAATAGACCTTGCCGGTGCTGACGTAATTGTCCATCAACTGGCGATTGGTGGTCATGAACAGAGTCTTGCAGGCGGGGCACTGGAAGTCGCTGAAGACTTCCATCACGATCGGAGCATTCTTGGAACCCGCTGCGACGCGCGGGTCGATATCCGGCACGGCGGCCGTTGACTGGGCCGCCCTCACGCCAAGCGTTTGCGCAAGCACCAGCGCAAGAAGACCAGCCCAGCATAAAGCCAGCGAACTCGCATTTCGCAAACGGTCCACGCGGTCCTCCTCAACCTTCTTATATATAACCCGGACAGGCAAAAATATTACCTACGATTCTAAACGAAATGAAGCTGCGCCGCAGTGGATGTGCAGGCTGCCTGCATCTGGTCCGTTACTAGGATGCGTGCGAGGGCGGGAGCGCTGGTGCACGGGGTGGCAACTGAAGAGCGAGGCCCTCAGCGGCCAAAGCCTTGTTGGTCTGGCGTCAGTTAGGGCACGGCTGCTGAAGCCGTGCCGTGACGAAAAACAGAATTGCCACATGGACTCCGCCAGGAGCGACCAAGACGCGCTCAAACCATTGCAACAAATGGGTTTAGTGGTGCCATCAACAAACTTGACAAAGAGGCACTCAACCTGTATACTGCGCCTCGAGCTTACGGTTAGCTAGAACCAGGCGCGGCGTCCCCCGGGCGCCCCGTCCGCGGATGGCAATCAGGAAGCAGTCAAGTAGCAGGGAGGAAGAGCAGTCATGAGTAAAATCATTGGGATCGACTTGGGAACCACCAACTCGGTCGTCGCGGTGATGCAGGGCGGCGAACCAGTGGTCATTCCGAACCAAGAAGGGGCGCGCACGACGCCGTCTGTTGTCGCCATAACCAAAGGTGGCGAGCGCCTGGTAGGGTTAGTGGCCAAGCGGCAAGCGGTGACCAATCCGGAGAACACCGTTTACTCCATCAAGCGCTTCATGGGCCGTCGTTTCGACGAAGTCTCCGAAGAGATGAAGCGCGTTCCGTATCACGTCGTCAAAGGTCCGCACGATGACGCGCGAGTGGACGTTTCCGGCAAGGTGTACAGCCCGCCGGAGATTTCCGCGATGATTCTGAGCAAGCTGAAAGCGGCCGCGGAAGATTTTCTGGGCGAGAAGGTGACCAAGGCGGTCATCACTGTTCCCGCGTACTTCAACGATGCGCAACGGCAAGCCACCAAGCAGGCCGGTGAGATCGCCGGAATGGAAGTGGTTCGCATTATCAACGAGCCGACCGCGGCGGCACTGGCTTACGGGCTCGACAAGAAGAGCGACGAAACCATTTCCGTGTACGACCTTGGCGGCGGCACGTTCGACATTTCCGTGCTGGAAGTTGGCGCGGGGGTTGTCGAGGTGAAATCGACCAACGGCGACACGCACCTGGGCGGCGACGACATCGACCAACGCATCGTCGATTGGTTGATCGACGAGTTCAAGAAGGAAAACAATATTGACCTCAGCAAGGACCGCATGGCGCTGCAGCGCCTGAAGGAAGCGGCGGAAAAGGCCAAAATCGAGCTTTCGCAGATCATGGAGACGGAGATCAATCTGCCGTTCATCACCGCGGGGCCGAGCGGGCCAATTCACATGCAGCAAAAGCTGACGCGCACGCGGCTGGAGCAGTTGATGAACGATTTGCTGGACCGCACGATGCGCCCGGTGCAGCAGGCTTTGGAAGACGCCAAGCTGTCGCCCAGCGACATCCAGGAAGTTGTGCTGGTGGGCGGGTCGACGCGCATTCCGAAGGTGCAGCAGTTGGTGCGCAACTTCTTCGGCGGCAAGGAGCCGCACAAGGGTGTGAACCCCGACGAAGTCGTTGCGGTCGGCGCGGCCATACAGGGTGCGGTGCTGGGCGGCGAAGTGAAGGACATCCTGCTGCTGGACGTGACGCCACTTTCGCTAGGCGTCGAGACGCTCGGTGGCGTGATGACCCCGCAAATCCCGCGCAACACGACCATTCCGACGCGCAAAGTGGAAACTTACTCGACCGCTTCGGATAATCAGCCGGGCGTAGAGATTCATGTTCTGCAAGGCGAGCGGAAATTCGCGAAGGACAACCGCTCGCTGGGCACGTTCAAACTGGACGGCATTCCGCCGGCTCCGCGCGGCACGCCGCAGATCGAAGTGACCTTTGACATCGACGCTAACGGCATCTTGAACGTTAGCGCGAAGGACAAAGCCACGAACAAGGAGCAGAAGATCACCATCCAGTCCTCCACCGGCTTGACGAAGGAAGAAGCCGAGAAGATGCGCGTGGAAGCCGAATCGCACGCCGAAGAAGATCGCCGGCGCATGGAAGAGGTCGACGCGCGCAATCGCTTGGACGGCATCGTCTATCAGGCGGAGAAGATGGTCCGCGAAAACCGCGACAAAATCGCGGAAGCGGACGCGAAGTCGCTGGACGAGGCCATCGAGGACGCCAAGAAGGCTATGAACGAAGGCGGAACAGCAAGGCTGCGCTCGGCTACCGAGAACATCGAGCGCCAACTGCACAAGGTTGCTGAGGTGCTGTACAAGGCTAACCAGGCAGCCGGTGCCGCGCAAGCCGGAGCTGCAGGTGGCGGAGCAAGCGGTGGATCGGCCCCTGGCTCGCAACAGCAGAAGAAACCGGACGACGTTATCGACGCCGAATATGTCGACGTCGACGAAAACAAGCGCCCGAACTAAGCAACAAACCTAGGCAGGGGCGCAGATACGTTGCGCCCCTGCACATTTTTCAGGTTGCAGATGGCCACCACGACCAAACAGGATTACTACGAGCTGCTAGCAGTTCCGCGCAAGGCGAGTGCGAAGGATATTCGCACCGCTTTTCGCAAACTCGCGCGAAAGTATCATCCGGACCTCAATCCCGGCGATAAATCCGCCGAGGAAAAATTCAAGCAGCTTCAAGAAGCATACGACGTCCTCTCCGATTCCAAGAAGCGGCAGATGTACGACCAGCACGGCTTCTACCGCGACAATTTCAATCCGGGGAGCACGCCGCCAAGCGGCGGAGGCGACGACGACGCCGCGGTGAATTTCGACTTCGGCGGATTCGACTTTGGCGGCTCGGGAGGAGAAGGTGCGGGTGCAGGCAGCTTCCGCGACCTTTTCAGCCAGTTCTTTCGGGGTGGAGGCGGCCGCGGGGCCGCCGTGGAGCCGGAGCAGGAAGCCGGCGGCGACCTGGAATACCAGATCGAAATTGATTTTTGGGATGCCGTGCGCGGCGCGGTGAAGAAGCTGCAGATTACGCGGCTCGACACCTGCGAGACCTGCCACGGCACAGGCGCGATCGGATCGCCGCAGACTTGCCCGGTTTGCAACGGCAGCGGAACCGTGCAGCAGGCCGCCGGCAAGATGCGCTTCAACGTCCCGTGCACGCGTTGCGGCGGCACCGGAAAGATTCGCACGCCCTGCAAGACCTGCGGCGGAGAAGGGCGTGTGCGCCGCACGGAAATGATCGACGTGAGGATTCCGCCGGGACTGGCGAACGGCGCGCGCTTGCGTGTTCCGGGCAAAGGCAACTCCGGAACGATGGGTGCGCCGGCGGGCGATCTGTATTTGCGCGTGGAGGTACGGCCGCATCCCTTTTTTGAGCGCCGCGGCAATGACCTGTACACGAAAGTGCCGATCACGGTGAGCGAAGCCACGCTGGGCGCAAAAATTGAAGTGCCCACGATTGACGGGCGCTCCTTGGTGAAAATTCCACCCGGAACAAACAGCGGCAGCACGCTGCGCCTACGCGAAAAAGGCATAGCCAACGCGCGCAATGGTTCGCGCGGCGATCAGTACGTCGAGGTTCAGGTGGTCGTACCGAAACGCACTGACGAGCGAGTGCGCAATTTGATGAAAGAGCTTGAGAAAATCGAGCCGGAAGATCCGCGAAAAGACCTGTTCAGCAAGGCTGGCGTGTGAACATGGCGGCGCGAACCAAAAAACGGGCCAAGGCCGGCTATATGATCAGCGCGGTGGCCGAGCTCTATAAATTGCATCCGCAGACGCTGCGGCTGTATGAACGCGTGGGTTTGCTGAAGCCTTCGCGGTCGCAAGGCAACACGCGTCTATACACGGATAGAGATCTGGAGCGCCTGGACGTCATTCTTACGCTGGCTCGCGATATGGGCGTAAACCTCGCAGGCATCGAAATCATCCTCAACATGCGTGAGAAGATGATCGAGATGGAGCGCCAGATGGAGCAGTTCGCGCAAGTGGTGCAGCAGGAGCTGTCGCGCGTGGCCTCGCGAAATGAAGAGCGCCCACAGCGTCATGCTATCGTGCGCAGCAATCCGCGAGTCGTTCGAGTTCCCGTAAGAGAAGGCTAACAGCGGAAGATTTTCCTCGTGCAAGCGCGGCGCCGGGAACTTGTCGGCGATTTTCGTTGCGCACCATTGCGGTTAGCCCTTCCACAGTTTTCCCAACGTCTGCAGCTTGCCGCCAGGCGCGCTCGCTCGTATGCTTCCACAGAGTGGACACGCCGGGCTGAAGCCTGCTTGCAGCAGGTGGGCCCGGCGCCTACATATGGCGCTTGAAACTTGCTCGCTGTGCAGAGGAACCGGATGGAAGCTGGTGCCGCGGACGGACGGTACTCGCGGCAACGTCGCGGTGGCCTGCGACTGCGGCAGGGAAGAACGCGCCACGCGCGTGATGGAGCGAGCGCGCATTCCCAAACGGTATGAGCACTGCGATTTCGAGAGTTATGTCACGGACCTCACCGACGGCAAGACTTGGACCGCCCAGCACTCACAATCGTTGAAGCAAGCGAATCTTCTGACTCAGGGATTCGTGCGCGATTATCCGGGCTCCGCGGAAAAAGGCCTGCTGTTGATGGGCCCGTCCGGCGTCGGGAAAACTCATCTCGCCGTCGCGTCTCTGAAGGAACTGATTCGGCGCGGACACGGCGGCCTGTTCTGCGATTACCGCGAGCTGCTGAAGGAAATCCAGGCCAGCTACAATCCGGCGAGCGAATCCACGGAAATGAGCATTCTCGAACCGATTCGCAACGTGGAAGTTTTGGTGCTGGACGACTTGGGGGCCAGCAAGCCTTCGGCTTGGGTTCTGGACATCATCGCGCTAGTGCTGAACGCACGCTACAACGACCGGCGCGTCACAAT
>Ga0210408_10004652_pt1 | contig 12204 bp, 18 predicted proteins | sample IncBWH4MmetaG_FD_155471 | JGI IMG/M metagenome (GOLD analysis project Ga0210408, IMG submission 155471) | Forest soil microbial communities from Barre Woods Harvard Forest LTER site, Petersham, Massachusetts, United States - Inc-BW-H-4-M | ecosystem: Environmental > Terrestrial > Soil >... | reverse complement strand
GGCGGTCGCGATCTCGCGCATCTTGGCGAGCGCCATCGGGCCGTGCGCCTCGTACTCCAGGAACTTCACCCGGCGGCCGCCGGTCTGGTCCCGCACCACGCCGGAGAAGAGCGCGATGCCGCCCGCGCCGGGGTGCTCCACCGCCTGGGCCACCGCGCGCTCGGAGAGGGGCTCGGTGGTGACCTCGATCCAGTCCGGCTCGGCGGCCCCGCCGCTCACCGGGGGGAACAGGCAGAGCTCATCGCCGTCTCCCAGCGGATGATCGGCGTCGACGTAGTCGTTGCGGAGGGCGAACAGCGTGAACGGGCGGTAGGGCTGGAGCGCGGGAAGCTGGTGGGCCACCGCTTCCCAGGCCCGCTCGACGGTGCCCCCGTCGGGAAGCTCGAGGTCCAGCGAGTCACGGCCCGCCGCCTCGCGATAGCGGGCGAAGAGCCGGACCAGCACCTTCATCGAGCGAGCCTCGGCCCGGTGCGGCGGCCTAGAACTGGTGCGACGAGCCGCAGCCGCAGGACGACTTCACGTTCGGGTTCTTGATGGCGAACCCGGCGCCCAGCATGTTGTTGTCCACGTAGTCGATCTCGCTGCCCTGGAGATACGGAGCGCTGTGCGAGTCCACGAAGACCTTCACGCCGTTCGTCTCGACGACGTTGTCGCCGTCGGTCGCGCTATCGTCCCAGCCGAGCTCGTAGGACATGCCGGAGCAACCGCCCCCGACGATCCGGATCCGCAGCCCCCACTCGGGCTTGCCCTCTTCGAGCCGCAGGTCCGAGATCTTCTTGGCGGCCGTCTCAGTCAACGTGATCATCCAATGCCTCCTTGGGTACCGTGCCGAGTTGTCGAGTCGGGCTCATTATAGCAGAAGGACCAAGGGCTTGCCGGGCGCGCCCACCCGCGCCGCCGCCCAGCCTAGAGGATGCCTCCGGCGGGCAGCAGCGTGACCTCCTCCAGCGTCGCGTTGGGGCCCAGCCCGGCCATCAGGAGGGCCGCCTCCGCCACCTGGTCGGCCCGGAGCATGCGCTCGCGGGCCGGGGCGCCGGGCATGGCGTCCCAGAGCGGGGTGTCGGTGGCCCCGGCCGAGATCACGCCCACCCGGACGCCGTGGGGCCGCATCTCCTCGGCGAGCACCCGGGAGAAGCCCAGCAGACCGTACTTGGAAGCGGTGTAGGCGGCGCTGCCGAGCAGCGCCCGGCTCGTGACCACCGAGCCCACGTTGATGACGGTGCCTCGCCGGCGGCCGATCATGGCGGGCAGGACGGCGCGGCAGCAGAGCACCGCGCCCCGCAGGTTCACGGCCAGCATCTGGTCCCAGTCGTCGAGCTTGGAGTCGGTGACCGGGGCGAAGGTCGCCACCCCGGCCGCGTTGACCAGGATGTCCACCTGGCGCCACTCGGCCAGGGCCCGGCGGGCCAGCGCCTCCACCGAGCCCTCCTGGCGCACGTCGGTCGGCACCGCGAGGGCCCGGCCGCCCGCCTGCTCGATCTCGCGGACCGCCCCGTCCAGCTCGGGGCCGGAGCGCGCGGCCAGCACCACCGCGGCACCCTCGCGCCCGAGCGCGCCCGCGATGGCACGCCCGATCCCCCGCCCGGCGCCGGTGACGACCGCGACCTGGCCGGCGAGCTTCAAATGAGCAGCCCGCCGCGGGCCCGGATCAGCTCCATGAACTCGGCGCGCGTCTCCGGATTCTCGCGGAAGGCCCCGAGCATGGCCGAGGTGACCGCCTTGGAGTTCTGCTTCTCCACCCCGCGCATGAGCATGCACATGTGGAGCGCCTCCACCACCACCGCCACGCCCCGCGGCTGCAGCACCTCCTCGAGGGTGTGGGCGACCTGGGTGGTGAACCGCTCCTGCACCTGCAGGCGCCGCGCGAACATCTCGACCAGGCGCGGCAGCTTGGACAGCCCCACGATCTTGCGCGAGGGCATATAGGCGATGTGGCACTTGCCGAAGAAGGGCAGCAGGTGATGCTCGCAGAGGGAGTAGAAGTCGATGTCCTTCACCACCACCATCTCGTCGTACTCTTCCGTGAACAGCGCCTCGTTGAGCACGTCGTGCACGTTCTGGCGGTAGCCCGACGTCAGGTACTCCCAGGCCTTGGCCACGCGGGCGGGCGTCTTCTCGAGCCCCTCCCGCGTCGGGTCCTCGCCCATCTCCTTCAGCAGATCGTGGATGAGTCGCTCCATCGTGAGGCCCTCACCTCCCATCGCCGGTCACCTCGCGGCCGCGGACTCGCCGCAGTACTCGAACACGTTGTTGGCCGTCTCCACCAGGGTCACGCGCCGGAGAACGCCCGGCGGCAGCGCGCCCTCGAGCCACTCCCAGAAGGTGCGGGCGAGGTTCTCCCCGGTGGTGATCACCCCCGCCAGCGCGGGGACGGTGGCGGACAGATCGTAGTGGTCCACCCGGTCGAGCACCGCGGTCTTCACCGCCCGGTCGACGACGCCGATGTCGACCGACATGCCGGTGACCGGGTCGAGGGCGCCCGACACCGTGACCTCGAGCAGGTAGTTGTGCCCGTGCTGCCGGAAGCACTGGCCGTAGACCTCCGCGTTCTCCGCGTCGGAGAAGGCGTCGTTGGCGAGGCGGTGGGCGGCGCTGAAGTGGTAGGCGCGGGTAACCGCGTAGGCGCTCATTCGCCGAGGTACTCGACGTAGAAGGTGGGATCCTCCCAGAGCCGGAGGCGGTGCAGGCGCTCCACCCCGAGCTTCGGTCCGAGCAGGTCCCAGATCACCCGCACGAGATTCTCGGTGGTGGGGATCGTGCCGGGCGGGAAGAGCGGGTCCTGGTTGAGGTCGGCGTGGTCGAAGCGACTGATCACCGCGTCGCCTACCACCCGCTTCAGCTCGCCCAGATCCATCACCATGCCGGTGCGGGGATCGATCGCCCCGCGCACCGTCACCTCGAGCGCGTAGTTGTGGCCGTGGGCCACCGTGAGCGAGCCGAAGGTGCCCGCGTTCTCCTCCGCGCTCCACTCCGGCCGCCAGTACCGGTGCCCCGCCGAGAACGTGAACTTCCTGGTCGCGTACACCATGCGGCTCAGCCTCCTCGCGCCCGCTGTCCCAGGCGGTCCATCGAGTGTACCGCGTGGAGGAAGCGCTCGGCGACGTGCCGCGGGGTGAACCCGAGCGCGCGGCGCCGTCCCTCCTGGCCGAGCCGGCGGGCGAGCGCGGGGTCCGCGATCAGGCGCTCGATGAGCCCGGCGAGCGCGCCCGGGTCCCGCGGGGGGCCCAGCAGGCCGGTGACCCCGTCGAGCACGACTTCCGGGATCGCGGCGATGCGACAGGCCACCACCGGCAGCTCCGCGGCCATCGCCTCGAGGAAGACGATGCCGAACCCCTCCTGTACCGACGGCAGGCAGAACACCGAGGCGTTGACGTACTCCTCGGCGAGGCGCTCGCGGGTGAGGTCGCCCAGCAGGGCCACCGCGTCGCCCAGGCCCAGCTCGCCGTGCAGGCGGGAGAGCGCCGGCCACTCCGGCCCGCGCCCCACCACCCGCACCTGGATGCCGGGGATACGCGCGCGGAGGATGCCGGCGGCGCGCATCAGGTCCTCGATGCGCTTGCGGGGATACATGCGCGCCACGCAGAGCACCACCGGGGCGGCGCGCGCGCGCCGCGGGGCCCGCCAGAACTGGTCGTCCCACACCTCGAGATCGATGGGCTCCGGCACCACCGCGATCCGCTCCGGCGGCACCCCGTACTCGCGCTGCGCCACCTCGGCGGAGTAGCGACTCGTCACCATGACGAGGTCGGCGCGCGTCACGTTGCGCCGCTCCCAGCGGGCCTGGACCGCGAGCAGCGCGCGCACGCGCCCGCGCTCGTTCTTGAGCTCGTCCGCGATGATGCCCTTGAGGCTGGCCACGAACGGCAGGGTGCGCCGGCGGGCCCACAGGAACCCGTCGAGGTCGACGCCCAGCACCAGGTCGGTCTCGCGGGGCGGGCGCAGGGCCACCGCCGCGTTGTAGAGCCAGCGGTCCAGGGTGTGGAAGCCGGTGCGACGGCCGAGCGGGCGCACCGTGACCTGATGGCCGAGCTGGGTCAGACCCTGGGCCAGCCCGGCGATGCCGACGAAGGTGCCGCTCCCCTCCAGCGGATTGAGGGGAGTCGAGGAGAGGACGGTGACCCGCAGAGGCTATCGCCCCAGGAACCGGGGCGCCCGCTTCTCGAGGAAGGCGCGCGTGCCCTCCCGGTAGTCCTCGCTGTCGAAGGTGGCGATGCCTAGGTCGCGGAGGTGCTCCCGGTGGGCGTCGCTGATCCCCTCGAAGATCGCCTGCACCTGGGCCTTGGTGCCCCGCACCGACAGCGGCGCGTTGGCCGCGACCTTCTTCAGGTACTCGTAGGTGTAGGTCTCGAGCTCCGCCATCGGCACCAGGCGCTGGATGAAGCCGATGCGCAGCGCCTCCTCCGCCTCCACCGTCCGCGCCGAGTAGAGAATGTCCTTGGCGTAGGCGGGCCCCACCAGGTCCACCAGCTGGTGGACCGGATCGAGGCCGTAGATGATGCTGAGCCGGGCGGCGGGGATGCCGAACTTGGAGCCCGCGGCCGCGAAGCGGAAGTCGGCGGCCATGGCCAGAGCCATGGCGCCGCCCATGCAGTAGCCGAACACCATCGCGACCGTCGGCTTCGGGCAGAGCCGGATCGAGGAGTAGGCGGCCTCGGTCTGCTTGTTGTAGTTGAGCGCGGTGGCGGTATCCTTGCGGTTCTCCTGGAACTCGGAGATGTCGGCGCCGGACGCGAAGGCGTCGGTCCCCGCCCCGCGGTAGACGACGGCCCGCACCGAGTCGTCCTTCGAGAGCCGCTCGGTGACCATCGCGATCTCCGACCACATCGCGAGGCTGATGGCGTTGCGCATCTTGGGCCGGTTGAACACGACAGTCGCGATCGGACCGTCCTGCTCGACCAGGATCTGGTCGCTCATGTGGTCGCTCCCTTGGGCGGGATGGGGGTCACGAGCGAGTAGTCTAGCGGACGGCCGGGGGGACTTCAACCGCCTCCGGGCTTATTTGGCGATGACTTACCGCCTGCGGTAGGATCGAATCATGATCTCGATCGCCCGCCGGTGCCGCCCGTGACCCTCGCTCTCTTCGGGATCGCGGCGGTGGTGTTCAGCGTCCTCCTGGGGGTCGTCCACATCGTCTCGGAGCGGCGGCAGCAGCGCCGCATCCAGCAGCAGTGGCAAGAGCGGGAGCGCTCGCTCAACCGCAAGCCCTGACCGCCGGGGGGCCTACCCCCTCCGATCGAAGACGCCCTTCACCCGCTGGACGAGCTGCCGGATCTCGTCTAGATGACCGTCCTGCTCCAGGACCGCGAGATCGATCCCCGGCTCGCGATGCACCACGTTGCCTCTCCGGAAGAGGACGAAGTACCCTTCCATCCCGCGCTCGATCCACTCGACCACGAAGTCGCCCCGGGTCTCCGAGATCGCCCGGCGCAGATTCATGGCCGCCGACTCCTCACGCGAAGGCCACAGCTGCTCTTGCATCGCCACTCTCCTCGCTGGGCGGAATCTACCACTTCCGCCGGTGCGGAGTAGGGCGGGACGTTACGACAACGTGACCTACGAGGTCAAGTCCCTCCCGACCCGACGCGCTCGAACCAGCGCCGTCGGGCCGGCACCGACACCCACTCGAGCCGCGGCCACCAGAGCCCCGTGAGCCGGCCGCCGTAGACGCATCCGGTGTCGAGACCCTTGCACCGCGGGAGGTCGACCTTTCCCCGCTGCGCCCAGTGCCCGAAGATGACGGTCTCCGGGCCTGGCCAGAAGTCGAACCAGGGCCGGCCGTCGACGATGCGGATCTCGGTGAGCTCGCTCCTCGTGCACTCTTCGGGACGCTTGCCCGGCGCGATGCCCGCGTGGACCAGGATGTAGCCGTCCTCCCGGATGAAGAGCGGGAGCGACTCGAGCCAGGCCAGCCATTGTCCCAGCGAGGCGCCGAGCTGCTGCCGGACCACGTCGAGGGTCGCCGACCGCTCGCCCTCGAGCAGCGCCACCTCGTGATTGCCGATGACCGTCCGGGCGTCCAGGCGGCGCGCGAGCTCCAGGACGCCGGCGCTGTCGGGCCCGCGGTTGATCAGATCGCCGCAGAGCGCGAGGCGATGCCGGGCCGGGTCGAAACCCGAGACCTCGAGCAGATCGCGCAGCTCGGCGGCGCAGCCTTGCACGTCACCGACGAACAGCACGTCCCGCATGCCATCGTGATAGCACGCGAGCGAGCCCGCCGCGAGGCGATCAGTTCCTGAACACCTGCTCGGGCCGGACCGTGACCGCGCCGTTGATCGCCTCGCCCACCGCCGCCGCGTCCGGCCGCGCGGTGCGGATCTCGAGGGCACGGCCCTGCTCGCCCGGTCCGCTCACGCATCCGAGGCATCCGACGCCAACGACGATCGCCATCACGATTCCGCCGATGTTCATGGCCGTCCTCCTTCGAGACTGGTGAGGCTGACGGACACCTGTCGCAACCCCGAGGCTGGCCGACGATATGGTGGCGGCGGGAGGACTCGAACCTCCGACACGGGGCTTATGAGACCCCTGCTCTGCCACCTGAGCTACGCCGCCTTGGTAGGAACTACGCGCAGTTGCAGAGCGGAATACTAACACGCCCGGATGCGGCCACGTCCCGAATTGTGCCCGGCCGCGCCGGGCAGCCGTCGCGGCCGCCCCGCTGGCGGCGGGGAGGCGTCAGGAGACGAGCGACGACGAGGGGCGCGCGAGACAGCGCTCCACCATCTGGCGGAGCTCGGCGGCGGGCAGCGGCTTCATCAGGACGGGCGCGGCCAGACGCATGAGGAAGTTCGCGTACTCCGGCGTGTACCCGCGCTGGAGGGAGAAGATCACCGGAGGCGTGGCGCCGCGGCACGCCTCCTTCAGCATCTGGTAGAAGGCGGGGCCGTTGATGCCCGGCATCTTGAGGTCGGCCAGCACGAGGTCGTAGTTGTGCTGGGCGAGCAGCGTGACCACCTCGGCCTTGCTCGCCGCGGAGTCGACCACGTGGCCCGCCTCCCCGAGGGCCTTGATCGAGGCGGCGCGCTCGCGCTCGTCGTCGTCGACCACCAGGATGCGGCGGCGCGGGCTCGGATCCGGGCTCATCGGGGCGACAGATCGCTCGGCGCGGCCCGTTGGGCGCCGAAGCGGTAGATGAGCTCGTCGGCGGCGCGCGTCATCTGGCTCGCGATCGTCTGCACCGCGTCGTGGAGCTCGTCGCGCTGGGCCCGGAGGGCCTCGTTGTCTTCCTCGAGCCGCCGCAGCGCCTCCGCGAGCGCGGCCCGGTCGCGCTCGAGGGCCTCGGCCTCCGCGTGGATGGAGGCGGCCGCCTCGAGCCATCCGCCCAGTGTCTGCAGGAGGTGTCGGCCCTCGTCGGACCAGCGGGTGATCTCCTCGCTCACCGGGCCCGGAGAGCCCGGCACGCTCCCACGCGCGCGGGCGCCGACGGTCGGCTCCTCGGCGGGACGCCGGCCGCACGAGAGGTCGCGGCGCACTCCGGTCGGAGTCAGATCGAGGACGGCGAAGATCCGCGAGTAGGGCAACCCGGCGGCCTGGTTCGCCTCGTGGACCCACTGCGGCTGCTCGGCCCCGAACAGGCAGAGGCCCCGCGCCTCCGCCGGAAACACCGCGCTGCTGATGTAGCGCACGCGCTTCCCGGAGCCCTTCAGACGCGCGCAGGCGCCCACGAGCCCCTTCAGCTCGGTCCGGAAGCGCTCCGGAGGCATCTGACTCAAGTCACGCTCGACGGCGAACAGCGGCATGCGTTGATCTCCTCGTGACGCCAGTCGGCGTCCCGCGCATCGTAGGCGTCGGGGCGCGCAATCGTCAAGCGTCCCCGCGGGCCGTGGAAATGCGGGAAGGCTCGCATCCGCGCGCGAATGACCGCGCCGGATGTGGCGACCGCGCGCGCCGCCGCGTCGTGGCCGCGCCAGTCCTGCGCGTTCGCTTCGTCACGACCGCGAAGCCGCATCAGCGCGTGCAATTCCCGTGCTGTGGACGACTGGGGATAAGTGGATAAGTGGCTTCGCGAGGCCAATTTGGCGTGGACAGCCTAGACCCCTTTGCTATAATCCCGGCCGAGCGTAACGAGCTTCACGTGTGGAGGATGTCGCATGATCCGCCTCGGAAATCGCCCCTGGATCGAAGAAGACGAGCAGCCGCTGGTGGGCCTGGCCGATGAACAGGTGGAGGACGAAGACGACAAGGATGCGGAGGACGACGACGACCTCGACGAGGACGACGACGTCGATGACGACGACGAGGACGACTTCGACGATGACGACGACTTCGACGACGACGACCTAGACGACGAGGACGAAGACGACGCCGCGGAGGACGCCGAGGACGACGACGCAGATGAAGACGAGGGCTAGACGCAGTTCCTGACCTGTAGGCCTCCCAGGAGGGTGACGATGGCGCTGATGAGCACCGAAGGTTGGCTGTTCCTCTTGCGATGGATCCACTTCCTGGCGGGAATCACCTGGATCGGCCTGCTCTACTACCTCAATTTCGCCCAGGTCCCGTTCTTCGCCGAGACCGAGCCGGGGGTGCGCTCGGGAGCTCAGCAGAAGCTGCTACCGCGCGTGATGTGGTGGTTCCGGTGGGGCGCCATGATCACGTTCCTGTCCGGCTGGCTCTACCTCCTGCACTACTGGATCGGGATTCGCGGGATCCAGGACCCGGGCACCTGGAAGATCCTGCTGGGCGCCCTCCTCGGGTCGATCATGTGGGGCAACGTGTGGTTCCTGATCTGGCCCAAGAACAAGATCGTGATCCAGAACGCGCTCGACACCGCGGCCGGGAAGCCGGCCAATCCGGCGGCCGCCGCGGCCGGCGCGCGCGGGGGACTCGCCTCTCGCACCAACGTCGTGCTGTCCGTCCCGATGCTGTTCTTCATGGGGTCGGCGAGCCATCTGGCCGGGTTGACGGTGGGGAAGTCGGGGCTCGTCTTCTGGATCGTGGCCCTCGCGATCATGGCGCTGGTGGAGATCAACGCGCTGGTGGGCACCCCGGGCCAGGGCGCGGCGAAGCCCCTCGCCACCGTCAAGGGCACCCTCTGGTTCGGCTTCCTGCTGACCCTCGTCTACTACATCTGGTTCATGATCATGCAGTAGACCCGCGCGGCGCCGTCGCGCGCGCCCGTCAGGAGGCCAGGTCGGTCAGCAGCTCGGCCCGGGCCTCCTGGGAGAGGCGGGCGCGCGCACGGGCCGCGGGGTGGTCGACCACCAGGTCGACCGGCGAGTCCCGGAAGGCGCGCGCGGCCTCGGGCGAGAACGCGAAGCGCACGAAATGGACGGCGGCGAGCTTGCCCTTCTCCTCGTCGGAGTGACCGGCGTCGAACGACCCCGGCACCGTGATCCCGCCGAGCTCGAACCAGACATGCCGGCCGGTGTCGATCCCCATGAAGCGGTCCAGCACCGGCTTGATGTGCTCCTTCTCGGCGATCTCGATGAACAGAGTCGCGGAGAGCTCGCGCGGCCCCGGCAGGAGCGCGCTGTAGACGTCGATCTCCTCCTGCACTTTGGCGTCGTCGATGATGCGCTCGGCGCGGCACATCTCCTGGATCTGGAACAACAGGGTCTCGCGGTTCTCGAAGACGAACGAGAGGTACGGACCCACCTCCACGCGGCGCCGCGCCTTCAGCGCGATCACCCGGCGGCGCCGCTCCTCGCGGACCTTCTCGTACTCGAAGAAGTTGACGACGTCTCCCAGCTTGATCACCGAGGTCATTCGGGATCCTCCATCTCGAGCCCGTAGGCCTCTGCGAGGATCTGGATCGGGTGGCGCGCGATCCGACCGGTGCCCTGGCCGATCTGGAGCGCGGAGAGCGGGCAGTCGGTCGCGACCCGGTCGGGCTTGGCCCGCTCGATGTCCTCGAAGAGGGGCTCGGCCAGCTTCATCGACAGCTCGAAGTACTCCTTCTTCATTCCCCACGTGCCGTCCACCGCCGAGCACCGCTCGATCACCTCGACCGGCGCCCCGGTGAGGCGCAGCACCTCCGCGGAGCGCGTCCCCATGTTCTGGGCCTTGAGGTGGCAGGGCAGCTGGTAGGCGATGGAGCCCGGCGCGTTCGGGAAGTGGGTGTCGAGGCGTCCCCGCGCGTGCAGCCCGGCCAGGTACTCGAAGAGATCGCGGGTGTGGGCCGCGACCAGCCGGGCGTCCTCGGAGCCGTCGAGCCAGGGATACTCCTGCTTCAGCATGTAGGAGCAGGTCGGCCCGGGCACCACGATCTCTCGGCCCTGCCGGACCTGCTCGGCCAGGCTCTTCACGTTGGCCGCGATGAGGCGCTTGGCCTCCGGCACCGCGCCGCCGTCTAGGTAGGGCATGCCGCAGCAGCGCTGCGCGGGAAGCGTCACGTCGACCCCGTTCTTCTCGAGCACCGCCACCGCGGCCTTGCCGGTGCGCGGGTCGTTGTACTCCACCGAGCACGTGGCGAAGAGGGCCACCCGGTCCCGGGCCGGCGCCGGCCGCGGGGCGGGCTTGCGCCCGTCGAACCAGCGGGAGAACGTCTTGCGGTGGAACGGGGGCAGGTCGCGCCGGGCGTGGATCCCGACCGTCAGCTCCATGAACTTGCGATTGACCCACACCGCGTTCATCCAGTTCGAGACCGGCGCGGTGAGGCTACCCAGCCGCCCCACCAGCTCGGTGTTGCCGAGGAACCGATCCTGGAGGCTCACCCCCTTCGCGCGGGCCTCCGCCGAGCGTGCCCTCAGCATGAGACGCGGAAAGTCCACCGCCCACCGGTGCGGAGGGGTGTAGGGGCAGTGGTTGTAGCAGAGCTTGCACTGGTAGCAGAGGTCCACCACTTCCTTCACGTCGGCGGCGGGCAGCTTCTCGACGTCGCCGTCCACCGCCTCCACGTCCAGGCGATCGAACAGGACCTTGAACGAGGGGCAGAGGGGCAGGCACCGGCGACACCCGGCGCAGATGTCGTAGACCCGGCGCAGCTCGTGGTCCACCCGGTCGGGGCGCCAGAATTCGGGGGCGTGAATGTCGAGGGTCATCGTCCTCTCGCGCCACGACGGTCGCGTGGCGAAGGAAGCGTGGAAATGCCGGCCCAGGCGCCGGCCCATCGAGCCGGCGCCCGGGCGATCCGGCGGGGCGCTAGATGGCGTCGGCCGGGTCCTTGCCCGCGACCTGGTTCAGGCCCTTGGTGAACCGGCCGGCGTGCGACTTCTCCGCCTTGGCGAGGGTCTCGAACCACTCGGCCAGCTCGGGATAGCCCTCGTCCCGCGCGGTCTTGGCCATGCCCGGGTACATCTGGGTGTACTCGTAGGTCTCCCCCGCGACCGAGGCCTTGAGGTTCTTCTCGGTCTTGCCGATGGGCTCGCCGGTGGCGGGATCCCCCACTTCCTTGAGGAAGTCGAGGTGACCGAACGCGTGCCCGGTCTCCGCGTCCGCGGTGTCCTTGAACAGACCCGCGATGTCCGGGAAGCCTTCGACGTCGGCGACGCGCGCGAAGTACAGGTAGCGGCGGTTGGCCTGCGACTCCCCCGCGAACGCCTCCTTGAGATTGTCCACGCTCTTCGAGCCCTTCAGGTTCTTGCCGGCCATGTGACTCCTCCTGTGCGGCGGTTGATGGGAACGACGGCTCCGGGGGCGGCCCCCGGCTACGGCGCGGGACGCCGGCCCCGCCCGGCCCGGCGGCCGGCGCGGCGCTGGCACTCGAGACAGCGGCCGTAGAACTCGATCCGGTGATGCGTGACGCTGAACCCGCTCTGGGCGGCCCCCGGCTACGGCGCGGGACGCCGGCCCCGCCCGGCCCGGCGGCCGGCGCGGCGCTGGCACTCGAGACAGCGGCCGTAGAACTCGATCCGGTGATGCGTGACGCTGAACCCGCTCTGGACGGCCACCCGGCCGCAGAGGGCACGGGAGTGGGGCTCGGTGGCCGGCCCCTGCACGTCGCTGATGGCCCCGCAGGCGAGGCAGGTGAAGTGGTGGTGCTCGCTCACGTTGCCGTCGAACCGGGTGTGCGGGCCGGGCAGCTCCTTGACCAGGCCCTGGGCCACCAGCAGCCGCAGGTTGCGATAGACGGTGCCCAGGCTCACCCGCGGCCGGCGGCGGCGCACCATCCGGTGCACCCACTCCGCGGTGGGATGCGACTCGGTGGCGCGCACCACGTCGAGAACCAGCCGGCGCGGTCCGGTGAGCCGGAGCCCGCGGGCCCGCAGGGTCGCCTCCGCGTCGCGATCGGGTCGGGGCTCTGCACCCTGTTTAGGAATGGTT
>Ga0210408_10004649_pt1 | contig 12205 bp, 11 predicted proteins | sample IncBWH4MmetaG_FD_155471 | JGI IMG/M metagenome (GOLD analysis project Ga0210408, IMG submission 155471) | Forest soil microbial communities from Barre Woods Harvard Forest LTER site, Petersham, Massachusetts, United States - Inc-BW-H-4-M | ecosystem: Environmental > Terrestrial > Soil >... | reverse complement strand
GCCCGTGCGCGATCAGCACTTCGCCGAGGGTCGCCCCGACCCGCATCCGCGGGTCCAGGCTGTTGTCCGCGTCCTGGAACACGATCTGCGCCGCGCGCCGGTAGGCGCGCAGCCTCGGCCCGCGCAGCCCGAGCACGTCCTGCCCGTCGAACGCGATCGTCCCGCCGGAGACGGGCACCAGCCGCAGGATCGCCCGGCCCACCGTCGTCTTGCCCGAGCCGCTCTCCCCGACCAGCGCGATGCCGAACGGCCCGCGGCTGATCGCCAGGCTGACCCCGTCGACCGCCCGGACCGGCCCGAAGCTGACCCGCAGGTCCCGCACGTCCAGCAGGATGTCGTCGGCCATGGGCTAGCTGTCCAGCCGGGGGACGGCGGCGAGGAGCTCGCGGGTGTAGTCGTGCCGCGGCGCCGCGATGACCTGCCCGGTGGGTCCCTGCTCGACCACCTGCCCGGCGCGCATGATCGCCACCCGGTCGCACAGCTCGGCGATGACGGCCAGGTCGTGGCTGACGAACAGGATGGCCATGCCGCGGGAATCCCGCAGCTCGCGGAGCAGCTCGAGCACCTCGGCCTGCACGGTCACGTCCAGGGCGCTGGTCGGCTCGTCGGCCAGCAGCACCTCGGCGCGCAGCGCGAGGGCGAGGGCGATCGCGACCCGCTGCAGCTGGCCGCCGGACAGCTGCGCCGGGTAGCGGTGCAGCAGTTCCGGCGGGAGCAGGACGCTGCGCATGGCCGCGTCGGCCCGCTCCCTGGCCTCGGCGGCGGACAGGCCGTGCTGGCGCAGCGCCCGGGACACGATCGCGCCTACCCGGAACACCGGGTTGAAGGCCAGCGCCGGGCTCTGGAAGATGGCCGCGATCCGCCGCCCGCGGATCGCCCGCAGCCTAGCGTCCGACAGCCCGATCAGCTCCTGGCCGTCCAGCCGGACCGAGCCGGTGACGGTTGCGCCTGCGGTCCCGGCCAGGCCGAGCACGGCCAGGATCGTCATCGACTTGCCCGAGCCGCTCTCGCCGGCCAGGCCGACGATCTCGCCGCCGTCCACGGCCAGCTCGGGCATTGACGCGACCGGGTGCCCGGCGAAGCTCACCCGCAGGTCACGGATCTCCAGCTTCACCGCGTTCACCGGATGAGCACCCTTCGCGGATCGAGCACGTCCCGCAGGCCGTCGCCGAGCAGGTTGAACGCGAGCGCGGTGAGCAGGATGGCCAGGCCGGGGAACGTGACCAGCCACCATTGGGTGGTGAAGTAGTTCTGGCCCTCGGCCACCATCAGTCCCCAGTCCGGCGTCGGGTCCTGCGCGCCGAGCCCGAGGAAGGACAGCGCGGCGGCGGTCAGGATGACCCCGCCGAAGTCCAGCGACACCTGGACGATCACCGGCGTGACCGAGTTGGGCAGGACGTGCCGGAGCAGGATCCGCCAGCTCGGGATGCCGAGCGCGCGGCAGGCTTCCACGTAGGGCCGCCCGGCCACCGACGCCGCCTGGCCGCGCACCAGCCGGGTGTACCAGGGCCACCAGGTGATCGCGATGGCGATGGTGAGGCTGGTGAGGTTGGCTGGCAGCACGGTGGCGAAGGCGAGCGCGAGCAGCAGCGGCGGGAACGCGAGGAAGATGTCGGTGATCCGCATGATGGTCTCGTCCCCGATCCCGCCGAAGTACCCGGCCAGCACGCCGAGCGGGATGCCGACCGCGCACGCGATCAGCAGCACGAACAGGGCGACCAGAGGCGACACCCTGGTCCCCGCGACCACCCGGGAGAACACGTCCCGGCCGACCTGGTCGGTGCCGAACAGGTGCTGCGCCGACGGCGCCTGCAGCGCCATCTCCGGGTGGGTGGCCGCGCCCGCGTCGGCCGGGTACGGCACGACCAGCGGCGCGACAACGGCGATAAGCACGATCAGCAGCGCGATCATGCCACCGGTCGCGAGCAGCGGATTGGCCCGCAGGAACCGGCCGAACCCGCGCACCCCGCCGCGCACCCCGAACCCGCGCACCCCGATCCCGCTCAACGGAGCCTGATCCTCGGGTCGAGCGCGGCCTGCACCAGGTCCACGACCAGGTTGGCGACCACGTAGGCGGCCGCGACGAACAGCGTGACGCCGACGATCGCCGGGGTGTCCAGCGTGGACACCGACGCCGCCGCGTAGCTGCCGAGCCCGGGCCAGTCGAAGATCGACTCCACCAGGAACGTGTTGACCAGCGAGTAGGCGAAGACAAGCGCGAGTATCGCGGCGACCGGGTTCCAGGCCAGCCGCATGGCGAACGTGCCGAACACGGTCCGTTCGGGGAAGCCGAGCGAGCGCACCATCTGCACGTGCGCCTCGCCCAGGGTGTCGAGCACCTGCGCGCGCACCATCCGCGCGATCACCCCGGCCGGGTAGGCGGCCACCACCAGTGCGGGCAGGATGAGGTGGGTCAGCGTGCTGCCCAGCATGGCCCAGTTGCCGCTGATCAGGCTGTCGAGCACGGGCAACTGGGTGCGGACGGTGAGCGGATGGCTGAAGACGAGGTTCGGGTCGTACTGGCCGGCCACCGGCAGCAGCCGCAGTCGCTGGGCGAAGACCAGCTGGAAGATCAACGCCAGCCAGAACACCGGCATGGAGACGCCGAGCACCGAGCCGACCCGGATGGCGTGATCCAGGCCGCGGCCCGGCCACCGGGCCGCGGCCAGCCCGAGCGGTACGCCGGCGAGGATCGCGATGACCAGCGCGGCGATGACCAGTTCCAGCGTGGCCGGAGCCGCCGTCCCGATGTCGGAGAGCACCGGCCGGTGGGTGTGGATGGAGGTCCCCCAGTTCCCGGTGACGATCCCGGCGAAGTACTTGCCGATCCGCACCGCCAGCGGCTGGTCGAGGCCGAGATACTGGCGGGCCCGCGCGATCTGCGCGGCCGAGGCGTGCGGGCCCGCCCACGAGGCCGCCGGGTCGCCGGGGACCACGTCGGAGATCACGAACGTCAGGATTACCACGCCCGCGACGACCACGAAGGCCAGGGTGACCCGGCGGATGACGTACCGGATCACCCGGCGGCTCGGCTGGGACGGGCCATAGGGTCAGGGTTTCAGGTCGTGCACGAAGACCACGTTCGGGTAGGCCGGGTCCACCCGGAAGCCGGAGATCCCGCTGAGCATCGCGTACTGGTAGTTGGCGTTGTACAAGGACACGAGCGGCGCCTGCTGCACGATCGTCACCTGCATGTTCTTATACAGCTGCGCGGCGGCGTTCTTGTCGGTCGCGGTCAGCGGCTCGACCTGGTTGATCATGCTGTCCATGGATTTGTTCGAGTAGTACGACAGGTTGTAGTACGGCGGGCTCTCGGTCTGCAGCAGGTTGGAGAACCAGGAATATGGGTCGGGGTAATCCGGCCACCAGTACTCCAGGAAGATGTCCTGGCGCTGCGCGGGATTGGACGACTTGCCCTTCGCCCACTGGGTCGGCCAGGCGAGCGACTGGACGGAGAGGTTCACGTTCAGCGCGGCCAGGTCGGACTTGATGATGGTCGCGACGACCTGCTCGTTGCTGTCGCCCTGGGTGTAGGTCAGGCTCAGGTTCAGGGCCTTCTTCCCGGGTCCGTAGCCGGCCGCTTTGAGCAGCGCCGCCGCCTTGGCCTTGTCGAAGGAGTAGTCCGGCAGGTCGCTGAAGTGCCCGAACATACCGGGTGGCACGATGCCGCTGGACTGTACGCCGGCGCCGCGCAGCGCCGCGATGATGCCGCGGTAGTCGATCGCGTACAAGATCGCCTGCCGGACCGGCAGGCTGAGGGCCTTGACGTTGAGCTGTGCGAGCAGGTTCTGCCAGGAGGGCGAGCTGACCGTGGTGATGCTGGAGTCGCCCTTGAACGAGGACCACAGCGACGGGGCGATCTGCTCGATGAAGGTGACTTGCCCGGAGCGCAGCAGCTGCGCGGCCGTGGTGTCCTGCGGCACCACGCGGAACACCACCTTGGTGAAGTGCGTGCCGGACCAGCCGCCCCAGTACTTGCCGAACTGCTTCAGGTAGACCTCGAACTCCTGGCCCTTGTTCCAGGTCTGGACGGTGTACGGGCCGGTACCCGCGTCGTGCCCCGCGTTCAGCCAGCTGGTGAACGCGTTGCCGGTCTGGCCGGCCGGTCCCTGCGTGTCGTAGATGTAGGCGGAGTAGTCAGCCGAGGCCTGCAGGGCCAGCGGGGACGCGTAGCTCAGGTGGAAGACCAGCGTGTACTGGTCGGGCGTGTCGATCGTCTTGACCGCGGCCCAGATGTAGGCGGCACCGCCGTTTAGCTTGATCGTGCGCTGGATCGCGGCCTTGGCCGCCTGCGCCGTCATTGGCCGGCCGGTGTGGAAGGTCACGCCGTGCCGGAGGTGGAAGGTCCAGGTCTTGCCGCCGTCAGCGGACGACCAGCTGGTCGCCAGCATCGGTCCGACGGTGTTGGTAGCGGAGTTGTAGCGGGTGAGCGTCTCGTACATCTCGCTCATCGCGAGGATGCCGTCGGAGTACTCGGTGGCCGGGTCCCACCCGTCCACCATCACCGGGGCGGTGGTGTCGTAGGTGAACACCTTGTTGACCGGTTTCTGCGTGCTGGCCGGGGTGGTGGAGCCGGCGCAGGCAGTTAGCGCGAGGACCGGCACGGCGGCGGCCGCGACTGCGATCAGCCGTCCGCGATGACGCTTCATGATGCCTCCGATGTGCTGTGCGACTCAGCCGGCACGCCGCCCAGAGTGCCTGCCGCCTTGACCCGGATCCGGATCGCGGGCGAGGTGAGGTAGGTGAGCGGGATCTCGTCCACCTCGATGATCTGCACCGTCCCCGGGTCGGCGCCGGCCGCGACGGCCCGCTCGCGGGCCTCGTCCCGTGCCTCGTCGAGGACGGCCTGCCTGCCGTCGACGCCGAGGTGGAAGATCCGGTCCACCTGGCCGCTGACCGACGCGATGGCGGCGCCGACCGCGTTCGCCGCGTCGAAGTGCTCCGGCCGGATGATCACGCTGACGCCGGGTATCCGGTCAGGAACCAGGATGCTGCCGCCGCCCACGGCGATGAGCGGACGGTCTTCCTTGGAGGTCTTGACCCGGTCGATCGCCTCGGCCAGCATGACGTCGGCCCGGGCCAGCGCCTCGGTGAGCAGCCGCCGGTGGCGGCCGATCGGGCCGGCGCCGCCGCCCGGCGCGTCGCCGATATCCGCCCGGCCGGCCAGGACCGCGCCGTCGGTCAGCGTGGGGGTCGTCCCGCCGAAGACCAGCGCGTCCTGCTGGATCAGGTAGCCGATGCTGCGCGGCCCGATGCGGACGTCGCCGGGGTCGCCGGACACCACCGTGCCGCCGCCGAGCGCGATCGTGACCAGGTCCGGCATCCGGAAATTGGTCCGGACGCCGCCGATCTCCACCCCCTGCGCCGACTCGCGCGGGAACCCGTTGGTCAGCACGCCGAGGTCGGTGGAGGTCCCGCCCACGTCGGCCACCAGCGCGTCCGAGATCCCGGTGAGGAACGCGGCGCCGCGGACGCTGTTGGCCGGCCCGCTGGCGATGGTGAGCACCGGATACCGCAGGGCCTGGTCGAGGCTCATCAGCGTGCCGTCGTTCTGCGCGAAGAACGTGACCGGCCGCAGCCCGTGCGCGATGAGCGCGTCCCGCATCGCGCTGGCCACGTCGCGGGCCACCCCGGCCAGGGCGCCGTTGAGGATCGTGGCGTTCTCCCGCTCGAGCAGGCCGATCGAGCCGATCTCGTGGCTGAGCGAGGTATGGACGTCGCCGAGCTCCCGCTTGACCACCTCGGCGGCCAGCAGCTCGTGCCGCGCCGAAACGGGGGCGAACACGCTGGTAATCGCGACCCCGTCGGCCTGGTCCCCGACCCGGCCGAGGAACCGCGCGATGGCGTCGGTGTCCAGCGGGGACAGGTCCCGGCCGTCGAACTCGATCCCGCCGTCCACGATCTCGGCCCCGACCGAGACCGCGTCAACGAGCTCCCGCGGCCAGCCGAACATGGGCCTGATGCTATAGGTGGCGGGCCCGCCGAGCCTGAGCACCGCCACCCGCCGCAGGTTCCTGCGCTCCAGCACGGCGTTGGTCGCGTGGGTGGTGCCGACCATGACGTGGCTGATCCGCTGCGGCTCGACCCCTGGCGTGCCGAGGACGGCGTCGATCGCGGCCACGATCCCGGACGTGATGTCGGCCGTGCCGGGCACCTTGGCCTTGGCGACCACCCGGTCGGCGGCGTCCATGATCACGGCGTCGGTGTTGGTGCCGCCTACGTCGACGCCGAGACGGCAGTCAGGAGATGGCACCGGCGCGCTCCTCCACGGGCAGGTAGTCGAACTCGTAGCCGAACGCGCGCGGCCCCGCGATCGCGATCCCCTCCTCGGTCCGCCACACCGGGTCGCAGCCGAAGGCGATCACGGTGACCCGCTGGCCGTAGGCGATCCGCTCGGTCACGATCGCGTCGGCGGTCTCGCTGTCCAGCACCGTGATCAGGTCAGGCACCGAGGCGAGCACCCGGCCGCGCTCCAGCGCCACCAGGTTCTCGTTCTGCAGCTCGAGCCTGATCAGCCGGCCCGCGTCCGCGCCCAGGCCCTCGATCACGACCGAGCCGCGGGCGAACCCGCTCGTCGTCCTGCGTTCGACGTCCCTGATCTTCCCCGTGATCAGGCGGAAGGCGCCGAGCTCGGCGATCAGGGCGTCCACGGGGCTTTCCTGCGCGCGGCTGGCGGCCTCCCCAATCCTGATCGCCAGTGAGACCGAGCCCCGCACCGTCGCGCCGCGCGCCTGAGCCGCGGTCATCGAGAACTCCGTCGAGGACGCGCTCCCGCCGAACTCCACCGCCGCCGCCCTTTCCAGGCGTTCCATCCAGTAGCCGGAGATCGCCTGGAAGATGGCCAGGTTGCCGCGTTCGTCGGTCATCACGGCCGGGCTCGGGGAGATGCCGGCCAGGTGCATGGTGACCTGGGGCACCTCGGGAAAGGCCCGGCCCATGCCGTCGGCGTCCGCGACCGGCAGCCCGATCCGGGCGGCCCAGGTGATCGGGAGCAGGCCGTTCGCGCCGCCGATCTCGGCGGCCATGAGCGCGCCGACGCGGCGCCCGGTGAGGACCTCGAGGTGCTCGCGCAGCCGGCCGCCTTCGTCCCCGTTCTCGATCTTCTCCACGCTGACCGTCGGCGCGCCGATCCCGCCACACGGCATGACCAGGCAATCACCGGGCAGTTCGTCCAGGTCCACCAGGGGGACGAGACCGAAGTCCTCGGTGGCCTGCAGGGCCTGCAGCAGCCCGAGGTACGGGTCACCGCCGCCGCCGGCGCCGAGCACGGCGCAGCCGCGCGCCAGGGCACGCAGGGAGTCGGGGTCGAGCAGGCGCTTCATGTCAGGGCGGTGGTGTAGTAAGGCGGATGAGACGGAATCAGTTTCGCGGTTAAGCGCAATGATTCCTGAACCGTGACCCGGATAGTAGCAGCCGGCGCGAACTTTCGGCGCGCGCGATCTCTTCCCGCAGGTCTTCCGCGCTCAGCGCGCGGACCACCCGCGGCGGGCTGGAGCGGGGAACGCGCGCGTAGTAGTGCCCGGCGACGCCCCGCCAGACGTACCACTGCGGGAACTCGGGCGCGTAGACCCGCCACTCCGGCATAGCCGTGTGGTCCTCCGTGTCCGGACCGGATGCGGTCTCGCGCTCCATCGCTGCCCCTTGAAACGCACCTAGGTGAGAACGTGAGTCATGTTCACGTCGTGTGCCGAAGCGGGAATGCATAGCAATGCTCGCAGCCATCGGCGCCGAAGGTAATGGGCAGACTGCACCTCGGTCGTCAGCGATGTGTGCGATCAGCATAGGGTAGGCGTGCCATGCCTACCGTTGATGAGATCCTGGCCGGCTCGCCGCTGGCCGGCCTGCGCCGGGTGAGCCCCGGCGGCGGCGACCGCGGCGTCGCCGTGGTCCGGCTCGCCGAGCGCCTCGCCGAACTCGACGACGCCCCGCCCGGCAGCTTCGTCGTGCTGTCCCGGCTGGCCTCGGCCGAGATCAGCGACTACCGCCTGGACATGGCGCTGCGCTGGGCGGCCATCCGCCAGGTGGCCGCCGTCGCGGCGTTCTCGGCCGAGCGGTGGCGGCCCGCGGTGACCGCGTTTGACATCGCCGGGCACGCCGACATCGCGTTGGTGTCCGTACCCGCGGACGCCGACCTCGCCGCGCTGGTCAAGGCGATCTACGGCGAGATCGGCGGCGGCGCCGAACGCGCCCTGGCCCGCGCGGAACAAGGTCTCGAGGCGGTACGGCGGGCCGAGCGGGCGGGTGCGGGCCCGGAGGACCTCGGCCAGGCGGCCGCGCTCGCGCTGGGCACCAAGGTCGAGTACGCGCTGGCACCCCGCGAGAACGGCGTAAGCGTCCCCGTGCTGGTCGACGAGACGCCGTCCGGGCATTTCACCGCGCCGGAGGCGGGCGGCGAGATCGGCATCGCCGCCGGGCTGGTCCTGAACGCGGCGGCGGCCGCCGCCGCGCGACAGCTCGACCTGGCCCGGCGCGCCAGCCAGACCCCGGTCCGGTCCCGCAGCGAGCTGCTCGCCGAGCTGCTGATGTCGGACTCGGCGATCAGCGAGGACCTGCTCGACCGGGCGCGGCAGCTAGGGATCCCGGTCAGCGGCTGGCACCTGGCGGTCCGGGTCGAGGCCGACGACCTAGACGAGGCCGAGCACGACGAGGTGCGGCGGTTCGAGCTAATGGAATCGGCGGGCCAGGCCGCGCTCCAGGCGGTGTCCGCAGCGGGCGAGACCTGGTACCTGTCCCGGATCGCGCGGGCCATCATCGTGATCCGGATGACGACGTCCAACCCGGGCCCGCAGGCGGGGGCCAGGGCGGCCCGGTCGGCCGAGCGCGCGCTGCAGGCGATCGCGGCCCGGCTGCCCGCGCTGCGGTTCCGGGCCGGCGTGGGGGCGGCGCACGAGGGCCCGATGGGGCTCCGGGCCTCGGCGGCCGAGGCCCGGGGAGCGCTGGCCGCCGCGCGCGCCGCGCGCCGCCCGGCCGGGGTCACGGCCCATGACGTAGTCGGCATCCGGCGGATGCTGATGGAGTGGTACGCCTCGGACACCGTGCGCGCCTCGGTGCGGGACCAGCTCGCGCCGCTGGAGAAGCTGGGGCCGACCCGCGCCGACACCGCGATCCGGACGCTCGCTGCTTACCTGGACGAACAGGGGTCGGTGGTCAAGACGGCAGAGCGGCTGCACCTGCACCGCAACGCGGTGACCAACCGGCTCCGCAGCATCACCGAGTTGCTCGACGTCGACCTCGAGGACCCCGACCAGCGGCTCGCCCTGCAGCTCGCCTGCCGGGCCCGCCTGCTCGGCTGAGCCCCGGTCAGGGCTTGCGCCCGACGCCGCAGATCGCGTCGACTTCCCTGGGCTCTTCCTCGGCGTCCCTCACGTCCGGCCGCCACCGCGAGGTGGTGACCACGCCGGGCGGCACCAGGTCGAGCCCGGTGAAGAAGCCGGCGATCCGGTTCGGGCTGCGCAGGTGGTAGGAGCTGGCGGAGTTCTGGTTGTAGGCCGCGATGGCCTGGTTCAGCTCGGGGTTGGTGTCGGTGCCGTCGGACAGCGCCAGGTAGCTGCCCGGCGGCAGGGCGTCAAGCAGCCAGGCCACGATCGACCCGGGCTGGTCGGAGTCGTCGATCTGGCCCATGATGCCCAGCAGCATCAGCGCCACGGGCTGGCTGAAGTCCAGCGTCCTGGCCGCGCTCCGCAGGATCGTGTCCGGGTCCCGCACGTCGGCCTCGATGTAGCTGGTGACCCCGCCGGGCGCGCTCGTCAGCAGGGCCTCGGCATGCACCAGCACGAGAGGGTCGTTGTCCACATAGACGATCCGCGACTCCGGCGCCACCTGCTGGGCAATCTGGTGGGTGTTGCTGGCGGTGGGCAGGCCGGTGCCGATGTCGAGGAACTGCCGGATCCCGGCCTCGCCGGCCAGGTAGCGAACCGCGCGGGCGAGGAACCGGCGCTGCACCCGGGCGACGTGCGCGATGCCGGGGAACATCTTCAGGATCAGGTCGCCGGTCGCGCGGTCGGCCGCGAAGTTGTCCTTGCCGCCGAGCAGGTAGTTCCAGACCCGGGCCGAGTGCGCCTCGCTGGTGTCGAGCTGGGGGGGTATCCCCGCTCCGCCCGGTGACGACGTGCCGCTCACCGCACCGCCCTTCCCCGTCGGATCCCGAACGCGCCTTCTGGCCGCGTCAGGTCAGCTTATCCGGGAGTTCAGATGAAATTGATCATGGTGTGGCACAGCTCGCCCTGCTGGCCGGTCCCCTGCTCCCGGTTGGTCGCGTGCACGTCGACGGCGACGATCCCGGTCCGGCCGCCCCGGGCGGGCACGAACCTGATCGTCCGGTGCCCGAACGCGAGCGCCGCGCCGTCCGCCGTCGGCACCGGGGGCTCGATGCCGATGATCGCGGCCCAGGTCTGCGCCATGGCGGCCGGATCCCCGGGACCGACGGCGACGTCGACCGCGAGGATATCGTCGGCCTTGGTGGTGCGGGCGGCCCGCGCCGTCTGGGCCTCGGGCAGGTCGTCCCAGAACCAGGCGTCCCGCAGCAGGAACGCGTCGAGCTCGAGTAGCACGCCGACGTCGAGCGGGTGCAGCTGGATGATGTCGTGGCCCATCGCCTGGGTCTCGACCGCGATCCGGACGCCGCGCTCGGCGGCACGCTCCTTCACCCCGTCCAGCGACGGGACCTGGGTGGACAGCACCCAGCCCGACGAGCCGCCGACCCGGCCCAGCCAGCGGGCCACCGAGTGGCCGGGCGTGACCGGGGCGAGCACCTCGACGTAGGTGCCGGGGCCGACCGGGGCGGTGAAGTCGGCCAGGCCCAGTTCGGCCAGCAGCGGGTCGCCGAAACCGGGCCCGAGCGCGAGCAGGTCGGTGGCGGTCCGCACGGCCGCCGCGTGGTCCAGCGTCGCGAAGCCGACCTGGCGCAGCTCGGCCCACCGGTTCGCGGTCACGGCTACCGGCCCGTGTCCATGACCGTGGCCTTGAGCAGCTTGGTCATGCCGCGCTCGTAACGGACCGGGTCCCTGGCGTACCTGGCCCGCGCGTCGATGGCCATGAAGTCCGTGTCGGCCACGTGCTCGCCGCGGTCGAGCGCGTCCAGGCCCGCCCGGACGATGTCCCGCGGGTCTTCCTTGCGCCCGTGGACGTGTGCGGCCATCCGGGTATCGACCGACCCGACGATGAGCGCGGTCACCTCGGTACCCTGGTCGGCGAGCTCGGACCGGGTGATGCTGGACAGGAACAGCGCGGCCGCCTTGGCCGGGGAGTAGCCGCCCATGAACGGCGCAGGGAAGGCGCCGGCCACCGACAGCACGTTGACGATGCAGCCGCCGCCGTTGGCCCCGAGCACCGGCGCGAACGCCCGGGTCATGTTCAGCACGCCGAAGTAGTTGACCTCCATCTCGCGGCGGGCGGCGGCCGTGTCATCGGTCCGCACGAGCCGCGTGTTGGTGAACAGTCCGGCGTTGTTGACCAGCACGTTCACGTCCGGGCAGGCGTCCGCGGCGGCGCCGACCGCGGCCAGGTCGGTAACGTCGAGCGGCACGACCTCGGCCGGCAGCCCGGCGAACTCGTCCGCCAGCGCGTCCGGGCTGCGGACGCCGGCGTAGACCTTCTTTGCCCCGCGGGCGGCCAGTTCCCGGACGAACGCCAGGCCGATGCCGCGGTTCGCGCCGGTGACGAGCGCGACCGAGCCGGCCGCCTTGCTGGGGCGCGGCATAACCCACCTCCGCGACGTCGGGGACACCGGACACGACACTACAATTACAGGAGCGACAAAACCAGGCGGTGGAGCGGGAATACCCGGGTAGTGTGACCGGCATGCGGCTCACGGTGGTCGGATGTTCGGGCTCGATGCCCGGGCCGCACAGCTCCGCGTCGTGCTACCTGCTGGAGGCCGACGGCTTCCGGCTGGTGGTGGACCTGGGCAGCGGCGCGCTCGGCCCGCTGCAGCGGTACACGGCGCTGGAACGGGTCGAGCACGGCGGGCACGTGCTCACCTACTCCGGCGACACCGGTGAATCCCCCGTGCTCGTCGAGCTGGCCCGCTCGGCCGACGTCCTGCTGTGCGAGGCGGGGTTTCCCGATCTGCCGGATCTGCCGCCGGACCTGCACCTGTACGGACGGCAGGCCGGTGAGCACGCCGCCCGGGCCTGGACCGGACGGCTGATCGTCACCCACCTGGCCCCGGACATCGACCCGGCGCGGAGCCTGGCCGCGGCGGCGG
>Ga0210408_10004645_pt1 | contig 12210 bp, 15 predicted proteins | sample IncBWH4MmetaG_FD_155471 | JGI IMG/M metagenome (GOLD analysis project Ga0210408, IMG submission 155471) | Forest soil microbial communities from Barre Woods Harvard Forest LTER site, Petersham, Massachusetts, United States - Inc-BW-H-4-M | ecosystem: Environmental > Terrestrial > Soil >... | reverse complement strand
CCTCCTGACATCTTGGCGAACATAACTACCTACCGGCGAGATCAGCAGACGAGTGCTATCCTCTCGGTGGCTTTGCTGGACATCAGCGATACTTTCCGCACACTTGGGGACCACCTCGGTCCTGGCGCTGGTCAACTCCAGCGTTACGGGACGCGAGTCGACCTGGCCTTCACCGTCATTGCCTGGGCAGATCAGCAAGCGGGTGGGCCGGATCTCTGTCAGAAGCTAGCCGGCCAGGTGGAAGGCTGTGTCTTCTATAACAGAGCAAGACTCCTGTCCTACCGGCATCTTCGGAGTCGCGGAGGCCACGAGACTTACGAAGACCGGCCAGGTCTTTGGACCTGCGACGTCACTGTCATTGGCGACGGAGTTGCGAGCTACGACGCCTGATGACAGACCACAACCACCTGGAAGGAGGTCGTTGAACAAATAGGTGTCACCTAGCCTGAACACCTTCGCAGCCGAACAGGCAGCCCACGGTGTCGAAATGACCGTGACTGCCCTCGGCCCTGGTGGTGTTGGTTCGTACGTAACGCTCGCTGAAGTGTTCGAGATGGACTTCGACATCGACAACATGATCGAAGCCATTCCGATACTCGGCACGCGGCGAACCAGCTATCGCTGGGGAAGGATCAAGGTCAGCGGTTCGATCAAGGCTTACTGGGCGAACGCAGCCGTCCACTCGATGTGGTTCGGAGCGTCGCAACCCGCCCAAGGTGGCTCTTCCTCGGGCATCTACCATTCGAACATCCCGTTCACCCGCTACAACATCAGGGTCACTTCGACCAACACCTTCGCGGAACTGATGAACTTCATCAACGTCGTTTTCGAGAAGGACGTGGCAAAATGGACAGCGGAGAAGTTCACCGAGGAAACGATCAACTTTGTCGCAGAGGACGTGCTCCAGGCGTAACCTGCGTCGGTCAAGGTAAAAGGAGAAGGCGTATGGAACAGGAAATAGACGACGATCAGTTTCCGGCACGACTAGAGGGGGACGGAGTTGAGCACGGGTCGCTCCGTGACAACTCCTCCTCCGAGTTGATCCTGATGCGTCAAAGCCTCAAGGCTTGGCATTGGATCGGCTACAAGCGCATGTTCGACCTGGCTGCTCTGATTTGTGGAACAGACCGTCAGTACGAAAAGGTCCACAAGGCGATCATGGACATCGCGGCAGAACAAGAGCGGTCGATGGTTGTCATCGTCGGTCGGCTCTTTCCCAAGGAAAAGGAGAAGAAGGCGTGAGCGAAGATATCGAACAGCGTAAGCGTGAAGGTGCTATCAAGGGCCTTGAAATCCTCAGCCTCCCAGGGGAGGCCCAGGATATTGACCCTTCGGACTGGCTGGGCAAAGAGGATGGGGAGAGCATCGGATACGTCGAAGTCGAGGGCTCTCGCTTGAAGATTGCTGCCCTGACAGAGGCCGAGACACAGCGTCTGATCAAGCTGTCGCGCAGGCCGGACCCCCAGCGTCCGGGGGATCCTCCGCGTCTGGACTCCAGCCAACTGCGCCTCCAGACGATCTGTGCATCGCTGAACAAGGCCAACCCAGACAAACCCCAAATCACGCCCAACCAGCTGATGGGAAAGAAAACCGGCATCCTGACGACGATCCAGGAAGCGATCATGAACCTGAGCGGGATGGATACAAAGATCCGGCCTAGCTCAAGTTTTTTCGACTAGCCTTTGAGAAGGATCCGCTAAAACCTCTCCTAGCCAAGAACCCAGGAGCTCTTCTTCTCTACAGGATCGTTAAGACTGCCGACATGGACGGCAAGCACCCAGACGACGTCTGGGAGGACTACTTGCTGCGTCCGAAAGGGTACGATCTCCGCTGGGCTCTCTGGACGTACGAGGCCCAGGAACAAGAGAAACGGCTCAAGGAACTCAATTCCCGTAAGCCACGGATAAGGTGAAAGGTTGCAGGAAGACCTCCTGATTCGCTTCATCGGACTGGATCTCCTCTCAAACGTGGCCAACGACATTGGCTATACCCTCAACCGCCTTGCCAGCCGCATCACGGGACTCAGCGGAGTAACAGCGGCTCAGAACGAGGCCATGGCTCGCTCAAGCGCTTCGTTGACTGCCTCTGTGCTTGCGAATGATCAGGCACGGGCATACTCGGCATACGCATCTTCCAAGGCTGCCGCCGATGCTCAATACGTAACAAGGGACGCCTATCTAAACCTGGATGCAATGCAGGCCGAGATAGCAAATCGCCAGTCGCTGCGTCGCACAGCTGAAGTCAAATCAACACAAGATTTGTCTGCTGCACAACAAGCCTATGCGCGAGCAGCGCAAGGTAGCAATGCCCAGGCAGCAGCCTCTTTCGACATGGCTGCTGCACAGCAAAATCTTGACAGTTTACTGACGAAGAACTCATTGGCGAACGAGGTAGATGCTAGAAAAGTAGCGGCTGCTGAAACCCAACTGAATGCGCTCAAGCAGGTGGAAGCCAGCCATGTTGCAACCGCAGCGCAGATTGCTGACCAGAATCAATACACCCGCGCTATGGATGCAGCGAGCCAACAACGCCTTGCGATCCAGCAAAAGGAAGAGGCAGCGCGGATCGCATCCGGCCAGCGGATCATGAATGCCTTTACCCAAGCGGGAACCCTCGCTGTCATGTCGGGTGCTGTCATGGTCGGCGTGGCTGGAGCCATTGCCGGTGGTATGGCTTACGCAGCCGATCAATCAGCAAAGTTCGAGCAGCAACTCCTTTTGATCCGTACTCAGGCTGGTGGTACGGCAACTGACGTGAATCTGTTGCGACAGGCAGCCCTGACCCTTGCGCCCCAATTTGGATTCACGGCTCAAGCTGCTGCCACGGCTGCCTATCACATCGAGTCTGTTGGTCTACGTGGAGCAGCTGCGGTCGATGCATTGAAGTACTCGATGATGGGCGCCAAGATCGGCATGGCCGACCTCGAAGCCACCGCCAACATGCTCTCGATCATCATGGCCTCGACCCTGGTACCTGCTGGGCAGTCGTCAGAGCAGACCATGGCGACGTTGGACGCGATCATCGGGCAAGGCAACATGCGCATGGACGACCTGTCCGCAGCCTTCAGAACTGGTCTGGTTGGAGCCGTTCAGATGGCTGGAGTATCTCTACGCGATACAGGCGCTGCGCTGGCTACGTTGACGGACCTCGGGTACACGGGGGCTTCAGCAGGTACGGCTTTGCGGTCGGCCCTGACCATGATTGCTGCTCCCTCCAACAAGGCAACGGAACTACTTAAAGACATGGGCTTTTCGGTAGAGGAAGTATCGAGCGGGATGAATGCCATGAAGTCCGCTCTCCTCGCGTCCGGCATCAACGTCACTCAGTTTGCTGAGATCGTGCGCACCCAAGGTATCTCAGGTGGCCTCCAGGCCCTCCACGATGCCATGGTTCGAGGCGGTCTGTCCGCAGACGAAATGGCAGCCACCATCACCAAAGCATTCGGTGGTTCGCGCATCGGTTCGGCCTTCAAGGTCCTGTTCGAGAACCTCGACCGACTCAAGATGCGCGAAGGAGCAATCGCAACAAACTCGACTACCGCCATCTTTGAGCAGAAGTGGAAGGCGACTGCGGACTTGGTCACGACAAAACTGGCTCAACTTTCGGCCAGCCTGACCAACCTGTTCATCATCATTGGAGAAGCTGTCACGCCAACCGTCGTTGAGTGGATTGGACACATCAACGACATCATCAGTCCGATGATCGCTTGGGTTTCGGCCAACGGCGATCTGATTGCAAAGTTCGCACCCTTGCTGGTAGCGGTGCTTGCTGTCGGCGGAGCGGTCCTAATCTTGGCAGGCAGCCTGACGATTATCGGAACAATGATCGCGTCCCTGATTGGAGGACTCGCGACGTTCGGACCTATGGCTCTGGGAGTGGGAACCATCCTCATTGCACTCGGAACCCTCGCTGCGACTGCCGCGCACATCGCACAGCAGGACTGGCGGTACTTCGTCGAGTTTTGGGACGGCAGGGTCGTTCCTTCGGCACAGCGACTCTGGAATACATTGAAGGCCGTCTTTGATGCCATTGGTTCTGCGCTTGCCACTGTCCGTCCATTGTTCACGGATGCGTTCAATGAGTTCGCAACACAGCTGACCAAGAACGGAGGGTTGTGGGACAGCGCAACGAGCGCGTTCCAGAACTTCAGCAAGCAACTTCTCGCGTTCGTCAAGAGCGATACCTTCGCTTCACTGATCGCAGATTTTGCTGTGACTCTTCCTTCTGCTTTGAAGATCGCTCTTGATTCAGCCGTTCTCTTTGGCGACGCACTTCAGCTTGCTTTCACAACCGTTGCGACCGGTGTGAAGGTGATGAACGACGAGCTATCTGGAAACTTCTCGCAGGCCGCGAAGGATACGCAGGAAGGGTACTCAGAGATCAACCGCCAGACCATACGGTTCGGGAACGACTGGCAGAAGTTATCAACCGATCAGGCTGCGATGTTCGATGGGACCAACCAGCAGATGTGGCAGAACGTCTACAACCAGACCCTCGCTGCCACCAATCGACTTGGCGATGATGGCGCTGTGGAGATGACCAAGGCCCATGTGCGTATGACAACCGCTGCCCGAGCCCAGATGCAAATCTGGAAGACTCAAGCGTCGGTCGATGGCGTCACTGTCGGTCAGGAAATGGGGCAGGGAATCGTGGCTGGTATGCAAAACGAAGAGTCGACAATCTACGCAGAACTGCAAGGCGTCGCGGGTCGCATGAGGCTTGTGATGGCTCGCCAACTCCAGTCAGGATCTCCCTCGGAGGTCTTTGCTCAGCTTGGCGAATCAATCCCACAAGGAACCGTTGTCGGGATCGAGCGTGGCCAGACTCAGGTTGAGTCTGCATTGACGGCCATGGTGACCATACCTCCCGTAGCAGGGGCGGCTCCAGGAGGTCGAGGTGTCGACCTTGTTTCTTTGCTCCAGCAAATCCGCGATGGGATCGTGATCTTGACGCAGCACACCGACCCAGCCAACCAGCCTCAGACCTACGGGATCCCTGCCAGTACTCCATCGACAGGGAACACTGTCACAGACAGCACCATCGAGGCTCTGGCGTACAAGATGGTGGCTGACGCGCAGGCTGCTCGTAATCGCGGGATCGCGGGGCAGACCGTCTAATGCCTGCTCCTGTTTACAGTGTTCCAGCAGATACTCGATATGGGGTACGTCAGGTCGTCAAGTTCGGCGGCCTCGCTGTCCCAATTGTGGGAGGCGTGCAGTCGTATATCGACATCATGGACGGCGTCAGCTGGTTTCTCGATCCCAAACAAAACGGAGTCGAAATCAAGATAGACCGTCACCTGGTTTCCTCGCCGTATCTCTGGCGAGCCAAGTCTGCATTGCAGAGCGACGACTACTACCCGGTCATCGTCACGATCCCCTTGCTCTACGACGAGTCAAGTGGTACGAACTTCCAGACGGCACGAGCTCCGTTGTTCACAGCAGGGACTCAAAACCTGACCTTCGACAACGCCACTGGTCTCCAGTGTCGCCTGAACGCAATCAGGAACCTTCGGATGCGGATTACGTCTGCGCCCTATCTCTGGGAAGGCCAGTTTGAGTTCATCGGCTACGAGCCTTTCTGGAAGGACTTCAACACAACAACTCAAGCGGCCACGCCACTAACAGGCTCGACTGGGGCAGGCACGTCGAACCCTTTTACGATCACAAATGCAGGTAACTTCTGGGCCGAGCCGGTCTTCACCTTCTTCATCCCTAACACCAACGCTGCCCCAATCGCCAAGCTGATCCTGACCAATACGACGTCAGGCGAAGCCTTAACGATTGCGTTCGGCCCCAACCTCACAGCAGGCGTGGCCTGGACATTGACCATCGACTGTGGAGCGATGACCGTGACTGATCAGAATGGAGTCCAGTACGACTTCTCGGGCAGCTTCCCGCTGCTCTATCCGCCAGCCGGAACCGTGAACAGCTTCACAGCCGTCCTCGTCACCGGGTCTGGTGCATCGTCGGGTGTTACCCTGACCCCGGTATGGACGAACCGATGGGTTCCATGATCTGATGCCAGGCCCCATCCAAGGCTTCCTCGACGGCTTTCAGACCCAACTGACGGGCAACGTCCTCAACACAGACGTAACTCTGTCTTTCCCAACGGCCGGCATGATTCCCGGTCAGCTTTACCACATCAGGATCGACGACTCAAATCCGCCGACCACCTTCGAATACTGCGTCGTGCAGTTCCAGGACGCAGCAACAGTCAGTGTCTTTGGTGGAGGGGCTGGGCGTGGCATCGGAGGCACCGCAGCAGCCAATCACACCTCGGGACCGAACAGCGGGTTTGTGACAGCTGTCCTGCTCCGCGAGTCTCTACTCCCGACCTTCGCTCGGGCCGACACGATGAACTTGTTGGCGTTCGCTTCGGCCTCTGTAATCTCGGGTCAGGTCTTCAACGTCTACGGTCTGTCTGGAGCAGTTCAACCGACGAGATATGTCGGGGCAACCACAGGAGGCCCTCCCTCCACCGGATCCTTCCTGACAGGCGACTTCGTGCTCGATACCGCCAACAGCACGATCTACATCTGTACCGCAGGCGGTTCCCCTGGAACGTGGCAGGACATTCTCACGGGCCTTAACACGGGCATCACGGGAGCCGTGTCCGCTTTGACTCGATGGGTGGGGGCGACAGGTGGCGGTGCTCCTCTATCTGGAACGTGGAAGCAGGGCGACGTCATCACAGATCGCACAGGGTTGATCTGGATGTGTATCTCTCCTGGCTCGCCTGGTACTTGGCAGCCTGTGACCGGCATGGCACGGATCCAGAAGATCGTTGCTGGTGGCGGTGGCCTCACGAACTTCGATTTTCAGAATATCCCAACGATCTTTTCTCACCTCTACCTGCTTATGAATGTACGAAGCAACATAAATGCGACCACAGATAACCTCTATATCAACTTCAACGGCGACACGGGGACGAATTACTCACAGCAGCAGGTTGCAGGAGTTGGCGCTGCGGCAAGCGCATCTGAAGCCTTTGCAACAGCGCAACCTCAAATGTTGGGTACGGTTGGCTCAACTGCTGTTGCAAACCGATTTGGAGGAGGTCGCATTGACATTCTTGACTACCTCGGAGCCCAAAAGAAGGTAGCAATAGCCGATATGTTCGTACCTGCTGGCACGACTACAGGAACTCTGCAAAAGATCCAGCGTGGAGTTGTCTGGGACAGCCTCGCGGCCATCAACCGAATCACGCTATCAACTGTCAGTGGGGCCACGATTCTGCCGAACAGCGTCGCAACTCTCTATGGCGAACTCTAAATGCCAGCACCGCTCTTCACGGGCAACCTGGGTGTCGTACTTCCTCCTGGTGGCGGAACTCCAGGGAGTTCTCAACTAGGATCCCTCTCTCTCGGTGGACCTGGACCTTATTCCGTACCGCTTGCCCTACCAGCACTCACAAAGATCGAAGCGCTGCCATTCATCGCGCACCTCTACTCGAACACCTACTCGTTCAAGAAGTCGCTCGGGCCTCTCCTCAATAGGCCCCTTCTGAAGTGGACGTTGAACGCCGGACACCATCCTGTGCAACTAGACCTGGCAGTCAACGACGCCACAGTTAAAGGGCCTTCGCAGGGCGACATCGTCCGTCTGACAGAGCAGAGAGGCGATGGACGCATTGTCTACACAGGCATCATCAACGACATACAGACCAACGTCAACGCCAAGGGGCCGTACGTTTCGATCATCCTCGATCCACTGGTCACAGAGCTTGGAGAGGCGTTCTTCGACCACAACTACACCAGCCCTGTCGACATTGCTCAGATGGCCAGGGACTGCGTCAACAGCACAGCGCACCTGACCTATACGCCGCAGTCGATTCCCGACACAGGAATCTACGCGATCTTCAACTTCCACCTGACCAACTCGCTTGAGGTGCTGAATACGATCAAGCATATCGGGGGGCCGTACTTCTGGTTCTATGTCGACGAGTACGGCGTAGTCTGGTTTCAGCCAATCAGTTTGAGCGGCCGGCCTTACTACACGCTCACAGGTGGCGCGGGGTTCTCTGTTCGTAAGAAATCAGCGCCCATCAACACGCTGAAGAACTACATCGTGGTTGGAGGAGGACTGAGGGATCAGACCATTGACGGCAATGCTCTCCTGGCCGTCTACAACGATCCAGTGTCGATTGCGAAGTACGGCTTGCGTGCTTTGATCCCGCCTCTGTTCTTTCCAGCAGCCGTCGACCAAGGGACTCTCAACAGGATCGCGAACAACATAGGAACTGTGATGAACCAGATCCGGCCTAAGATCCAGTTGGTGCTCCCTGCCTACGGTACCCGGATCATCCTGGGACGTCACGGAGGGCCGAGCATTCGTTACATCGAACCTGCTCAATATCCGATGACAGAGACATCGACCGGCTCAGATGCCAACCAAACACAGGGAGGCTATTCGCCAAACTACGTCATCCTAGACGTCGAGATGAATGGTCCGACTCAGACCCTGGTGCTTGGGCCTCTGCCTGTGACGGCAGATGACTTCAAGTACTCCATCGACGGCACGATTGCTCGCATGACACACGCACTCATGCTCTATCCGCCTGTGTCGACCATCCACTACAGCATCCTGGCTGGTACGGTCGGAAGTCAGTAATGGCCGCTCCTCCTGCCAATCCCGGCTGGCAACTCGACAAGTCTGGGTTCAGGCTCTACGACGGAACATCGAACAACTACGGTGCTCCCTCGGGCGCAGGAGTGACTGTCGAAATGCCCTCTGCGACAGGGAGCGCCTTCTTTAGAGGCACGATCACCGCAGCCAAGATCCAGGGGCCGCAAGGTGGCGCAAGTGGATCCGGTGCGCGCATGTGGTTCGACTTCACGGCTGGCGACGCTGCAATGGCTCCAGCAGGGGCCACGCCTGGCGTGTCGCCGTACTGGGCGATAGCAGACCAGAACAACGTCACCCGCGTCGAAGCTGGCCTGTTGGCTGCCATGGGCATCTCTCCCTTGCAATGGGGGATGCGCGTCAACGATCAAAACCACAACCCAATCTGGGATAGCCTGGGCCTGATTGCCGTCAACGCCGCTCTATTATTCGACAGCTATGGCATCCCGGTCGCTGGCGGGACTGAGCTCGCAAACATCCAACTTCCGATCCCTGCACATGCAGGAGTCAGTTACTTCGCAATCGCGAACGCGACTCTGAACTTCTCTGAACCTGCTGGGGTACCCGACACCCTCAGCATCAGCCTCACCCTTGACGGAGCACAGCCTTTCCTCAACTTCAACGCTGCGGGGAACCCAACCAACGGAATAGTGTCGACACAGAACGGCCCGTTCGCTGGCCTGAACTTCACGTTACCGACAATCTTTTGGACGGTTACTGTGCCCGATACCAAACAGCATCGCATCTCCCTAATGGCTGGAAGTACAGGTGGCACAATCAACATCGCAAGTTGTCAGGTGAGATTGGCTACCTTGCAGTTCGGAAATTGATGATCGAGCTAGACGATCAAGAGAGGGCTTTTCTCTCACAACTTGCTGTAGCTGTGGATATGAGCCTGAGCAGGCTCACGCAAGCCCAGAAGGCAATTGAATCGAGCACAGAGATGTTCCAGGTTGGATGGCGTTTAGTACTTCATAGTCGGGGCTTTGATCCCGATCTCTACCAGGCTCGCTGGGATGGATCCAGTGTCGTAATCGACCTGGTCGAACCCGCGCTCGATGGAGTAAGCTCCGCGCAATGACCCGAGTCATGGTCGACTCGACCAACGTAGCGGACGATCCGGCCAGCGCACAGCTGGTCGCGTATTACGTCGACGGTATCTACGCCACGACCGCAGCAGTCGTCCGGAGTCGCTTCCCCAACGCTGTCCTTGTTCCCATCTCGGCAATCGGAACGAACAACGGCATCGTGGGCGACCAGGAGCCAGGTTGCATGGACATTTCGCAGGCCATCACCTGGGTTGAAGAACGCAGAGCAGCAGGTCTTGATCCCAGCATCTACGTCAATGAAACCTACGGCTGGCCAGGAGCGCGACATGCCTTTGATGCTTCGGGTGTCGCAGAGCCGCATTGGTGGGTTGCGGACTACGACGGCATCGCTGTAGTGCCATCAGGAGCGGTCGCCAAGCAATATGAGAACCCTCCGATGGACGGTGGGCATTTCGACCTATCGGTCGTCGCCGACTACTGGCCCGGCGTTGATGGTCAGTTTAGCGGAGGCTCAGGAAGCCTAGGAGAAGAAGACTTGCTACCCGAAGAGCGCACATGGCTACAAGAGGTGGTTGTGATGAACCAAAACCTCAATATTGCGTTGGGAATCACAGGCAGCGTGGATCAGTCGGTCGTTGCCAGCCCAGGCACGCCCTCCAGCGCAGTTCTCATGTCCCTCAAGGCTGCTCAGGCGTTCGACCCCAAACCGCTCGAGGACGCAATCGGAGCGGTCAAGGCTGAACTCGACGCTGTGCGACAAGGCATCGCTCCAGCTGACCTGACGACCGTTGAATCGACTCTCGCCAACGTACAGACGATCGTCACCGCGATTCGTGCTACGACCGACAAGGACCTCGCTAAGTGACGCTGGCTCCTCCGCCGTCCTACATGAACAAGCGGTTTCCCGTTCCGCCACAAATCCAACCCCAGCCATCAGGAGGCAAGATCGTGAACATGATTCATCGTGTCGCCAAAGTTCTTCTCAAACCATTCGGCATCGTGGTACTCACAGTCCTCTTCTTCGTCGTCACAGCAGCTTCAAGTGCAAGCGACACGGCCACGCAGATCGCAACTGCGATCATGGTGATCGCGCCGTTGGTGATGCCCTTCGTGCTTAAGTACATCCCACTCGACGGCCCAAAGATGGTTGCCCTCGTCTTTGGCCTTTCGGTGGTGGTCGCAGGAATCTCTGCTTATGTCGCCGGCCTATTCACAGGACTGACTTCAGTTCCTGGGATCCTGGCTGCATCCACAGCGGTGTTTGGGTTGAGCCAGTTAATCTTCCAGGGTTTCAAAGATCACGGAACCTTCGGTCCTTTGGTTACGACCGCTCCTGTTGCGGCTCCCTCAGACGCCCCAGCAGTAAGTCCTCCAGCGCCAGCGAAGTAGACACTTCCCTCCCTCTGAGGTCGAGTGGCCAGGTCATGTCTGCCCGGCCTCTTCTTTTGCTAGTTCTCGACGACAGACTTCCTCGATTCTATTGAGCGCTGCCTTCTGAGCAGTTCTACTCACGACAGGGATCCCAACGATATCGCTCCACTCCATATAGGCACGGGCGACATTGACAGCTGCTAATTGAGCGCGGAAGTTTCCTTTGCTGGCCTGTCCAACGGCTGTGATGGCTTGGTTAGCACGTATGTGAGCATCGATCTGTTCAAGGGTTGGTTCGACATCTTGACTCATGGTTTGAAGTTCATCCTCTTCATTGTCTCGGCAGCCTCGGGAAGTTTGTAGTTCAGTCCGTTGGGTAGAGCGCTGACTCCTGGGTAAGCCTTCTCATAAGCTAGCTCCAGGGCCTCTGCTTCTTCTGCTAACTGGAGAGTCCATTCGAGAGCCGAGAACACTTCCTTCTTGATCAATAGCCCAGCTAACGCAGTTACTTCGACGCGAAGCAATATCGAGAGTTCACGATGGTGGCGCAAAGCATCAGACTCAGGATCCCCTTTCAGACGAGTCCCCAGTTGCCAGCCTGTAAACCAAGAGCGCCACTTCATGATTAGATTCAGGGCCTGGTTGGCCTTGATGGCTGCTCGCTCTTCTTCCTCGGACATTCTCATTTATTCTTTCCTCCGCTATGCGACGAGCGCCATTCTTCAATCCGTCGCGTGGTCGGGTCGATGTTGTGCATCGCCGCCTGTACCTTGAGTTCGGTGGTCAGTTGGTCAATCCGCTTCTCCAAGAGCCGTAGCTTCGCCACACGCACGTTGTACTTGGCTACGTCAGGCCCCGAGACGCCGATCTCAGTGTTCTGTGCGTCTGTCTCGGCGGCGATCTTTAGGATGGCCTGGATCGCCTCGTCGTCCAAGTCGGGTACCCACCACGGAGCCGGATTTGGGTTTGTCACCTATCCCGCCCTATAAATCGAGTGGTAAGCGCAAGCGTGGTAGCCGTCGCAGTCACAGAGAACCGTGTTGTGCGCCAGATGCCAAAGCCAGCGACGGAAGCGCCTCATGCGGGATACACCCACTCTCGCCTTCCATCCGGCCAGCCGAGAAGCATCGCCCAAATCCGCCCGTTCCGCGTGTTGTACTGAATCA
>Ga0210408_10004644_pt1 | contig 12211 bp, 11 predicted proteins | sample IncBWH4MmetaG_FD_155471 | JGI IMG/M metagenome (GOLD analysis project Ga0210408, IMG submission 155471) | Forest soil microbial communities from Barre Woods Harvard Forest LTER site, Petersham, Massachusetts, United States - Inc-BW-H-4-M | ecosystem: Environmental > Terrestrial > Soil >... | reverse complement strand
GAGACCGCCGGGAGGCAATTCGAGGAGGCGGAGATTTTTCTTGGCTGCGAAGATGGATTTTGCTTTTTCGTCGAAAGACGGAGCCACGATGCATTCGACGAAGAGTTTAGCGACTTCTTCAGCGGTGGCGGCGTCGACTTCGCGATTGAAGGCCAGGACGCCGCCGAAGGCGGAGATGGGATCGCCGGCGAGCGCCTTCAGGTACGCGTCGCGCAGAGTTTCCTGTTCGGCGGCGCCGCACGGGTTATTGTGTTTGATGATGACGGCGGCGGGGCGGTGGAATTCGGCGGCGACGCTGCGCGCGGCTTCGAGATCGACGAAATTATTGTAGGAAAGCTCTTTGCCCTGAAGCTGCTTGGCCGCGGCTAGGCCTTCCGGTGGGCGCCCGGCAGGGATATAGAGGGCGGCGGCTTGGTGCGGATTTTCGCCGTAACGGAGTTCCTGCTGGCGACGGAGGGCGAGGTGCAGGCGCTCGGGCAAGATTGGCTTTTCGTGCAGGGCAATCTGATTGGCAGAAGCGGAGAGACGCTCGAGCTCGGTGGTAATCATGCCGTCGTAGCGGGATGTGGTGGCGAAAACTTTGCGGGCGAGATGGAGGCGAGTGGCGAGCGATGTTTCTTGCGAAGCTTTCAATTCACTCGCCACGCGATCATAGTCGGAGGGATCGGTTATCACCGTGACGCTTTCGAAATTTTTGGCGGCGGAGCGGAGCATGGTGGGTCCGCCGATGTCAATGTTCTCGATAAGTTCCTCGGCTGTGAGATCTTTCTTTGCGGCGGTAGCTCCGAATGGGTAGAGATTGACGACCACCAAGTCGATGGGCGCGATGCCGTGTTCGGCCGCTTGCTTCTGGTCCTCGGGAAGATTGCGGCGGAAGAGGAGGCCGCCGTGGACTTTGGGGTGCAGAGTTTTGACGCGGCCGCCGAGCATTTCTGGCCAGCCGGTGAACTCGGAAACATCGCGGACGGCGAGGCCAGCTTCGCGGAGGAGCTTGGCGGTGCCGCCAGTGGAGAGGATCTCGATGCGGAGAGCGGCGAGCCCGTTGGCAAAGTCCACGATTCCCGCTTTGTCGAAAACGCTGATGAGCGCGCGCTGCACTGCCATGTGCTGCCTCCGGAAAAAGTAGATCAGTGTAAGCGTCGCACGGATTGAGGGAAAGGAGAAATGGCGGTCGAGATTAGGCTTTTACGAGGGCTTTGAGCTTAACTTCGCCGTTGACGACTTCAACGACGTATTCCACTTCGCGGCAATTCTTCTGCTTCTGGAGTTCCTTGGTCTTTTTACTGACGAATTCGTTGAAGCTTGCGCGTGACTGCTTGATGCTGCCGCCGGTCTGTTGCATGGCTTGCTGGAAGGCCTGGTACAACTGGTCGACCTTGTCGGTTTCCTGCTCGGGCTCGGAGCACACCATGCGGAACGATGTTGGCTGGGGCGCCGCTGACCTTGCGGCCGCCGCGGCTTTGGCGCGCTCGGCTTCAATGGCCTTGGCTGCGGCGCCAAAGTGGCGCTGCACTTTTCCTTCCTCTTTTTGTTGGACCTTCTTGCGGAAAATGTCTTTGTATTTTGCGTACGTTTGCGTGAGGTTGTTGTAGCGAAAGCGCTGACCGAATTTCAACTCGCCGCCGCGTTCGGAATAGCGCTTGATGATCAGTTCGATGCGCCATTCGATTTCCGTAGGTGGACGCTTCCTGCCGCCGCCGAAGTATTGGTCATACTCGATCTTGAGCTGGCGAATGTCTTTTTCGAGCTGCGACAATTCTTCGTCGATCGTCGCCATTGCTGGAAGCCCCCCAGTTCCATGCTAGGAGGAGACGGCGAGCGCGTCAACAGAATGGGCGCAGACAGGGACTGATTCGGCACGGGTGTGCGCGGTTTCCCCGGCGGCGTTGCGGGGCCGGGTGGCTGTGTGTTGAAATGGCCGCATGGATTCGCGGGCCAGAAGAGCGCTTACAGCCGACCAGGCGGATTTACTCCGGCAGATTCCGTCGGTGGACGAACTTCTAGCACAACCACGGCTTGCTGCGCTCGCGCAGCGGGTTGACCGCGCACTCCTCGTGGAGATAACGCGGACGGTCTTGGTCGAGTTACGAGGGCGGATCACCGAAGCAGGAGCGGCCGAGGTGATGGCGTTGGATTCGTCGGCTCTGGAAGAGCGCATTGCTTCCATGGTGGAGCGGGTGCTGGCTTCTTCGCTGGAGCCGGTGATCAACGCAACAGGAGTGATTCTGCACACCAACTTGGGGCGCGCACCGCTGAGCAGCGCAGCTGCGGAAGAGATTCGGCGTAGCGCGACAAGCTACAGCAACCTCGAATATAACCTGGAAGAGGGCGCGCGGGGCAAGCGCGACGTGCACGTTGCCCAATTGCTCGAGCGCTTGACCGGGGCCGAGGCCGCCGTGGTGGTCAACAACTGCGCGGCTGCGGTGCTGTTGGTGCTTGCGGCGCTGGCGAAAGGCGGAGAGGTAATTGTCTCGCGGGGCGAGCTGATTGAAATCGGCGACGGCTTCCGCATTCCAGAGATCATGGCGCAAAGCGGAGCCGTGCTTCGAGAAGTCGGGACTACGAATCGCACGCGCATCGCCGATTACGAAAACGCGATCAATGAGAGCACGCGGCTGCTGCTGCGCGTGCATCCGTCCAATTTCACGATAACCGGTTTTGCGGAAAAGCCTTCGATGGAAGAGCTTGTAGTGCTCGGCCGGCGCGTGGGTTTGCCGCTGGTGGAGGACCTGGGGTCGGGTTGTCTCGTCGATCTTATGAGTGCGGGGATTACGGAGCCGACCGTCCGGCAAAGCGTGGATGCCGGTGTTTCGATCGTGATGTTCAGCGGGGACAAGCTGCTGGGAGGTCCGCAGGCGGGGATTATCGCAGGGGAAAAGGAACTGGTTAGCCGTGTGCGGCGACACCCGCTCTTCCGTGCTCTTCGCGTGGACAAGCTGACGACCGCGGCACTGGCGGCGACATTGGGGGCCTATCTGCGAGGTGCGACGGCCGAGATTCCCGCTTTGCGGATGATTCGCATGAGCGTTCAAGAGATCAAGCGGCGCGCGGAGAATTTTCTTCGCGAGCTGACTCCGGAGTTGCCGTTGGGTGAAGTGGAACTGGACATTACGGATGGCAGCTCGTTGGCGGGAGGCGGCTCGACACCGACGCAGGAGCTTCCGACAAAGCTTATACGCATTGCGAGCGCGCGATATTCCGCGGCGCAACTTGAGCAGCGTTTGCGACACGCGCCAGCGGGTGTGTCGGTCATCGCTCGCGTGGAGGAAGACCGGCTGATACTCGATCTTCGCACAGTCTTCCCCGAGCAGGAGCCGCTGCTGCTCAAAACGCTTTCCGCGGCCCTCCATTAGAGTGGAATAGGAATTTGCAGCCGAGAAAAACTGATGCGTCCCACCAGAGTGCACCTTCACGCGCGGCAAAAACGGCAGCTAGCGAGACACGCTAGAAGCACTGGCAAACCTTTATCGGAGGAGATGCGCAACGCGACCGATTTTTATCTGCGGTGGCCCGTCACAGCCAAAGAAGACCTAAGGGCGTTCCTCGAAGAAGCTGGTCGCTCGGCGGATAACACTCTTAGAAAACTAGACGAAACTATCTACTATGTGAAGCGCACATTGAAACTACCGGCGAATGTTCGTAAGAGCCGTGTTCCTTTTTCCGCCGCCAATTGAAGATGCGCAGCTTCCACGTCAGGGCTGGAAAACTAAAATCAGCGATTGCGCCCGTCCCGAAGCTTCGGCGTGGGTGGGCTTTGGTTCGTGTGCGACTCGCCGGAATCTGCAATACCGACATTGAGATTCTTCGCGGCTATCATGATTTTCGAGGCACACCGGGGCACGAATTTGTAGGCGAAATCGCGGAGGTTCGCGGCGTTTCAGAGCGGGAGCGAGAGCAAGAGCGCTGGATTGGCCGCCGTGTAGCCGGGGAGATTAACGTTAATTGTTCTGCGTACGGCTTTCGTCCGCTGTGCGAGTTTTGCCAGCGCGGACTCAAGACGCACTGTGCACGCCGAACCGTGCTCGGTATCGTCGCGCATGATGGCGCCTTTGCGGAATACCTCGCGTTGCCGCTAGAGAATCTGCACGTTGTTCCGGATTCGGTTAGCAATGAGCAAGCTGTTTTTGTCGAGCCGCTCGCCGCCGCCTGCGAAATTCTCGATCAGGTCAATATCGCGAAAATCAACGAAGCCGCCGTTCTGGGTGATGGAAAATTGGCTCAACTCGTTGCGCGTGTTCTGCGAATCAAGCTGCGGCATGTGGTGATGTATGGCAAACATGAGAAGAAACTTGCTTTGGCGCGCCTCGTCGGGGTGAAGACAAAGCGCATTCATGGAAATACCGGCGATGCGAAACGCGTGATCGAAAATTACGGACTGGTCGTGGAAGCAACCGGATCGCCCAGCGGCCTAACCCTCGCGCAGCACCTGACCGAGCCTCGCGGCACGCTCGTTTTGAAATCCACCTTCCACGGCGCGGCACCGGTGGAGACCTGGTCGATCGTCGTGAAAGAAATCACAATGGTCGGCTCGCGCTGCGGTCCATTCCCCAAAGCCATCGCCCTTCTGCGCTCCGGCAAAGTTGACCCAACGCCACTAATTACTCGTACGTTTCCGTTGGCTGAAGCACCCAAGGCGATTCAGTTCGCGCAGAAAAAAGGAGTAATGAAAATCCTTCTGAAGTCGTGATTGAGAACTCTGCGCCCCTCGGCTCCCTATCAACTCGCGCGAATTACTAAAGGCGATTGATGCACGAAGCGACGCAGGCGGCGCCGAAGCCGTTGTCGATGTTGACGACGGTCACGTTGGATGCGCAACTGTTCAGCATGCCGAGGAGGGCCGCGACGCCGCCGAAGCTGGCGCCGTACCCGGTGCTCGTCGGCACGGCGATCACCGGAACGCCCACGAGCCCGCCCACGACGCTGGGGAGCGCGCCTTCCATACCGGCGACGCAGATGATGACACGAGCCGCGGCAAGTTTTTCGCGATGTTCGAGCAGGCGGTGAATGCCTGCAACGCCAACGTCATACAGCGGCTCGGCGCGATTGCCCATCATGCGCGCGGTCAGCAGCGCTTCTTCCGCCACGGGAATATCGCTGGTTCCGGCGGAGACGACGAAAATTTGCCCCTTACCGGTTATCTCGCGGCTGCGTTCGACGGTGATTACGCCGGAGAGAGCATGAAACTTCGCCGTCTTCTTGACGGAGGGATTCGCGCGCCAAACGGCCTTAAAAATGGCAGCGTCCGCGCGAGTGATGAGGATATTCTGGCGGGAGGCTTTGTGGCGCAGCATGGACTTAACAATTTCGGCGACCTGACCGGGCGTCTTCCCTTTCCCAAAAATGACTTCGGCATATCCCTGGCGCAGGGAGCGATGATGATCCACTTTGGCGAAGCCCAAATCTTCAAAGGGGAGGTGCTTCAAGCGAGCAACGGCGCGGTCGGGCGGCAGGGCTCCGAGACGTACGAGATCCAGTAGCTGGTGAAGTTCGCGTTCTTTCATGAATCGGTGGACGCCGCGGTTCTAGGGTTGACGTTCCCTGATAAGTTTTCGCAAACGTTGATTGTCCGCGTAAATGAGCCATTCTGCAACGAGCACGTTGCGGATCGTGGCCCCCGCTGAGTTTCTCAGGAATTGATCCAGCGTTCTTGACTTGCCTTGGGGCGGCTGCGAGACTGAATGAATCCAGATAATATGCCGAGCGCACAGGGACAAATCATCACTGTAGGCGTGACCGGAGCGAGTGGAGCGCTTTTGGCGCAGAAGGCGCTGGCGCTTTTGGAAGACGATGCTCGCGTCGCGCGCGTGCAGTTGGTGGTTACGGAGGCGGGGCAGCGGCTTCTTGCCGAGGAATTGGGGCTTGCTTCCGGCGATTTGAAGCAGTTGGCGAGCCGAATCCTTGGCCGAGCGACAAACAAAATCGAGATTTTGCCGAATAAGGACGTCGGCGCTTCCATTGCATCTGGCAGCTATGAAGTCGATTCCATGTTAGTGATCCCGTGTTCGATGGGCACGCTGGCGGCGATTGCGAGCGGGACGAGCGATGACCTGATCGCGCGCGCCGCCGACGTCATGCTTAAAGAAGGGCGCAAGTTAGTGCTATGCATTCGCGACACGCCGTTTAATCGCATCCACTTGGAAAATATGCTGGGCGCGCAGCAGGCTGGTGCGGTGATCATGCCGGTAATTCCCGCGTTTTATGATCAGCCGAAAACGATCGACGATCTGGTGACGCAGTACATTTGCCGCGTGCTTTCGCAAATCGGATTGCCGCAAGAAAGAATGTATCGCTGGGCGGGGCGCTCTTCCTCGAAGGAAGCGAAGGCGTGAAGAGCACTGCCGCCGGCGTTCTGGCTGATTTCTTTATCCGCTGATGAAACGAAACCGCATTCAGATCGTGCTCGAGATGATCAAGTTCGAGCATTCCGTTTTTGCGCTGCCGTTTGCGCTGACTGGAGCGTTGTTGGCTGCGCGCGCTACAAGAAACGGATGGCCCACGCTGCGGCAGGTTGCGTGGATCGTGGTGGCTATGGTGGCGGCGCGCTCCGCGGCGATGACCATTAACCGCATTGTGGACCTTCGTTACGATCGGGAAAACCCGCGCACGAGCAAGCGCGCGCTGGCGACTGGCGATCTTTCCGTGTCGTTCGCGTGGCTATTTACTATCGTTGCGGTAGGCTTGTTTTTGCTGGCGGCTTGGCAACTGAATCGGCTGGCATTGGAGCTGGCTCCGGTTGCGCTCACGATTCTTTTCTTCTACTCCTTCACGAAGCGCTTTACGAACTGGTCGCATCTCTTTCTCGGATTCGCACTGGGAATTTCTCCCGCAGCGGCATGGATCGCGGTCACCGGCGGCCTGGACTTACGCATAATGATTCTTTGCGCGGCGGTCACGCTGTGGGTGGGGGGCTTCGACGTCCTGTATGCATGCCAGGACGTTGACTATGACCGCAGGGCGGGCTTGTTCTCGGTCCCAAAGCGATTCGGGATTGCGCGCGCGCTGTTGATCGCGCGGGCCATGCACGTGGGAGTAGTGGCACTGCTCGCGTCGCTGGCCGCAAGCTTTGCGCTGCCGTGGCCGGCGTGGGTTGGTATTGCTGTGGTCGCAGCGCTGCTGGCTTACGAGCATTCTCTGGTCAAAGCGGACGATTTGAGCAAGCTGGACGCTGCGTTTTTTGCCGTGAACGGCTATATTAGTTTGCTGTTCCTGCTGTTTTGGGGCGCTGCAGCGGCGGTTTGGCACGTTTGAAGAGTTTGCATGCTTTGAAAAATGGGAATAGCGCGGGATTGGGTTATTCTGGAAGCGCAAGGCAAATGTCGAAATTGACCATTACGGATCAGCGGCTGAAGCCGATTGCGGAAAAGGTGCTGGGCGGAGAGCGCCTCACCGAGCGGGACGGTATAACGCTTTATCGGTCTCCGGATTTGCTGGCGGTTGGATGGCTGGCGAATCACATTCGCGAGAAGCGGCACGGCAACGTAACGTATTTCAATGTCAACCGGCACATCAATCCCACCAATGTTTGCGTGGCGCATTGCAAGTTGTGCGCGTTTGGGCGCGATCCGAGCGCGCCGGGAGCGTACACGTTTGCGCTGGAGGAAATTTACCAGCGCGCGGAACAGGGCGTTCGCGAGGGGGCCACGGAATTCCACATTGTGGGCGGCTTGCATCCGGATTTGTCGTTTGATTATTTCCTGGAGCTGATTCGCGGACTGAAGCAGCGCTTTGGAAACGTGCACCTGAAAGCGTTCACGATGGTCGAAGTGGGTTATTTCGCGCGAATCGCCAAGCTTTCCGTCCGGGAGACATTGGTGAAAATGAAGGAAGCCGGCGTGGATTCGCTGCCCGGAGGGGGCGCCGAGATTTTTCATCCGCGGGTGCGCAAGATCATTTGCGATCACAAGGTGAGCGGACAGATGTGGCTGAGCATCGCGCGGCAGGCTCATGAAATTGGCTTGCGTTCGAACGCCACGATGCTTTATGGCCACGTGGAAACCGAGGAAGAGCGCGTCGACCATTTGGTGAAACTGCGGGAATTGCAGGACCAGACCCGCGGGTTTGTGACATTCATTCCGCTGGCGTTTCATCCGGACAACACGGCGCTGTCCTATATTCCGAAGCCAACGGGCTACGCCGATCTGCGCAATATTGCGATTGCGCGGCTGCTGCTCGATAATTTCGATCACATCAAGGCGTATTGGATCATGCTCACGCCAAGCATCGCGCAAATCGCTTTGCGTTTTGGCGCAAACGATCTGGACGGCACGGTGGTGGAAGAAAAGATCTACCACGACGCTGGCGCAAAAACTTCCGAGTTTACTCCTCGCGCGGAGCTCGAACGCCTCATCCGCGCCGCCGGACGCGTACCGGTCGAGCGCGACACTCTGTATCGTCCGGTTGATCGTTCAAAGTTGCCGCCTGTGCCGCCGGCGCAGCGGCCCGACCTTGTCTCGCTCACTCTCAACGTTTAGCCTCCGCCTTCATATCCAGCTCATCCACTCTGGCGTCAGTGATCAAGCAGTCGGCGCGCACCGCCGAATCGCGCTGACCCTTACAAAATGCTCTCTCTCCTTTTATGATTTCCTAACAGGCCACGCTTTAGTATCTGACGGCAACGAACGAGCGCCCGAGCTTACCCAGCGCTCGCAATTCCTCTGACAATTGCGTTGCCAGTCCGGAAGGAGAAAAGATGCGGACGCTCGGACGAAAAACGATAGTTGCGCCACCAGCGCTCATGTTGTTGTGCATTTTGTGTCCCAGTCAGCTGTTGGCTGATGGAGATGGAAAGAGTGAGACGACAAAGGCAAGGCCTCCGAGGATCGAAGCGCCGGCTCCGCTAACCGAACGCGAACGATTGATGCTTGATCGCATGGAGCAGTTGGAGCAGCGCGTTGCAGAGCTCGAGGCTAAGAGCAACGCGTCGGCGCCAGACGTCAGCGCAGTGGGGGCTGGTAGGCAGCTAGTCGCCCCGAGCGTATCGACTGGACAGCCAATTGAGTCCGTGGCACGAAGCGATGCCAGCGCCTCGGCAAGTGACGTAAGCGTCGTACAACCAAATGGTGGCGGCGCTCCTGCGTCAACAACAGTTGCGAGCACTAACGCTGCGATCGGGCCGCCACAAGCTACGGAGAAAGGCAAATCAGGCGCCGCAAAACCGCAGGCCGCCGATCCATTTTCCTTCGCGGATTTCACGTGGTTGAACGGCAACGCACGCACAAAAGATACGCCGTACGCCACCAGCTTCTTTACTCCGGAGATCCGCGCTGACGTGGATTACAACTACAGTTTCAATCACCCGAAAGACGATACGATCGGCGGCTCCAGCGAGGTCTTCCGCCACGGGGAAGTGCACGTAACGCAGCTCGGCGTTGGCGGCGACTTTCACTATGACAATGTACGCGCCCGCCTGATGACGCAGTTTGGCTTGTACTCGCAGACGACGCCGCGCAATGACGCCAGCCCGGCGCGCGGTCAGTGGCAGCTAGACAATGCGTACCGGTATATTTCTGAGGCTTACGGTGGCTATCACTTCAACGTCCTGCATGGAGTGAACGTCGACGCAGGAATCTTCATGTCCTACATCGGGCTTTTCAGTTACTACCAATTCGACAACTGGGCGTATCAGCCGTCATACGTCTCCTCGAATACGCCGTGGTTTTTCAACGGCGTGCGCGTGCAGATTTTTCCCACGGAGCACCTAAAGATCGAGCCTTGGTTCATCAACGGCTGGCAGTCGTACGGCCGATTTAACGGCCGGCCGGGATTTGGGATGCAGATTCTGTGGCGGCCGAATGGATGGCTTTCTGTCCTCGGGAATCAGTATGCCTTGGGTGAAGAGGCGCTGGGAGTCCCGGGCCGTATCCGGTACCACAGCGATGACAGTATCGAGATCAAATACCTGGACCATCAGGAAAATTTCCTCAGCAAGGCGGCTTTCTCTCTGACCGGCGACATCGGCTGCGAGCACGGCGGAGGAGTAAGTTGCCACGGCAATAGCGCGAAGGGCCCAAAACAGAGTTTCTTGGGTTTCATGTTCTATAACCGCTTCTGGTTTGACCATGACCACTACGGTCTGACGTTAGGTGGCGGCAAGATCAACAATCCCGGACGCTACCTCGTACTGCTGCCCCCGATCAATGGCGCGACCGCAGCCTCAGGCACTACTTACTTTACGGAAAATCCCGGGGACCAATTCAAAGCTTGGGATGCTTCTGGAACCTTCGATTATATGCCGAGCCAGTACATTACTTTCCGTTGGGAGTTCGACCATCGTGCGGCGAATGTGCCGTATTTCTCCGGACCCGGGGGAGTTACGCCGACGTCCTGTCCCACTGCTCCTCTCGTCGAAAATATATGCGGGTCACCTGGAGCATTTGTGCCGGGCTTTACGCCGGATTTGAAGAAAATCGAGAACCGCATCAACTTGGCTATCCTCGTCAAATTCTAGATAGAGGCGAATCCCAGAGCGGGGGCGCGATTATCACGGCGCGACGTGATTGCGCTGACGCCGACGCAGCATCTGCTCATCTTCGGTCTGACCTTGGATTTGATTCGCAGTAGGTGAAGCAGGGCTGCTTATAAGCAAAGCGGTGAAGAAACTCTTAACCGCGCCTGCGGCTACTTCGCCTTCCACTCGGCGTAGAGCTTCGTGATGGTCGGCCCAATCGTGAAGCCCCAGGCGAAGATCGGAAAATTCTTGAATTTGTCCGGCACTACATATCGATGGGCAGCTTCCTGAACTGGAACTCCGGCCTTGAACATTTTCTCTGCTTGAGCGGCGATGTCGTCGAAAACATCGCGGATGGTGGCGATTCCTTCCTGTCCGCAGATTTGGCCATGTCCCGGCACAAACAGAGTTTCTTTGTCGAAGGCCGCAAATTTCGCCAGCGTGGCACGCCATCCGGAAATTGTCGCTTTATCGTCGAAAGCGACCGGGTACCATCCACTAAAGAGCAGATCGCCCGTATACACCAAATTTTGCTCCGGCACCCGCACGATGACGTCCGTGCCGGAATGTCCCGGATGCGACTCCAGCACAGCCGTCAGCCCGCCCAAATCGATGTTGATGGGCAGCTTTGTTGGATCGATCGGATGATTGGGTAATGCCAGCACGCTCGAATTGGCAATCTGAAAGACACTGGTAAGCGCGTTGAAATCGCTTTGGGCGTGTTGGCGCTCGACATCCGACTTGGCGTCTTGCACGCGCTTTTCAAAAGGTCCCAGCACCACAGCCTTTTCGGCGCCCTGCAATGGAGAGTAGCTTTCCACGATACGCTGCGCGACCGTCGCGTGCGCCCACACCGGCACGCCGTTGGCTCCGTAGAACGCATTTCCCATCGAATGATCGAAGTGATAGTGGGTGTCCAGCGCCGCCTTCACCGGAACCTGAGAGACCATGCGCAGTGCATCCATCTGAAAGGAGGCGCCTGCCGGAGTCGTGAATCCCTCGATCAGCAGAGCTGCGTCCTTGCCCGCCAGGAAGCCGCCGTTGCATATGGTGGTCGTACCCTTTGATGGATCCGAAACCGTGGCGTAAAGACCGTTGCCAACCTTACGCACGGAGGCGAAACCTTTGTCGACCAGTGGGGTCGACGAGACTCGGGAGTCGACGCCTACAGTTTCGGCGAGCGAGGCGAGTGGGATGGTTTGCGCGAGAGCGTAGAAGGCGCCAAAGCACGACGTTTGCTTGATAAAGCTGCGGCGAGAGAATCCTCTGCTAACCGCTTGGTGGTCACAAGTGGCTGGAATGGTCATGCACTCCTCCAATCGAGTTAGGTGCTGTTTGGATGCGCCTGCAAACGTCGGCAGTATATTAGCAGAGCTTCGCACCTGCAAACTCGGCCTTGAAACGCTGCGCCCGTTTCCGATTGCACACACCGCCGCTGGTATACCAGGCTTCTGCGTTCGCGCTCCTTATACTTAGAATACTTAGAGCAGAAAACCTCCATACTGTCGTTTTTATTCCCGAGGGAGGCTTGACCGCGTGAAAAAAATTGCGACCCTTCTAACGATTTGGTTTGCACTTGCTCCTGCGCTGCATCCTCAGGATGCACGGCAAGTCCAGCGGGACGCGTGCATGGAAGCTTGCTTGCTGGAGCATCCCAATGTAGACCTGCAGCGTCAGGAGGTGATTGCTTTGGAAAAAGAGACGGCCCGAGCGATTCAGCTCGGGGACGTGACATTCTTCCGGCGGGTGTACAGCGATGATTTC
>Ga0210408_10004642_pt1 | contig 12212 bp, 10 predicted proteins | sample IncBWH4MmetaG_FD_155471 | JGI IMG/M metagenome (GOLD analysis project Ga0210408, IMG submission 155471) | Forest soil microbial communities from Barre Woods Harvard Forest LTER site, Petersham, Massachusetts, United States - Inc-BW-H-4-M | ecosystem: Environmental > Terrestrial > Soil >... | reverse complement strand
GGTGACCCTGCACCATTCCTTCGCGTACGTCGTCGTGCTGTTCGCCGTGGCGCTGCTCACGGTGTCGTTCGGCGCCAAGGTCCAGCACGGCGTGCGCTGGGCGGCGATCCCGCTCGGCCTTGTCGTGGTGCAGTTCTTCCTCGCGTACGCCGCCTACTCCGCGGCCATCGTGGGTGTGCTCCACGGCCTCAACGCGCTGGCCATCTTCGCGGTGGCGCTGCTGGCCGGACGGCGGGTGCCGAAGGCAGCGCCCGTGGCCGAGCCGTCGGCCGCGGAGGAGGCCCCGGTCTGACGGTCCGGTCCGACCCTCGGCCCGCCTATCTCGCGCGCGCCCGCGCGCCGCCATGCGTGCTGCCGCCGGGCAGGGTTGCCCCGATTACCCGCCGTCGCGGCCGAGAACGGCGATGTCAACGTCCATCACGCGCCGTCGACTCAATCCGCGGACGCGTCTGCGGCGAAGACCTCTCGCAGTGACATGCCGTAGGGCCAGAACGCGCTCTTGTCGCCCCGCTCCCACGCATCCCGCTGACCAGGAGCGGTGATGTCCCAGTCTGGGCGTACCTTCTCGGTGACAGCGCGCAGATCCGCGCGCAACTGGGCGGGTGACGGCCGTCCCCAGTACCAGTAGCCGTTATAGACCGAGTAGATGACGAGCCCCGGCTCGAGCACGAAGGTGTGCGGGATCATCGGATTGTGGTACGGATCGGTGTACTCGGCGATGTCGAGGTCGCGCTGAACAGCCCGTTCGGGATCGATGAGGAAGGGCCAGTGCGCGCCGAGGCCGTCACGCATCTCGTTGGCCTCCATCATGGCGTCGGTGGAGATGGTCACGATCTTCGTGTAGGCCACCTTCAGTTCGGGCTCCATCTGAACGAGTAGCCGGTGCTGCTCACGGTCCTTCGGACAGAACGCGCCGCGCGACAGTACCAGGACCATCGGATCGGCGCCCTGCAGCTCGGAGAGCTTGCGTTTGGTTCCGCCGTGGTCGCGCAGCTCATAATCGGGGAACAACCCGCCGGGGACGATGTCTGAGTGCATGATTGACCTCCGTAGTGTTTTGGCGTGGCTAGGGTTTATTAGTTCCGGCTCAGGACGTGCGGCCTGGCGATAGGCAGATCAGGAGGGCAGACCCTCGGCCTTGAGCCAGGCGGTGGCGACCGTCGAGTAGTTCGCGTGATCCACGACGATCGCTTTGTCCATCTCGAGCAGGCCTGCTGTGGTCAGCCTGGCCGAGATCGCGTTGAGAGTGTTCACGATCGTGGCGTTGACACCCTTCCTGTACACCAGCGGAATTACGTTCTGCGCGGCGAAATTCGACTTCGGGTCGGCCAGTGACACCAGGTGGTCGGTGAGGATCTGCGGTGTGGTCGTGAACACGTCCGCGGCCTGCACCTGGCCGTCCATCAGGGCTTTCAGCGTGATCGGGCCGGACTCATCGAGTGCGTCGAAGCCCTTGAAGACCACCCCGTAGCGTTCCCTTAGCCCGGCCTGGCCGTCAGCCCGGGTCTTGAACTCGGGCGGAGCACCGAAGACCATGCTCGTCGCGAACGGCTTGAGCTGCGCGATCGAGCTGAGGTGGTGTCTGTTCGCGAACGCCTGGGTGACCGTCACCGAGTCCTTGTCTTGGGCCGGCGACGGGTTGAGGATCTCCAGCGACGCTGGCAGCCTGGCCTTGAGCTGCGCGTCCACCTGGGCTGTCGCGGCTGCGGTGCTGGACGGGTCCACGGCCGTGGTGAGCAGGGCGCCGTTGTACTCCGGGATGATCGTGATGACGCCCTTCTCGATCTCGGGATAGTAGGCCTCGCGGGCACCGATGCTGAACTGGTCGGTAACTCTGACGCCCTTGGCCGCCAGCGCCGTCGCGTAGATCTGGGCGAGTAGCTCATCCTCGGGGAAGTTGGCGGAGCCGACGACCACGGAGCCCTTGGACGCGGCCGGCGTGAGCGGATTGCCTGATGCGGAACTGCCGCAGGCGGCGAGCGCCTGGCCGGCCGCGAGCGCGAGGCCGGCCGCGCATGCCCGCTTCAATGATCGAGTTGTCAGGTACATCAGTTCTTTCCTTCCGTCCCGCTAGGGGCTTGCTACCGGGAACGACGTTCTTGCGCCCGGAGCCCGGCCGGTACGGCCAGGCGCCGGATAATGGCAGACAGCAGTAGCACCGCGAGCGCGAGCAGGACCACGAGCACGGCGCCGCCGGCGACCTCGCCGTAGTTGTTGTTGGCTAGGCCGTCGAAGATGTAGCGGCCCAGGCCGCCGAGGCCGATGTAGGCGGCGATCGTCGCCGTCGACACGACGAAGATCGCCGCGGTACGCAACCCGACGATGATCAGCGGGAGCGCTACCGGCAGCTCGACCTGCAGCACCTGCTGCCAGCGGGTCATGCCCACGCCGGCGGCCGCGTCCCGGAGGCCGGGATCGACCCCGGCCACCCCCTCGTAGGCGTTGACCAGAATGGGCGGGATCCCGAGCACGACCAGCGGGACCAGCCAGGTGAGGGCCGAGAAGCCGAGCACTACCACCAGGAGCACGAGCAGCCCGAGAGTTGGGACGGAGCGCCAGGCGCTGGTGAGGCTGACGGCCAGGAATGCGCCGCGGCCGGTGTGCCCGATCGCCACGCCGAGCGGCAGCGCGATCACCGCCGCGATCAGCAGGGAGAGGCCGCTGTACCCGAGTTGCTCCAGGATGCGCGCGGGGATGGCGCCGGCCCCGTGCCACTGCGCGGGCTGCCGCAGCCAGTTCCATGCATAGATCAGGAAGCTCATGGCACGCTCCCGCGCAGCGGGACCTGGCCTGCCCGCGGCGGCGGCTCAGCCTGCATAGCTGGCGAGGCCAGCCTGGTCGCGGCGTTGCCCCCGCTCTGGCCGTCGCGCTGCCACCGGGTCAGCACGCGGCGCGTCAGCACCAGCAGCAGGTCACAGGCCAGGGCCAGGACGATGATGAGGATCAGGCCGAGGTAGATCTCGGTGGGAAAGTCGCGGTCCAGACCGTCGGTAAACAGGTACCCGAGGCCGCCGACTCCGATGAGCTGGCCCACGCTGACCAGGCTGATGCTCGAGACCGTGGCCACTCGCGCGCCGGCGATGATCACGGGCCCGGCGAGCGGCAGCTCTACCTGGGCCAGGCGGCGCAGCGGCCCGTAGCCCATCGCGGTCGCGGCCTGGCGGACGTCATCGGGCACCGAGCGAAGGCCGTCCACCACGTTCGGCAGGATCACCACCAGCGAGAACAGCGTGAGCGGGATGATGACCGTGGTATCGGACAGCCCGGTGTAGTCGATCAGCGCGACGAACAGCGCCAGCGAGGGCAGCGCGTAGATGACGTTGGCGGCCGACAGCACCGGCGGGTACAGCCACCGCCAGCGCGAGGAGGCAATCCCGAGCGGAACCGCGATGATCAGGCCGGTAACCGCCGAGACGATCCCGATGTAGGCGTTCTGCCGGGTGAGCTGCCCGATCAGCCCGAGGTTGCCGGGGATCCAGGACCAGACCATCACGCCTGCGTCTTCCCGGGCTCCGGGCAGCCGTCCGCGACTGCCTCCTCCTCCTCCGCCGCCTCATCGGCGGCGTGGATGGCGATGCGCAGCCGGTCGAAGGAGGTGACGCCGAGTACCCTGCCTTGTTCGTCGACGCCGATCGCCCGGCCGGTTCGCGACAGCACGGTCGCGTCGAGCGCGGCGCGCAGCGAGTCGGCGCCCGGCCGGAACGTGTGGCCGTACCCGGTCAGCGGGACGCCGGCCAGCGCACGTTCCCCCGGAAGCAGCTCGAGCCGGGCGGTGGCAGCCCAGCCAAGGGGCTTGCGTTCTGAGTCGGTCACCAGAACCCACGGCTGGCCGGCGCTCTTGGCGACCTGCAGCGCCTCGGCGACGCTGGCCTGCTCCCCGAGCACCGCCTCCAGGCCCAGATCAAGACCATCGGCGGGAAAGAAGGAAAGCCGCCGGATCCCGCGGTCGAATCCGATAAAACCCTCCACATAGTCGTCCGCGGGGAAGGCCAGCAGCCGCTCCGGCGTGTCCACCTGGGCCAGGTGCCCGCCCGGGCGGTACACCGCCACCAGGTCCCCGACCTTGATCGCCTCCTCCACGTCGTGGGTGACCAGCACGACGGTCTTGCGCAGCCCGGCCTGCAGCCTGATCAGCTCGTCTTGCAGCGAGGACCTGACGACCGGGTCGACCGCGCTGAACGGCTCGTCCATCAGCAGCACCGGCGGGTCGGCGGCCAGCGCCCGGGCCACGCCGACCCGCTGCTGCTGCCCACCGGACAGCTGCTGCGGGTAGCGGCGTGCCAAAGCGGCATCCAGGCCGACCAGCTCCATCAGCTCCCGGGCCCGAGCGCGGGCCCTCGCCCGGCGCCAGCCGTTCAGCAGCGGGACCGTGGCGATGTTGTCCTCGACTGTCCGGTGCGGGAACAGCCCGGTCTGCTGGATCACGTAGCCGATGCCTCGCCGCAACGCTGCCGGGCGGGCCTGCGCCACGTCGCGCCCGTCCAGCAGGATCCTGCCGCCGGTCGGATCGACCAGACGGTTGACCATGCACAAGGTGGTCGTCTTGCCGCAGCCGCTGGGCCCGACCAGGATCATGATCTTCCCGTCGGGAACCTCCAGGCTGAGATCATCGACCGCGACGGTGCCGCCCGGGTAGCGCTTCGTCACGTGCTCAAAGATGATCACGGCGATCCCTTCGGCGAAAGTCGGCCCTTAAAGAGGCCATCGGGATGCGGGGGCGTCGCAGCCGTGGGTGTCAGGGATCCGGTGGCCCACCCAGTGAGGGAAGAAGCTCCGGCTCGGGTTGCGAGCCGAACGCACGTCTTCAGGATGTGCTGCGAAGGGCGGCTGGGGTATCCGACGGCTGACTGCACCTTTGCGGGAGCTGCCAGCGGGCGGCAAGCCGGCCGGAACGGCGGTCAGCCGGTCGGTGGGGGCAGAGGCTCGGCGGCCCAGCGGCCGACCTGGCCGCCATCAGCGTTCCCGTCCTGGTCATCCACGGCAGCCAGGATCGCGTCCTGCCCTACGAGGCCACCGCCAGCAGGGTGCCCGCGCTGCTGGACAACGCGCGCTCCGTCGTCATCGCCGGCGGCCCGCACGCGATCATCTGGACCCACGCCGACCAGGTCAACCAGGCCCTGCTCGACTTCATCGGGCACCCGGGCTAGGGCCGCCGGGTCAGATGGCGGGGCCGGGAGCGGCTCCGTTGGTCAGGACCGGGGTCCTCACCGCGCGAAGATAAGCCAGCATCCTTGGGGCGGAAGAGATAGGAAGAGCTGAGTGCCGAATTCAAAGAGAAGCATCGCTTCCGGCGTTTTCGTGGGGCGACGCAAGCGTGCTGGCGCGGGCGATAACGTCGCGTAGTTGATGGCGGTCGGCTACCCCGAGCTTGGGGTAGGACCGGTACAGGTGCGAGCTGACCGTGCGCGGTGAGAGGAAGAGCCGGTCGCCGATTTCGCGGTTGGTCAGGCCGTCGCTGGCCAGGCGGACGATCTGGCGCTGCTGGGGGGTCAGCTTCGATAGGATGTCCGGTTCGCCGGGCGCGTCGGCGACAGCCACCCCGCACGCTCTCAGCTCGGCCTCCGCGCGCTGCACCCATGACCGGGCTCGCAGCCGCCGGAAGGTTCCCAGGGCCTGCGTCAGCACGGGCTTGGCGTCGTTGATCCGGCGCCGCCGCCGCAGCCATTCGGCGTAGTCGAGGCGCAGCTGGGCCCGCTCGAATGGCCACTGGTCCCCGGCGGGATCGGAGAGCGCCTTGTCGAAATGGGCTTCGGCCCCGTCCGGGCCGGCCAGGATGCCGCGCGCGCGGGCGATGAGCTGCTCGAGCCGGGGTGAAGCCGGTCCGTCTAGATGGCTGAGCGCCCGATCAAGGACGTCCTGTCCTTCCATCCGCCGATCGGCGTGGACCGCGGCCGCGGCGATATCGGCTACGCCCAGGTAGGAGAAGATGTTGTGGACGGGCGCGCCTTCCTCGCTGAACAGCTGGCGGAGCTGGGTGAAGGCCTGAAGATGGCTGCCGTCGGCCAGGGCGGCGATGCCGAGGGCGCGCCGGGCCCGGGCGGCCAGTAGCCCGGATCCTGCCAGGTCGGCGTGGGCGAGCACCCGGTCGGCATACCTGCGGGCCGCAGCGGAGTCGGCGCGCATGGCCAGCACGGTGGCGGCGATCAAATCGGCGGCAGCGGCGATCAGCTCCATGTGGTTGGCCTCGGCCAGGTCGGCGGCTTCGGCGGCCGCCTCCAGGGCATCGTCCCAGCGTCCGGTGTCGATGTAGGCCCACCCCAGCGCGGTCAGGCCCGGGCTGCTGGTGCCCTGCGTGCCGGGGGCCTGGATCCGCTGCATGGCATCGGTCAGCAAGGTGATCGCCAGATCGGATTCATCCAGGAGCCATGCCGCGGAACCGGTTCGCCACAAAGCGGGCTCGTCCAGGGGAGAACCGCTGATCTGGTGCAGGTTCCGGACAAGCTCGGTTCTGCTGCCGAACGGGTCAGTGCAGGCCCGTATCCAGAGCCTGTGCGGTTTGTGGCTCACTGATGGGGCCTGCTGATCTTCCAGGAATCCGAGAACGCGGCTTACGGCCCGGCGGCATGTGGCCGCGCCTGAGTGGTACACCAAGATGGCGGCGTCCGCGAGGGCGTCCCAGGCGAGAGCCGGCTGGTCACGCGCTGCCTCCTCGGCCACGGAGATGAGCGCCGCCCGCGCGGCTGAGCGCTGGCCAGAGTAGGCCAGCGCCCACCCTGCGTCGTGGCGGGCGGTCATCCGCAGTAGCGGGTCGGCGGTGACGGCCAGGGCGCGGGAGGCAAGGTCCTGTACCCAATCCGCTTGACCGGTCGGAACGGCCATCGAAGCGGCCGCTGCCAGCCGCCGGGCCCGGTCTGCCTGATCGGGGCTGAGCTCGGCCGCGCGTTCCATGGCCAGCGCCGCGGCGGCCGCACCGCCACGGTGTTGCGCCTGGGTGGCCGTGGCCTCCAGCAAAGCAGCTACCTGCTCATCAGGCTGCAGTGCCGCTGCGGCCAGGTGCCAGGCCCGCCGGTCTGGCTGGTCGTGCAGCGCCTGGGCGAGCTGGCGGTGCGCTGCGGCACGCTGCGCGAAGGGCACGGAGTAGTAGATGGCCGAACGGACGAGGGGATGGGAAAATCGCAGGCCGGCCCGGCCGACGGTGACGAGGCCCTCCCGCTCGGCCGGCGCGAGGGTCAGCGCATCTGGCCCGGCACCACGACTGGCTGCTGCGGTAAGTTCGGGGCCGTCGGCCACGGCGGCCAGCAGCAGTGCCGCCTGCGTCCACTCCGGCAGGGCGGCGAACCTGGAGCTGATGACGGCGCTCAGCCGGTCAGTTAGTGGCAGCGGCTCGGCGGCCCAGCGGCGACTGGCGGCGGGATCCTCGGCGATCACCTTGGCCAGCTCGATTAGCGCCATGGGATTTCCCTCGGCCTGGGCGAGGACCTGCGCCCGGGCCCGTCCGCGGGGCGGGACAGGCTGCGCGTCCAGCAGGCGGCCGGCGTCGGCCGCTGACAGCGGCCCGAGATGCAACTCCGGGAATCCCCGGTCAAAGCCGGGCGGCGGGACCTGGCCCCGGGCGCCCAGAAGCACCACGACCCGTTCGGCGTCCAGGCGGCTGGCGGTGAGCGCCAGGACGTCGAGCGAGCTGCGGTCCAGCCAGTGTGCGTCGTCGGCGGCCACCAGGACCGGTGACCGCTCGGACAGATCCGACAGCAGGGTCAGGACGGCGACCCCGGTCAGCAGCGGGTCGGCGGCAACGGAGTCCGCAGCCAGGCCGAGTGCGCCCTGCAGCGCCTGGGCCTGCCTGCCGGGGAGGGCGGCGGCGCGGGACAGCACCAGCCGCAGCAGCTGATGCAGCCCGGCGAACGCGAGCTTGGACTCCGACTCCCGGCCGGTGACCGATAGCACCCGCATGCCCGCCGACAGGGCCCGGTCGGCGGCGTCGGCCAGCAGAACGGTCTTGCCCATGCCCGCCTCGCCGGTGACGACCAGGACCTGGCTCGCCTGCGGGACCGGATCCACCAGCCCGCGCAGCCGGGACAGGCCTGCTTCCCGGCCGATGATGGGTGCGGGCTGCTGTGCGGGGCATTCACCGGAGCCTGGCATGTGCCTGTCCTCTCGGCCATGGCGTTTCCGTCGACGCCGTCCTCAAGCTCAACAGCGGCCGTAGCCCGGGCATGCCGCCGCACCGGGCCCCTGCTCGACGACATCGGTCACCCGTGGTGGGGCTACCCGGCGATCAGGTCGAACTCGTTGCCCTCGATGTCGGCGAAGGTCGTCCAGCGGGCCTTGTCTGTCTGCACGTCACGGAGCCTCTGGGCGCCCAGGCTCAGCAAGCGCCCCGTCTCGGCGTCGAATGTGTCGCTGATGAGGTCGAGGTGAAGGCGGTTCTTGACGGTCTTTGGCTCCGGCACGACGTTGAAGACGACGAGCGGCCAGCCGGTGTCCGTGCCGTCGGCGAGCAGGACCACGTGCTCGGAAGTGGAATCCTCGGCAACCTGCCGTCCGAGGACATCCGCCCAGAACTGGGCCAGAGTCAGGGCGTCGGCACAGTCAATAGCGACTCCGACCAGCGAATTGCTCATCTCTCGTCCTTTCCGCTGAATACCTCAACCATGATCGGCGCCGGGTCCACCGGGTATCCGTCGCATGACTGCACATTGCGGCCGCCGAGCACCTCCTCGAAGCTGACCGCCCGGGCATCCACATCCCGAGGAGTTGGAGAGAAACCACGGTCCGTTCGGAATTCAAAATCCTTTTCTACCAAACGGCCGGTGGCGCTTGCTTCGGCAAGCCACCTTGCGGCCTGCCCGGGCCCGAGTGCAGTCACGCTTTGGATACCGTCCGGCCCGTCCCGCAGGAAACTCTGGGGTTGCGACCAGGTTCATCCACGACATGGCCCCACCCGTACAGCCAGATCACACGCCTGCGCGCGGGGCACGGTCATCCCGTGTTCCGGATCGAACCGCTCTATGATCGGGATGACTGACCCAGACCGAGATGGCTGGGTGGCAGGGCTGCGGTCAGGGGGGTGACTGTGGGCTGGCCTGGATCCGATGGCCGGGGAAGTCGGGCTGGCCGGTCAGGGCGGCCCTGCTGAAGATGGCGGCGAGTTCTGCTGCCTGGATTCCCTGGCCTTCCCGTTCGGTCTGGACGGGCGGGAACACTGACCGGATGCCGTTCAGCAGCCCGGCCAGGGGTGGTGCCGGGTGGCGGCTGGTGACGGACAGTGCCTGGCTGGCGACCATGGCCAAGATGGCGAGGACGCTGTCGAGGCATTCGGCGGCCCGGTGCTGGCTGCGGTAGGCGCCGAAGGTAGGCGTGGCGATGTCGTTCTGGGTGTCGTTGATGGTGGCGGGCAGCAGGGTGGGCGCGGCCAGCGCCCGGGCTTCTTCGACCAGCCCGGTCGCTACCCAGCCGAACAGGTTGGTAGCTCCGCCGGAGGCCCCGGGGATGAAGCCGGCCGGGGCGAGCAGGTGCGGAAGCCCTGAGGTGGGGCTGTGCATGGCGGTGACCTGGCGCTGCGCCACTAGAGCCAGGTCGGCCCAGGAGGCGGTCAGCGAGTTGATGGCGGGGGCCGCCGCGCCGTTGTGGAAGCCGCCTGTCGATAGGACGCGGCCGAAGGGATGGCCCTGGCTGGCGGGCAGGTACACCGGGTTCTCGGTGACCGAACCGAGGGCTGTGGTCGCGGCGTAAGCCACCGCCTGCACGGCGCGCTGGGCCTGACCCAGGACCTGGGGAAGGATGCGGTAGCTGACCGGCGCCTGGTGGGCCAGCCGACCTGATGTAACCGCGCCGTGCAGATGGCCACGCAGGTGGTGCAGGACTGTGCGTTCTGCCTCATCGCCCCGCAGGTCATCAAGGGCCTCATCGTAGGCGTCTAGCGGGGCGGCGAGCGCCTCGATCGACAGCGCGAAGATCGCCTCGGCCAGCCGCAGGCGGTTCCTGGCGTGCAGGGCGACATCGGCAGCCAGCGCGGTGGCGCACGGAGAGCCGTTGATCAGCGCCATGCCCTCGCCCTCCACCAGATCGCCGCAGTCCACGGCGGCCATCACGTGCATCAGGGGCAGGATCTCCCCGGCGCCGCCCTGCCCGTCGAGGGGAACGCGCGGCAAAGGGCCATCTAGCAGGGCGGCTACGCGCTGGGCGAGTTCAGGTCGCACCTTGGCGTGGCCGCCGATGAAGTCGGCCAGCCGGGCGAAGACGATGCCTCTGACAACACGCTCATCAAGGCAATCCCGGCCGAAGCCCCGGCCCACCCCCCGGAAGCGGCGCGCATAGTCGCGCAGGTCCTCTGGCGGGATCGCCGTGCCGACTTCCACGCCTGGCCGGGTTGTCACCCCGTAGATGAAGCCGCCCGGGTCAGCGCGCAACAGGCGCTCGAATCCCGCGCGGGCCTCACCCATGACCCGCACTGCGGCCGGGCCGATGACGACACCCTCACCATCGACGGCGACCCGCCGGAACGCCTCCAGCGTGAAGTCCTCCGGCGCACCGACAACCACGGTCATTTCTCCTCCTGGCGGCCACGAGGCAGGTACGGGCGGATGCCGATACCGGGCAACGCCTCACCGCGAAACGAAGACCGCCAGCACCCCCCGGCTCACCCGCGCCACCCAGAACCTCCGGATCTGGATGGCCGCCAGTGCGCCTGAGCTCAATCTAGCGGCCGCCCATAACGGTTATCTGAGCCGTGCTGACGGGATGCTCGGCTATGCCGCCGAAGTGGTATCCGAAGGTATTGCGGGTAACGGTCGCGGGCTGGGTGGCGCCGGTTACGTCGGTGGCTCTGGCCCGCAGCGTGTATGACCCCGGGCCGGGGGTACGCCAGCGGAACTCCCACCGCTGCCAGGCCGCCGGGATCCCGGGGTCGCCAGGGATCGCCGGATGCCAGCGCCGCCCGCCATCGGTGCTGATCTCGGTGCGGGCGATGGGTCCGCTGCCCGACCAGGACCGCCCGGTGAGCAGGTACTCCTGGTTCGCGGGCAGACGCGCGTTCCATTCGAGTTCGAAGGCGCTCCTGACCGGCTGGGGGCGATGAACGCCCCGCGCCAGGCCGCCACCCCGATCGCGCCGAGCCGCCAGGGCGTGCCGGGCACCGCCTGGCCCTGCTGAGCCGCGAAGAAATCCGCGTTGGGCACGACATACCCCTGTCCCCGCATGACCTCCCAGCGCATCTCGGCATTGGACTCATGTACGCGGAACCGGCCAGCGGGCAACGGCTTGATGATCGGACTGAGGCTCTGCGGCAAGAGGCTCCGCGGCAAGCCACGCCGTGACCGGGCGTCCACGCGGGTACGTCCGGCCAGCCAGTGGTCGAGGAGCGCCGCATCGTAGCCACCCCCACCGCTCGGGCCGGGGCCTGTCAGCCGGTCATTGTCCATGCTCCTCCTGGCCTGGCTACGCGCCCATCCAGCCCTCTTCCCGTGCTGCGAGCATATCTCTAGTAAGTCAATCGTAAAAGTAGGCTTAGATCACGCCGTCCGCGGCCCGCCGTCGGCTGGGCAGGTCACCCGGCCCGTTCGGGATCGTTGATGGCCTTTTTTGCCGAACGGGCCGGGTCTCATGCCTCCCGCGCCGGCGGACCGCCGCTCCGGGTGCCGCCGAGCACGTCGGTCACGTAGTGCTGTCCGAGGTAGACGACGCTGAACCAGACCATCCCCGACCAGGCGAAGGCGGCATCTCGATCGTGGACGTTTTCTTATTATACCGATAGGATAAATAGACTTTAGGGGACTGTGTATGGAGATCGATCCGCGGGGTCCGCGCACCGCCGCAGATGCCGCCAGAGGGTCCGTATTCAGTCGCCGCCGACGCGCAGGACCGTGGTGAATGAATATTCAGGCGGGCAGCCGTATGTCGACCTCGCCAGGGCTGCCGACATCAGGGGTCTCTTGGTGACCGCGCACCGGCCCGCTATGCACCCGCTCAGCTTCGGACAAGCCCCAGTGAGGACCAAAGACCCACAACCGCGCCGATGCCTGCGGAGTCATCTCGTATGAGGTGATTTCAATGAATAAGACATTTGCTGCTGTATGCGGGGGCCTGCTGATCGTGGGACTCGCGGCTGGATGCGGAACGGCGCAGGCGCCGCCGGCCGCCCGCCCCGCCGCTCCGGCGGCGTCCCGGCCGGCACCGCGCGCCCCGGCTGCCGCTGCCCCGGACGGCATCACGCGGCCTTCTGGCGGCCCGGTCCCGGCCGGGTTCAGGGCCGCGTCCGTCACCTTCGTCTCGAT
>Ga0210408_10004641_pt1 | contig 12213 bp, 11 predicted proteins | sample IncBWH4MmetaG_FD_155471 | JGI IMG/M metagenome (GOLD analysis project Ga0210408, IMG submission 155471) | Forest soil microbial communities from Barre Woods Harvard Forest LTER site, Petersham, Massachusetts, United States - Inc-BW-H-4-M | ecosystem: Environmental > Terrestrial > Soil >... | reverse complement strand
CTCGATCGGCACCGAGTTCGGCAGCCGGCGCGCGCTCTATGAGCGCAACTATTTCGGCAATCACGAAAACATCCGCACCGAAGTGATCGCCATCGCCGACATGATGGGGCAGAGCGCCAGGTACAAAGGCTTCGCCGAGCAGTGCATGGCCGAATACGACTTGAACGGCTGGACCGTTCCAGATCTGATCAATCCCGACGATATCAGCGTCGTGATGGGGAACGTAGGCTAGCGGACGGTGCGCGTTTTCGCCCTTTGGCCGCGATGGTTGCGCGCGCTAGGCGAGCGAAGCGGACACTTGCTCGGCGACGGCACGCAGGCGCGGCAAGAAGCGGTCGCGCATCTCGTTGCGCGTCGTGCGGGTGGAGTGCGTGCTGATATTGAGCCCGGCGATCGCTTCACCCGCGCGATCGACGATCGGCACCGCGATCGAGCGCAAGCCGCGCTCCAATTCCTCGTCGACGATGGAAAATCCCTGCGCGCGGTCCTCACGCACCCGCTCGTAGAGCGCCTGCACGTCGGTGATCGTCGATGGCGTGTAGGCCTCGATGCGCAGGGATCGCAGCCGGCACCACAATTCACCATCGTCGAGAAAGCCGAGCTGCACGCGTCCGAGCGAGGTGTGGAACGCCGGCAAGCGCGTGCCGACCGCAAGCGTCACCGACATGATGCGGCGCGCCGGGTATCGCGCGACATAGACGATCTCCGTTCCCTCGAGTATCGCCGCCGAACACGACTCGTGGAACTCCTCGCTCAGCTGCCGCATCGGTGGCGAAGCCTGTTCGATCCAGTTTTGAGTTGCCAGATAGGCAAAGCCGAGCCTGAGAATGCCGGACGACAGCGAGAACGCGCGCCCGTTCTGCACCACGTAACCAAGCTCCGCGAGCGTGCGCAGAATGCGGCGCGCGGTCGCGCGCGAGAATCCCGTGACCTTGGCCGCCTCCGACAACGTCATCGCCGGGCGCTGCTTGTCGAACGCGCCGAGCAGCGCCAAGCCCTTGGCGAGTGTCGCCATGAACTCTTTGTCTTGCGGCTTGTCCTCCGCGTCCCGTTCGATGTCTTGTTCCGTGTACTGCGCCATCGCACCCGCGAATTTTCCGAGCTGACCGCCCAAAGGACGCGCGGATTGACAGCAATCCGGCGCCTGCTAACAATTATTCAGAGCGCGAACCTTCGTTCGATAATCGAACATAAGGCCTTGTGCGATCTTGCGCAAGGCGGAGGTGCGCGCCGGGAGACGGCAAAGCCCGATTCCGGGCAACAAAGCCGATCGCAAGGGAGGAGGACATGGCCAAGATGTCAGACAGCATTCGCGTGAGCCGCCGCAAATTCATGAAGGCGTCGGCGGCGACGGGCGCCGCGCTCGCGGCCGGTTCCGTATTCGTACCTGCGGCGCATGCCGCGAAAACCTTCAAGATCGGCTATGTCAGCCCGCAGACTGGGCCGCTCGCCGCTTTCGCCGAAGCCGACAATTTTGTCATTTCCAATTTCCTCAACACCGTGAAGGACGGCGTCAAAGTCGGCAGCGCCACCTTGCCGGTCGAGGTCGCGGTCAAGGACAGCCAGTCGAATCCGAACCGGGCGGCCGAAGTCGCCAAGGAACTGATCGTCTCCAACAAGATCGATCTCATGCTGGTGGCGTCGACGCCGGAGACGACCAATCCGGTTGCAACCCAATGCGAGATCGAGGAGGTGCCGTGCATCTCCACGGTGGCGCCGTGGCAACCCTATTTTATCGGCCGTCAGGCCAATCCGGGAGGCGGGCCGCCGGCATGGAAGCCCTTCAACTACACCTATCACTTCTTCTGGGGCCTCGAAGACGTGATCGCGGTCTTCACCAACATGTGGGGACAGCTGCAGACCAACAAATCGGTCGGCGGGCTCTTTCCCAATGACGGCGACGGCAACGCCTGGGGCGACAAGCAGGTCGGCTTTCCGCCCGTGCTCGACAAGCTCGGCTACAAGCTTACCGATCCCGGCCGCTATCAGAATCTCACGGACGATTTCAGCGCTCAGATCGCGGCGTTCAAGAAAGCGAACTGCGAGATCATCACCGGCGTGGTGCTGCCGCCAGATTTCACGACCTTCTGGAATCAGGCAATGCAGCAGGGGCTGAAGCCGAAAGCGGCCTCGATCGGCAAAGCGATCCTGTTCCCGGTCGCGGTTGAGGCGCTGGGCAAGAATGGCAACAACCTGTCGTCGGAAGTGTGGTGGTCGCCGAACCATCCGTTCAAATCGTCGCTGACCGGGCAGTCGGCCAAGGACATCGCCACCGCCTACGAAAAATCGTCCGGGAAGCAATGGACTCAGCCGATCGGCTTCATCCACGCGCTGTTCGAGCTCGCCGTCGACGTCGCCAAGCGCTCCGGTGATGTCGGCGACAACAAGGCCGTCGTGAAGGCGATCGCCGCCACCAAGCTCGACACCGTGGTCGGACCGATCGCCTGGGACGGCAAGAACCTGCCGCCCTTCGCGGCGAAGAATATCGCCAAGACGCCGCTGGTCGGCGGTCAATGGCGGCTGCGCGACGGCAGCAAGTACGACATCGTCATCACCGACAACAAGACCGCGCCGGAAATTCCGACGGGCGGCAAGATGGAGCCGATCGCCTGAAGGTCGGCATTCTTCCAGCGGGCGTGTTCCGGACGCGATGCAGCGCGAAAGCGCTGCTTCGCAGATCCGGGATCGTTTCAAACTCGGCGCCTGTGGGGGGCCCGGTTCTGCAGCCCATCGCTATCGTGCTGCGCTGCGCCCGGGACATGGCGAATATGGTTTGCGCGCACTTTGATCGGACGCTCGACTGGACCATTTCGTGATCCTCAAGCTCGACAATCTCGCGCGATCATTCGGCTCGCTCAAAGCGGTCGACGGCGTAACGCTCGAAGTGGCGAGCGGCGAAGCGCTCGGCATCATCGGGCCGAACGGAGCCGGGAAATCGACGCTGTTCAATCTGATTACCGGATTGCTCAAGCCCGATACCGGCACCGTTCACTTCAACGGCAATGACATCACCCATACGCCGCCACGCACCCGCTGCATTGCCGGCATCGGGCGATCGTTCCAGATACCGCATCCCTTCGAGAATCTGACGGTGTTCGAAAACCTTCTGGTCGCCGCCATCCACGGCCGCCGGCAGCGGGAAGCGGACGTGGTGGACGACTGCGGCGATATTCTGCGGCGAACAGGCTTGCTCAGCTTTGCCAATCGCCGCGCCGGCACGCTCAACCTGCTCGGCCGCAAGCGGCTCGAACTGGCGCGGGCCCTGGCGAGCGGTCCGCAGCTCCTCCTGCTCGACGAAATCGCCGGCGGCCTGACCGAAGCGGAATGCGTGGAGCTCGTGACGCTGATCCAGGACATCAAACAATCCGGCGTCACCATTGTCTGGATCGAGCACATCGTGCATGCGCTGCTTGCTGTCGTTTCCCGATTGGTGGTTTTGAATTTCGGGCGCAAGATCGTCGAAGGCGAGCCGCGCTCGGTCATGGCCTCCGATCAGGTGCGCGAAATCTATATGGGTATCGCGGCGTAAAGGCCTGAGGCAATTCGACGTGGCAATGCTCGAGACCCACGATCTCACCGCCTTTTATGGCGACTTCCAGGCCCTTTTCGGCATTACCTTCACGCTCGGCGAGGGTGAGACCGTCGCCATCATCGGGGCGAACGGCGCGGGCAAATCGACCTTCTTGAAAGCCGTCGCCGGCTTGTTGCCGCGCCCGGCGCGCGCCGTGCGTTTCGACAATCGCGACATCGGGGCGCTGCCGGCCTACGACATCGTCAAGCTCGGCATCGCGCTGGTGCCGGAAGGCCGGCGACTGTTTTCCTCGCTATCTGTCGAGGAGAATCTGCTGGTCGGCGCTTATGGCCGCCACACCGACGGACCTTGGGATCTCCCGGCGATCTACCGGCTTTTCCCCGCGCTGCGCGAGCGCCGCAATGCCCCGAGCACGGCGCTCTCGGGCGGCCAGCAACAAATGGTCGCGATCGGCCGCAGCCTGATGTCGAATCCGCGCGTTCTCCTGTGCGACGAGCTCAGCCTCGGGCTCGCCCCGATCATCATTCGCGATATCTATGCGGCGCTTGCTGATATCAAGCAGCGCGGCACCAGCGTGGTGCTGGTCGAGCAGGATCTCCTTCACGCCATGTCGGTGGCGGATCGCGCGTATTGCTTCCAGGAGGGCCGGGTGAGCCTCACCGGCCGACCGCAGGATTTGAGCCGCGACGCCATTCACGCCGCTTATTTCGGATTATAGACGATGCTCGGGTGGATCGACACGCTGCTGCAAGGAGTCCTGTTGGGCGGGCTTTATTCGCTCTATGCCACCGGGCTTTCGGTCATCTTCGGCATTATGCGGCTGGTTAATCTCGCGCATGGCGATCTGATCGTGCTGGGCGCGTTTTTGATCCTGGCGGCGACCAGCGCCGGCGTACCGCTGATCGTCGCCTGCGCGGTGGTCGTGCCGATCATGTTCGCGCTCGGTTACGCGCTGCAATCGCTGCTGCTCAACCGGGCGCTCGGCCGCAATATTCTGCCGCCTTTGCTGATCACGTTCGGTCTTTCCATCATCGTGCAGAATGGGCTCCTCGAAACATTTTCGGCCGACACGCGGCGGCTCGATGTCGGACCTTTGCAGAGCGCGTCGCTGCCGATCGGCGGCGGCATTGCCATCGGCATCATGCCGCTGATCGGACTGGTCGCTGCGGTCGCGGTCATCCTCCTGCTCAACGCGCTGTTCTATCGCACCGCCGTCGGACGCGCCTTCCGCGCCACCTCCGACGACGTGGAAATCGCGCAGCTCATGGGCATCAACAACCGTTCGATTTACGCGCTGACCATGGGGATTTCGCTCGCGGTGTGCGCACTCGCCGCTTTTTTCCTCGGAACCCGCGCCAATTTCGATCCGAGCATCGGCCCGGCGCGGCTGCTTTACGCCTTCGAGGCTGTGATCATCGGCGGGCTGGGCAGCTTGTGGGGCACGCTGGCCGGCGGCATCGTCGTGGGGCTCGCGCAGACGATCGGCGCCCATATCGATCCCGAATGGCAGCTTCTCTCCGGTCACATCGCGTTCTTGATCGTGCTCGTGATCCGGCCGCGCGGGCTCTTCCCGCGCGCGGTCGATTGAGGGGCGGCGATGCGAACCGGCAGCATGAGCACAGTCACGAAAAGCGAGAAAGTGCGCACGCGCTTTGCCGTCGTGCGCGAGACGCGCGCTTCGACCATCACGCTCATTCTTGCGGTGTCGGCGATCGTTATTCTGTTCGCTCTTCCGGCATTCGCAAGCCGCGTGCTGCTGCAAGAATTATTCTATGTCTTCACCATGCTGTCGCTGGCGCAATTGTGGAACTTGCTCGCCGGCAGCGCCGGCCTGATTTCGGTTGGACAGCAAGCTTTTGTCGGCGTCGGCGCTTATGCGCTGTTCGCCTTCACGGTGATCGCCGGCCTCGATGCGGTGCTCTCGATCGTACTGTCCGGCGCGCTGGCGGGACTGGTCGCCATTCCGGCGGCGCTGATCGTCTTTCGCCTGCGCGGCGCCTATTTTGCGATCGGCACGTGGGTGGTCGCAGAAGTCTGCCGGCTCGTGCTCGCGCAGGTGAAACAGTTGGGCGGTGGAACCGGGACCTCGCTGCCGCCGGACATCGCCAGTTCGATCGTCGGCCTCGATTCCGTGCGCGACTTCTTTGCCGTGCGCGGTCCGGCCGCGCGCGACATGATGGTGTATTGGCTCGCGCTCCTGCTCGCGCTCGGCACGTTCGCGCTGGTCTATAGGCTGTTGCGCTCGCGTCACGGATTGGCGCTGTCCGCCCTCGGCGATTCCGAGACCGCAGCCGAGAGCACCGGCGTCGACGTCTTCCGCACCAAATTCCTGATCTATGTGCTCACCGCCGTCGCGACCGGCATGGTCGGCGCGCTGATCTTCTTGCAGAAGGCGCGTATCTCGCCGGACGCCGCCTTCTCGCTGATCGATTGGACCGCCTACGTCATTTTCATCGTGGTGATCGGCGGCATCGGCTCGATGGAAGGTCCGATCATCGGCGTCGCGATATTTTATCTGCTGCAATATTACCTGGCCGCACTCGGCTCCTGGTATCTGATGCTGCTCGGCGCGCTTGCCATTGTCCTGATGTTGTTTGCTCCTTCGGGTATTTGGGGTGTAATCTCGCATTCGCTCGACCTCAGTCTCTTTCCGGTTCGGCGAAAATTGATCGCGATAACCGGCTCCGTGCCCGACAAAGACGGCAAGCCGTAAAGATCGCCGTTGCCGAACGCCACCGCGCACGCGGCCGGTCACTGCATCCAAGCTGCGCCCGATGCCGCCGTCGCGTCGGCAGCAAACTTTTCATCAAATCATCGCCGGGGAACTCAGCGCGGCTGCTGTCTTATTTGAAATCATCCTGCATCAAATAGTCATCCGAGAATTAGTCAGAACGCAGCGGATCGGGTCGTTACACTGCAGAGGGCCGCCCGCGTCGCGGAACCACAGCCCGTGTCGCTTGTTGGTCGGCGTAGCCGTGGTCAAGAATCTCGAAAAACATGGAGATTGAAACAATGTCAGCAAAAGTTCTCCCTGCCCTCATTGTGGGGCTGCTTCTCGGAACCACCACGTTGGCATCCGCCGTGGAGCGCGGCGTGCAGTATTATTGGACCGACCCCTATTACGGCACTCCGTTTGAAAACGTAGCGCCCTATACCGCCTACGGTCAGCCCGACCCCTACAGGGGGACGGTGTTCGACAACGTCGCGCCGTACTGAAGCTTCGTCCTAATCCGGGGCCGGTCAACGGCTTTCGGTTTCTTTCCTGGCGAAACAACAGCCGCACCTTGGTGCGGCTGTTGCGCATGCTCACCCGATCTATGCTGAGCCTTTTGCACAGCCGCGCTTTTTCCCCCCACCCAACCTCTGCTAGCGTCCGCCGCCATGGACGCGGCCAACCCCACGACAAGCGAGAACGCCGGAACTTCGCCGGAAGGCGAGCGCTCGGCTGAGGCGGGGGCGCAAGAAGGCAGCCGCGGCAAGGCGGCGAATGACGCCACCCGCGTCACCCCGATGATGGAGCAATATATCGAGATCAAGGCCGCCAACCCGGATTGTCTTTTGTTCTACCGGATGGGCGACTTCTACGAGCTGTTTTTCCAGGATGCCGAAGTGGCCTCCCGCGCGCTCGGCATCGTGCTGACCAAACGCGGCAAGCATCTCGGCCACGACATTCCGATGTGCGGCGTTCCGATCGAGCGCGCGGACGAATATCTGCATCGGCTGATCGCGCTCGGACATCGCGTCGCCGTGTGCGAACAGCTCGAGGACCCGGCCGAAGCGCGCAAGCGCGGTACCAAGAGCGTGGTGCGCCGCGATGTGGTGCGGCTGGTAACGCCTGGAACCCTGACCGAGGATTCGCTGCTCGAGGCCCGCAGCAACAACTATCTGCTGGCGCTGGCGCGAGCGCGCGTTTCCTCGGACGAAGACCGCTTTGCGCTCGCCTGGATCGATATCTCTACCGGCGAGTTCCGCGTCGGCGAATCCGAGCGGGCGAGCGTCACCGCCGAAATCGCCCGCATCGAGCCGGGAGAGATCATCGTGTCGGACGCGCTCTACTCCGATCACGAATTCGCCCCCTACCTGCGTTCGCTGCCGGCGGTGACGCCACTGACCCGCGACATTTTCGATGGCGCGACGGCCGAGCGGCGCCTGGCATCGTTCTTCGGAGTGCAGACGACCGCGTCGTTCGGCGCATTCTCGCGCATCGAGGCCACGGCGGCGGCCGCCGCGGTCACCTACATCGAGCGGACACAAGTCGGGAAGCGCCCGCCACTGTCGCCGCCGATCCGCGAGACCGCCGGTGCGACGCTCGCGATCGATCAGGCGACACGCAGCAATCTTGAGCTCATCCGCACGCTCGGCGGCGAGCGGCGCGGCTCGCTCCTTGCCGCCATTGACCGCACCATGACGGCGGCGGGATCGCGGCTTCTGGCGCAGCGGCTCGCCGCGCCGCTGACCGATGCGGACGAGATCGCTCATCGCTTAAACGCGGTCGGAGCATTCGTAAGCGACAGCGCCGCGCGCGCGGAGCTGCGCGAACGCCTGAAAGCGGCACCCGATCTTGCGCGCGCCTTGACCCGCATCGTGATCGCCCGCGCCGGTCCGCGCGACCTCGCCGCCATTCGCGACGGCATCTTCGCGTCAGCAGCGATCGCCGAGCGAATATGGGCGTTGGGTGAATTGCCGCGCGATCTTGCTCGCGCGGTTGAAGCACTGCGCGAGCCAGACGGCGCACTCGCCGCCGAGCTTGATCGGGCGCTCGCCGACGAACTCCCCGCTTCGCGGCGTGACGGCGGCTTCGTGCGCGCCGAGTACGAACCTGCCCTCGACGAGGCGCGCGCGTTGCGCGACGAATCGCGCCGCGTCATCGCCGCGCTGCAAGTCCGCTACGCCGAAACGACCGGCATTCGCTCGCTGAAAATCCGGCACAATAACGTGCTCGGTTATTTTGTTGACGTCACCGCGCAGCATGGCGAGAAATTGCTCGCCGCGCCGCTCAACGCGAGCTTCATTCACCGGCAGACGCTTGCCGGCCAGGTGCGCTTCACCACCACCGAGCTCGGCGAGCTGGAGGCGAAAATCGCCAACGCGGCCGATCGTGCGCTGGCGCTCGAACTTGATATCTTCGAGCGGCTCGCCGCTTCGGTAGCGGCCGGCAGCGTCGCCCTCAAGCGCGCGGCCGATGCGCTTGCCGTCGTTGACGCCGCCTCGGCCCTCGCGGTGCTCGCGGTCGAGCGTGATTACGTGCGTCCGCAAGTCGACGCTAGCCTTTCGTTCGCCATCAGCGGCGGCCGCCATCCGGTGGTCGAGCAGGCGCTCGCGACCGATGGCGGTCCGTTTGTCGCCAACGATTGCGATCTGTCGCCGCCACCCCCGCGCCCTGCGAGGCAGGGTAGCGAGGGGGCCGGCCGCATCTGGCTGGTCACCGGGCCGAACATGGCCGGCAAATCGACCTTTCTGCGCCAGAACGCATTGATCGCGGTGCTCGCACAAATGGGCAGCTTCGTTCCGGCGCGGGCGGCGCATATCGGCGTGATCGACCGGCTATTCTCGCGCGTCGGCGCCGCCGACGATCTCGCGCGCGGGCGCTCGACCTTCATGGTCGAGATGGTGGAAACGGCGGCCATTCTCAATCAAGCGAGCGAGCGAGCGCTCGTCATTCTTGACGAGATCGGCCGCGGCACCGCGACCTTCGACGGGCTCTCCATCGCCTGGGCGACCATCGAGCATCTGCATGAGAACAATCGCTGCCGCGCGCTGTTCGCCACGCACTTCCACGAGATGACGGCGCTCGCAGCCAAACTGCCGCGGTTGTTCAACGCTACCATGCGGGTGAAGGAGTGGCAGGGCGAAGTGGTCTTCCTGCACGAAGTGGTTCCGGGCGCCGCCGATCGCTCGTACGGCATCCAGGTGGCGAAGCTTGCGGGATTACCGGCAAGCGTGATCGAGCGCGCCAAGCTCGTTCTGGCGCAACTCGAAGCCGAGGATCGCATGTCGCCGGCGCGCAAGCTGATCGACGACTTGCCGCTGTTCGCCGCAGCGCTGCCGGCACCGCCGGCGCCGCGCAGCGATAGCGACGCCGCGCTCGCTACTTTGGTGGAAGCGCTCACGGCGCTCCATCCCGACGAAATGTCGCCGCGGGAGGCCCTCGAAGCGCTCTACGCGCTCAAGGCAAAGTTGGCGAAGCCGAAATAGCTTGTTTGCGCTTCCGCTGCCGCAAGCGCAGCATCAAGAGCAAACCGCTCCACGCCAGACAGACGACGAGCCCGACCGCAAGCGCCGGCCACACCCCGATCGGCGCCACGAGGTAATGCACGACAAGAAAGCCGAGCGCCAAGCCGATCAGCGGAAGCTGAACGTGCGCCATCATGCTCGCCGTCGCCTTGCCGCCGATGCGCGGATGCATGATTACAATCGAGCTGCCGAGAATGATCGGGAAAAGAGCAAACATACCGGACGCAAACGAGCCGATGCTGGAACTCGCGGCAGTCACGACTGCCACGACCAGTGCCGCGGTCAAGGCGCGCAGCGGAATGTCGAAGCGGGTGCGCACGAAGGCGACCGGCCGGGTGCTGCCGCGAAAGCGCCAGCTCAGCGGGATAGTCACGGCATAGATCACCACGTTGAGCGCGACCGACGCCAGCGGCGTCCACTCAACGAGCCGTAAGGCCGCCGCGATCGCGAACCACACGATCCCCGCGCCGCCGAGGCTGACCAACAACCCGCGGCGTTGCGCCAGCAGTGCATAGATCGCGGCGAAGATGGCGACGGCGCCATTGATCGCAACGCTGCCGATGGCGCTGGCGGCGATGAAAGCCGGCGGATGTTCGAGCGCAAGGATCGTGTAGGCGGCGCCGGCCGCGGTCGGCAGCGCACCGATCAGCGCGCCGACGAACGGGCCCGAGCGCTCGACCGCCACCGAAGTGATGACGACGACTGACGCCGTCATCACCATTTTCAGGGCGAATCCATACCAGAAGATAAGATCGGCAGACACGGCGCGGGGTTATTTGCGGCTGAGGCTGACCTCGACCGGCGGCCCGCTCTTGATTGTTTGATAAACGACGCAATACCGCTCAGTGAGCTTGAGCAACTGGTCGAGCTTCTCTTGCGGCGCATCGGTCTCGACGTCGAAGCGGAGCCGGATTTGGGCAAAGCCGACCTGCGCATCCTTGGCCACGCCGAGCGTGCCGCGGAAATCGAGATCGCCCTCGGCCGAGACCGCACCCGATTTCAGCGGCACATCGATAGCGGTCGCGACCGCTTTGAGCGTGACGCCGGCACACGCGACCAGCGCCTCCAGAAGCATGTCGCCTGAGCACAATTCGAGACCGGAGCCTCCGGTCGCCGGATGCAAGCCTGCAACCGCGAGCGCACGTCCGGTCTCGACTTTGCATGCGATGTTGCTGTCGTCGAGTGTGCCATGCGCCCTCAGCGTGATCAGCGCTGCTTGCGGTTCGCTCTTGTACCGATCCTTGATCGGCGCCTGCAGTGCTCGCAGTCCGGCAGCGTCCATGCTCTTTTCCTTTCACATTCATTTCGATCAGGTGGTCTCGCTTCCATCACGCCGCCGGTGTCAGCACCAGGCGCCCGACGACCTTGCCGGACTTGAGCTCCTCGAGCGCATCATTGACGGCGGCGAGTGGACGCGTGCCGACCGGAAGATCGGGCACGCCTTTGCGCTGCACCAGATCGAGCAGTTCGGCCATCTCATTGAGGCTGCCAACATACGAGCCCTGGATCGTGATGGCGCGCAGCGGGAACGACGGCGTCGGCACTGTGATGTCGCCGCCAAAGAGGCCGACGATGATCAGCTTGCCGCCCTTGCGCAGGCTGTCGAGCCCGAGTTGCGCGGTGCGCGAAGCGCCGACCAGATCGATCACCGCCCAGGTGCCGCCCTCGGTGGCATTGACGATCTGCTTGCTGGCGTCCGCCGCCGAGGGATCGATAGTCATATGCGCGCCGCGCTTCTTGGCCGCTTCCCGCTTGACCGGGTCGACATCGACCACGATGGCGGCCTTGCCGCCCATCGCCTTGTGCAGGGCAAGGCACATCAATCCGAGACCGCCGGCGCCAATGATGACCATCGGCTCCTGCTGCAACATCGGCCCCACTTTTTTCAAGGCTCCGTACGTCGTGATGCCCGAACAGGCGAGCGGAGCAGCGCGCTCGGGCGGGATATTGCCGATATCGAACAGATAACGCGGGTGCGGCACCAGCAAGTGGTCGGCATAGCCGCCGGAGCGGAACACCCCGATGCTGAACGGGGTGCGGCACATTTGTTCTTCGCCGGTCCGGCAGATGGCGCATTCGCCGCAGCCGAGCCAGGGATGCACCAGCCGGCGGTCGCCGACCTTCACGCCCTTGGCGTCGGGTCCGACCGCGACCACTTCGCCGACATTTTCGTGGCCCATGGTCAACGGGAGCTTCACGCCGCGATCGGTCAATTGCAGCCGCTTCCCACCGCCCAGGTCGTAATAACCCTCCCAGATATGCAGATCGCTGTGACAAATGCCGGCCGCCAAGACCTTCAACAGCACCTCGCTGCCGGTCGGCTTCGGCGTCGGCCGTTCCATGAGCTTCAGCGGCGCGCCGCATTCGCAGACGTCAAAGCTTTTCATCGCAATATCCTCCCTAATCCTTCCATGTTCTTGGTATCGGCATGGTATAGCCTACTACCG
>Ga0210408_10004638_pt1 | contig 12215 bp, 7 predicted proteins | sample IncBWH4MmetaG_FD_155471 | JGI IMG/M metagenome (GOLD analysis project Ga0210408, IMG submission 155471) | Forest soil microbial communities from Barre Woods Harvard Forest LTER site, Petersham, Massachusetts, United States - Inc-BW-H-4-M | ecosystem: Environmental > Terrestrial > Soil >... | reverse complement strand
CGTGCAGGAGGCTCTGCGCCTCTATCCTCCGGCATACACGATCGTGCGGCAGGCGCGGAATGCCGACAATGCCGGCGGCATCGCGGTACCGGCCGGCGCCATTGTGTTTATCTCGCCCTGGGTGCTACATCGGCACCGCCGCCTGTGGGAGCGGCCGGAAGTCTTTGACCCGCAGCGGTTTCTGCCTGGCGCGCCAGCACCCGACCGCTTCGCCTATTTGCCGTTTGGCGTCGGTCCGCGGGTCTGCATCGGCGCCCAATTCGCGCTGACCGAGGCTACCCTGGTGCTGGCCGCGATACTCAAGGCGTTCGAAATCGAACGCGCCGACGACAAACCGGTGATACCGGTCGGGATCGTCACCACCCAGCCCGACCACCCTCCTCCCTTCCGGCTGCAGCCACGGCGCTACGACGCGGCCTGACGATCACGCGTCGCATTCGGGGAGCCCTTCGAGGTATCGCGCGTATTCGCCTTTGCCCAAGCGCCGAGCGAGGTCCCGAAGGCGCTCGCGGTCGATATAACCCATGTGGTAGGCGACTTCTTCGACGCAGGCGACCTTGAGGCCCTGGCGCATTTCGATTGTGCGCACGAATTCGGCCGCCTCGAGCAGAGATTCATGGGTGCCGGTATCGAACCAGGCGTAGCCGCGCCCCAGCCGCTCGACCGTTAAGAGCCCCCGCTCCAGATAGACATTGTTGAGATCGGTGATTTCGAGCTCGCCGCGCGCCGAGGGTCTGAGCCCAGCCGCAATCTCGGCAACTTTCTCATCGTAAAAATAGAGCCCGGTCACCGCCCAATGCGAACGCGCCCGGCGAGGCTTCTCCTCGATCGAGATCGCCTTGCCGGCGGCATCGAACTCGACCACGCCATAGGCTTCGGGGCGGCGAACCTGGTAACCGAAAACGGTGGCGCCATCGCGCGGCCGCGCCCCTCGCTGCAGGATTGTCGAGAGGCCGTCGCCGTAGAAGATGTTGTCGCCGAGGACGAGCGCTACATAGTCGCCGCCGATGAAGTCCCGGCCGATCAGAAAGGCCTGCGCGAGCCCCTCGGGTCGGGGCTGCTCGGCATAAGAGAGCGACAGGCCCCATTGGCCGCCGTCACCGAGCAATGCCTCGAACCGAGGGCGGTCAGCCGGCGTCGTGATGACGAGAATCTCACAAATCCCCGCCAGCATCAGTGTCGTCAGCGGGTAATAGATCATGGGCTTGTCGTAGACCGGCAGGAGCTGCTTGCTGACTGCTAAGGTGACAGGATAAAGCCGAGTGCCGGAACCGCCGGCGAGGATGATGCCCTTCATTGCACACCGATTACTCGCCGAGCGCCGCCGCAGCCGACGACGGCCGGCCCATACTGAAAAGACCGGGGCAGGCTGGACAGAACCGGATTCTGCCGATCCTTGTCCGAGATCAGCACTTGATCACCTGACACCGGCCAGACAATGCCGAGAGCGGGGTCGCTCCACAGAAGGCCGCGATCGTGATCGGGCGAATAATAGGCGCTCACCTTATAGATCACTTCGGTGTCGGGTTCGAGCGTGCAGTAGCCGTGGGCGAAGCCTTCGGGAATGAAAATCTGGTTCCCCTCCGAAGCGCTGAGCACCACCGCGACATGACGGCCAAAACCGGGGGAGCCCCAGCGAATATCGACCGCGACATCGAGGATCGAGCCCGCGGTGACGCGCATCAGCTTGGCCTGGGCAAACGGCGGGATCTGAAAGTGGAGGCCGCGAACCACACCCTTGTTCGTCGACAAGGAGTGATTGTCCTGGACAAAATGGGTGTCAATTCCATGTTCGCGCAGCACGCACTCCTTGAACACTTCAGAAAAGAACCCGCGAGAATCGACGTGGCGGACGGGCTTGATCAGCTTGATGTCGGCAATCTCGGTTGCCCCAACCTCCATAACAGCTACTCCCAACCTCCGGAGAAGAAATCGTCTTGGGGAAATAAAGCATGTCGCACACGGGCGAAACCCTTAATCGTCCGCCATGCGTCTCAGGGAGAGCCAGCGCCTCGGCATCGAGACAACCCTGTTATCCGAGTCTCAACCTCCCGTGCTCGGATTGTCGCATGTCGCTGAAGCTATCCGCCTGGCGGATGGGCAGACAGGCAGCACCACATCCCTGACCTTCAGCAATCGACCCAAGCCACGCGCGATCAACCCGATTATACGGCTTCGAGAGGGCATAACTATCGCTCGAACATCATCATCCTCCTTCGGGTGTTGAGGAAGGGCGACGGATGGGCCGCCGGCCGGATCGCTTTCGTTCTGGACAACCACAGTATCGCCCGATAAGAGTAGTGGCCGTCAGATTCAGATAAGCCTTTGATTTTATTTGGGTCATACAATATTATTGCGATGTTGTCGTCAGCCGATTGGCGAGAGCTTCGCTCAGCTTGGTCGACGCCCCGCGCTTGACGAACCCTGCTCTATGGTAATACGGCGTCGCTCTGGTGAGAGAGCAGGATGGATGTCGGCACCGAGAATGAAGAAAGGGCGAACGGGCTACCGCGCCGCGTCATTTTTGACGGCCTTAATCTGGCGCTGGCTCAGGGTACCGGCATTGCTACCTATACCCGTACTTTGACCAGGGTGGCTCGCGCATTGGGCTATGATGTGGGCGTTGTTTACAGCACGCCCTTTACACCCGCCAACGACGCCTTGCTGCGGGAGATCGCCTTTTTTGACGAAAAGCGCACGGCGGGCAAGCCGGAAGCGAAAGTACCCAGACGGATGCTCGACTACGTCATCGATCAGATCCGCTGTCACTTTCCTGTCAAACCCGCCCTGATCGAGTTTAGCGGCGCCGTCATCCCTCGGCAATTCGCCGACTCGCTCGCCGATCACGACCGGGCCTTCCTCGCTCGCAACTTGTTTGCCAGCGCGGACGCGTTTTATTCGCGTAGGGGGGCTTTCGTAACACTCGCGTTCGATCCACCCCCAGACATCTTCCACTGCACCTACCCGCTGCCGTTGCGCGTAAAGTCCGGCAGAAACCTGTATACAATCCACGATCTGGTCCCGTTGAGGCTGCCATTCACGACGCTCGACAGTAAGCGAAAATCCTTTGGTCTGCTCAAGAAGGTTGCCGCTGAAGCCGACCATATCATCACAGTCTCCGAGGCATGCAAACGCGACATCATCGAGCTGCTCGGAGTCGATCCGCAGCGGATAACCAACACCTATCAAACCGTCGCCTTTCCGCAAGAGTATCTCGACCGGCCTCAGGCGTCGATCGCCAATTACCTCGATGGATCGTTCGGGCTGGAGCTGAATGGTTACCTGCTTTTTTTTGGCGCCCTCGAGCCCAAGAAGAACGTTGGCCGCCTGATCGAAGCTTATCTTTCGTCGGGAGTGAAGATCCCGTTGATACTCGTGCTCTCGCCTGGCTGGGACAACGAGAGCCAACTTCGGCGTCTTGAGGAGCATGAAGCGAGGTCTGGAACACGCACCAATCCCGCAACTATCCGTCGCCTCGACTTCGTCAGTCTTTCGACACTCGTCGCCTTGATCCGTGGAGCTCGCGCCGTTGTCTTTCCATCTCTCTACGAGGGTTTTGGTCTCCCGGTTCTCGAAGCCATGCTTCTCGGCACGCCTGTTGTGACCTCGGCACATGGGGGATTGCCGGAAATCACCGGCGACGCCGCCTTGCTCGTCGATCCCTACGACGTGGAGGACATCACTCGGGCGATCAAGACCATCGCCGATGATGGTGATCTATGCTGCGAGCTCTCTCGGCGAGGTGTCGCACAGGCGGCTAAGTTCTCGCTCGAGCGCTACCAGGAGCGCATCCGCGCCGTCTATGACTCGCTCGTCTGATCAACCCGCTTCGTTCGCGATGGCGAGGTTCGCCAACGAAACTCCGGTGTATCACCACCCGATCGCCTCGATCCCGACGCCGTAGCTGAGCCCGAAGCCACATATCGATCGCTTTTTGATCGAGGCGGTGGAGGGATTCGAGTGGTCGCACCGAGCCGGAGAGATGCGGGTTGACGCCGAGATCGACCAGATCGACCGCAGGAAAGGCGGAGCGGAACTCGCCGCGTGCGAGATCGGTGGCTCACCTGAGGTGCCATTGACGACGACGATAATCTCGATGAGACCCCAGATCGCCGCCTGTCGCCCCACGATGTTTCGATAGCCTTGGCGGCTTTGACGAACAGCGCTACGCTGTAGCCTTCGGGGATATGGATCTTTGTGCACGGGCGCGGGCCAGCGCATCTTCGAAGCGGTTGCGCGAAAGCACCAATGGAAAGTGCATTATCGCGCCGCGTCCGAAGTGCGCGAGCACGCGCAGCAGGAGATCATGGCGGCGTCTAAGGGCCGTCGCGCTCGAGGTAGCTCCTTTGCATGATGCCGAAGGTCTGGCCGACATAGTTGCGCTGCGGCAGCAGTGCTCGATCCAAGGCCGGCTTAAGCAGCGGGGCGAGGCGCTCGCGCCCAAGCGCGTCGCACGCCACGGTGTCGTGATCGGCATAGATGATTGCGGCGCCGGTGCGCTCGATCGCCACGGGGAACCAAGCAAGCGCCTCGGCCGCGAGCGCGGTTCCGACATCGAGAAGCGTCAAATACGACCCGGTTGCCTGAGCGGCGATCCTACTTACGCCGGCGTTCGGATGTTCGCCCCCGGCAAGCGAACCACTTGCACTCGCGCCCCAAGCGCCGAGCCGCTCGGGAAGCACCACGACACCTTGGCTCCACAATCTCGACGGTGGCGCGCGCCACATACGGAGCTTCCGGAAGCATGTCCAAACGCAGCGAGAATCCGGCTCGCGCCTCGCCGCCGTAGAGATCTTGGCGTGAACGTCAGATGGGCAACCCTGCGCGCGGATTATGCGCCGAGCGCGCTAGCGAAGTAATCACGTGTCTCGGCCCGCGGTCCGGCGTGAGGTGTCACGATGACGTGACCCAGTGCGAGCCGCCCATCGAATGCCGCACGCTCGATATACACCCCAATCGTGATCACATGAGGCTCAGTGAGCGAAAAATTTAAGTTTACCTCGACAAAACGCTGTTTACCGGGCTCAATTCTCACGTGTACAAGTCGGGCATCGGTAATGACCTCCACGATATAGCTCATTTCGGCGGCGCCCTCGGAAAAGCCAAGGGCGACGGTCGCGGACCACGAGCCCGGCGGCAAGCTGATGTAGGGGCCCAGCACGACATACCGCGGCCGTCCGGTGATATCGGCAGGACGAGAGGCCGACTGGCGTGCTTCCTCGTGCGCTCCCTCACTGATGAAGAAAAGTTCCCTTTCCCAGGTAATCGGCACCAGATCGCCACCCGCAAGGTGGACGACATAGGGCTCTAGGGCCCCTGTAGCCAGCACCCGCTCTGAATCTTTGAGGCTATCCCACCAGCCGGCAACCTCCTGTAGCCGAGGCCATGGGCCGAGACCCTCGAGAATGTTCGTGATGTCAGCTTCGCTTACGCCAAGGCTCAAATGGCGCGCGATCGCCTCGGTAGTCGCAACCGGGCTTGTTCCGTCGGTAGCGGCCCGCAGTATTAGTGCCCCGGGGATCGATGCACAGCTCACTACAGCCGCGCAGCTTTTCGCAACTATCCGTGTTGCTTCTAGAAAGTCTAAGCCGTGCCTGACCACAAGGTTCTCTAGCGCAAGGCGCGGATCGTCGAGGACCACGACGATAGCCTTGTTTGCCTGGGCAAGGGCCTCCCACAAACGACCGGCCGTCTGGCGCGACACGACCACCAAGTGAGGAGATCCCGCTTTGATCACCGCGAGCGCAAACTGTTCGATCGTGTCTGCCCCAGCCGTCTCCACAGGTCCCAGCGCTTGCTGCACGAGGCGTGTCGTGACACCTTCGCACCACTCGGCGAAGCAGCTTGGAAGACCGATCGAAAGGAATATCATGCTATTGACCGGACTGATTTGCCACCGATCGATCTTTTACTGAAGCCATAACATGATGTCGAGCCGCACGAGGGGTGCAAAGCTCGCACTGATATCGGTCGTGCCCGAGATCGCGCGCTTAGCCGCAGGATCGCCGCAATACACCGACCTCGCGGAATTGGAACGAGATGCCAAAGCATACCTAGGGCCGGAGTGGCGCCTTGATGGAGGCAAAGCAAACGGAGTTCCACCACCGTTAGGCAGGCAGTGCAACATTTCGGCCGCGCTCAGCGCCCGTTGCTGTTCGATTTTTACGCGCTACTGGACTTTTAAGTCCAGTTCGCTAGTGTACCTCAGAGTGTTGATCGTGGCTAGTTTCAGAGCGTATGGTCTGCTACCCGGCGGAGCGCTCAGCGCGGCGACCGGTGTTGGTTTTCGAGGTCCTTGCGGGGGATCTGTGGGCCAGCACCTTTCGCCAGTACGAATAGGTCAAAGCCTATGGAGGAACAGTTGGAAGGTCCGACGCAGGAAGAGGTCGATAGCCTTGTTTGGTGGCATCCATTTACCTTTCCAAACGGGGTAAAGGCCCGAGGGTTAAAGGGCGGAACTAGTAGCGAATATAGCGAAGAGTGCGTCCGCGTGGAAGCCGAGGCGGCGTTCAGGCATCCTGTTCGCGGGAAGACGGTTTTGGACGTCGGTGCCTGGAACGGCTATTTTAGTGTTGAAGCCATGCGTCGAGGAGCCAAAAGGGTTGTAGCACTAGACAAGCCGGCTTGGGAAGATCCATATTTTCAGGGATTTAAAGGTTTCGATTTAGCAAGACGTTATTTGGCACCGGAGGTTGAAGCTGTCGTTTGTGACCTCATGGATTTGCGTCACAACCCTGTCGGTAATTTCGATTTAGTTCTTTTTTTGGGAGTGTTATACCACTTGAAACACCCCCTATACGTCTTGGAGACCTTATTTGATCTTACGGTTGAGCATTTGGTCATTGAAACTCAACTTGATTTGACCGACTGCGACCGGCCTGCGATGGTTTTTTATCCCGGCGACGAAATGGGTGGAGACGCTTCCAATTGGTGGGGGCCGAATGCCCAATGTGTGATGGACATGCTGGGGGCAGTCGGCTTTTCGCGGGTAGAATATACTCTCCATCCGCTTTCTGATTTTCGTGCCTTCTTTTATGCATTTAAGTGAATCAGAAACCAACCAGTGACCCTTTGAGACCGATGCCTTGGAGGACTCGCCCATCGCCTTGTTATGGTCTAGCACGGTGCTTGGATCACCACATTATGAAACGCGGGACGATTGGTGTAGAGTGTTTCGGGGCTCCTCGACGTCTCAAATGGATTTGAAGTCAGCAAAGAGGTTGCCAAGCGGAGCGGCGATGAGGTGGACGATGACTGCAAAGGTTGTCGTTGAGTGGTAGCCGCGGGCGGGCGGCTCGACGCGCCCGTCAGAAAAGCTTGCGAAGCCGGTCGATCCACCCTACTGGGGGTGTCTCCACTGGTTCATCTTCCGGGGGCGCCGTTGCGAGTTCAGGATCCGCTGCCTCGAGCTGCCATTCTGGCGGCGCCATCTTTTGAATGACCAGCTCGATTTCGTAGCATCCGGCCGGATGCTGGTCGGCTGGGACCGCATAGTCGTAGTCGAGATCGTTATCTCTCAGATGCCGGATGCGATACGAATTCGGTTCCAGTACTTCCTCTATCTCTGCCAGAAGGGAAGCGGGCGTGTAGAACCGGCGGTGATCCTCGTTCCATCGCGAAGGGGGGCGAGTCCTGCGTTCGTACAAGTATTGGTGCGGCACGCAGATAATCAGAAACCCTAGGATCTTCAGAACGCGAAACCACTCCCGAATTGCGCCACGATAATCTTCAATATGTTCGAGGCAGTGGCTGGAAAACACGGTGTCCTGCGACTGGTCCGGGAACGGCAAGTTACGGCCGTCGTAGCCCGGGTAATCTAAATCCACGCCGATCGCCTGCGGTACGATCGGAACGACATGCTCTTCGTAACCCTTGTATCCGATATCGAGGATGTCGGCACCGGACAGATACTTATCAATGAACCCATTGCGCAGCTTGTGGGCAAATGTCTTTCGCACTTCTACGCCAACCTGCCGGGTAGGATCGATATCGGCCACGTCCAGTTTTGCTGTCATGGATTTCCGCTTCCAGCTGCGGGGCCGCGGTCCACTGGTTGCACCAGCGGACATAACGCTGTCACCTGAGGTCTGAACAGGAACGCAAATTGCGCCCTGATCCTGCTTCAGCATCGCCAACGCGTGTTGCAAGACGAGTTCCGGCTCAATGAGCTTCATGCAGAGATGGTCGTGCGGACATAGCGCGAGTTTCTCGTGACCGCACGGTGAGCAGGCGACCACACCGGTCAGAGCACGGACCGACTCGCCGCGCGGCCCCCATTCTTGCGGCAGATGGCTTCCGGAGTATATTGCGAGGGTAGGCGTTCCGGATGCCGCCGCAAGATGCGCGACGCCGGAATTGTTCGCAATTACGAGGTCCGCGCGGCGCAATACCGATGCCAACTCGGACCAGTTCGTTCGGCCGCCCAGATTGACGAGGCGACGATCGCCACTACACGATCGACAAATCTGGTCGAGCTGGCTTGCCTGGTCACGCGAGCCGACGAGCAGGATTTGGCAATCGAGTGCGGTCAACATCATGCCGACCAGCCTGATGTAGCGGTAAAGCGGCCAATCCCGGGTTTCGGAATTGCTGAATGGGGCAATCACGATAGTTTTCGCCGTACCGGCCGAAGCTGCTGCGAGCCCGTCGCCGAGATCGGCTGCCAAGCGATTAAAGAGGTCTGGCGTATATAGCGGCTGCACCCGATCGACCACCAACTGGACCAGCAGCGACAGTTGCTCGCCGATGTGCAGTTCGGACGGTCGAAAGCGGGCCGGTGGCTCGGCCTTTTCAAGAACAATAACGCGAACCCCGAAAAAGCGCAGCCGTGTCCATCGCGGATGGCCCCCGACGAAAATCCGAAACTCAAAACGCGCGTCCGGATTGTCGTTGTCGAACTCGAGTTCCACTGTGCTTGGCTGGGCGCCCGGCAGACGCTTGATTCTTCTCAGCGCCACCGCGTCCGGAGTCCCGTCGCCCGCCACCTCCACAACGATTTCCATTCGCCCGATACCCGGTATCGGTCTGGATACCTGGAGAACGATTTCCGCACGTAACCTGCCAAGCGGCAGTTGCGTGTACGGGCCATATATCAGATGTGTATCGGTAACGGTGAAATCCGTCTCATGTACAAAAGGGGTGCGTGTCGTCATGCGCGAGTGAAAAGCGTTCGGCTGGAAAACAAGCGCGTCGACTTCGACCTGGGTCGGCGACCGGGGTTGGGCAGGAAGGGCCACATTCAGATAGTCGAATGTTCGACGCGAGCCGATCCCGCACCGAAGCGCGGCATCGACATGACAAAGCAGGGGCCGAGTGTCCTCATCGACCCGCAGGTCGATTGCAATGTCGAATAATCCTTTGCACGCCTCGCGGAAACGGCTGGTGTCCTCGATAGCCCTTCCGTCCCAATTCTGTGCGTTTTCGGGGAAATAGTCATAGGTACGGATCTCGTCGACGATACCGGCATTGCGCGCGGTCGGCGCGTTCCACGACCCGCATATCAGCGTTATGTGGTCGCCGGGAAAGACGGCTCGCAACCGTTTCAGCGCCGGCAAGCCGATCAGGAAGTCGCCATGATGATCGAGCTTCATCACCAAGATACGACGACGCGAAGGCCCGCGACTCACATAATCGTAAACGGCTACTCTTTCGCTGTTGTCCTTCAGCGCAATATCAGACCGTTCGGCGTCGCCACCATGCGGGGGAGCTGGCAACGAGGGATGACGGGTGCTGATCATGTCGCGCCCTGCACGCACTGTAACTTGTGCCGGGGTGCCGCGGCCATGCTCTAACCGGAGACCGGAGCCAGCGTAGACCCGGTGCTGCTGCGCCATTGCTCACGGCGGAGGACCTGCGCGTGAAGCCAGAGGTCCAGAGTATTTCTGTCGAGGCGCTGGAACACCTCAAACGGCCGCCCCGAGCGAAACAGGTGGGGGTTCACGCTCAAATCCAAAAGATCGACTTCCGAGAAATGGGAAGTGAATGCGGCGTGCTCTTCTTCGGCCCGCCATCGCTTTCTGTCATCGTTGCTGTCCGCGCCGCGAGATGCTGACTCATAGTGAATCCAGGTAAGAACGGGATCATAGAGAACCCTGCCACTCGCGGCACGGACCCGCACGCAAAGGTCCGCATCGCTTGAGGTCACCTCATATCGTTTCGCATCAAAGCATCCGATAACCTCGAAAGTGGTTCGGCGACAAGCGAGCAGCGCACCCGTCACTGCTCCTGCGTCGTGCACAAGCAGGGTCCGATCCAGGTAAAGACCGTCACTGGCGATATCGCCCATCGCTTCGTGTTGTGTCCTGCCGGCCGCGCCAAATGCGATGCCGGCGTGCTGAATGGCCCCATTCGGATAGAGAAGCCTTCCGCCGACCACCCCGATATCGGGCCGCGCCAACTGGCTACGCAGACGAACGTCCCAGCCCGCAGTCAGACAAACCATGTCGTCGTTCAGGAACAACAATATGCTGCCGGCTGATACCTCCGACACTGCCGCATTATTTATCTCTGCCCAGTTAAAGGGCGTCTGTCGGTAGACGACGCGCAGATTGTCAAAAGTTCGTTCGATTTCGGAGAATCCGATGCGGGTACGATCGTCGATTTCGCCGTTGACGATCACGGCGATCTCAATGCGGTCCCAGTTTCCGGCAAGGCGACGCAAGCTGGAAACATGCGTAAATATCATATCGACGCCGTCCCTGGTCGGAATGATCACCGCGATTCTACTCGCCGCATCGTCGGGCCAGACGATGTGGACAGCATCGGAGAGGCCGCGCCCCAGCGGGTCGTGATGGGGCACCACGGTAGCCCCAGTTGCGGCGCGCTCCAAATGACGTTGCACGGTGATCAGCGTGCGATCGCGAACGACGGTTGTATCGGCTGCGCCGATGTTCTCCGGGCTTCGTACGAGTATCTGGGGTAGGTGCATGAACGCTCCCGGACCGAAACGCTCACACGCGCGCAGCAGCAAATCATGCCAAGGGTCGACAGCTACGTCGGTTTGGAGGCCTTGAAGCTCTGCAAAGTGCTTTCGCGCGATGCAGAATGTCGTCCCGATGTAATTCCGCTGAAGCAGTAAATCGTAGTCGAACGCCGGGCGGAAATGAGGCAACAGGTGCGAATCGAGCGGGAGGCCTGCGTCGAGTATTTCTCCGTCGCTGTAGAGGATCGCGGCGGAGGAAAAGTTGATTGCAGCCTGAAACCAGGCGAGCGCTGTCGGCGCCAATGTGACGCCGGATTCTATGGCCAGGATGCTGGTCCCGGAGAGACGCGTCGATGTTTCATTCACCGCGGCGCTCGCCGTCTGACCCGGCTTCAACTCGACAACTTTCACATCGGTTCCTGCAGCCAGCTCCAGGTCGGCTTTGGAAGACGTGATGAGGTAAATTTCCTGCGGCTTGCGCGTTTGCGCGACAATCGACGCAATTGTTGCATCAATCGCGCCGCCTTCGGCGTTTTGACGCAAGATCACGACTGAAATACTCGTCGGTGTGGGCCGGGCGCCCAAGCTAAAAATGCTCTTCATTGCACGAAACCGCTTCGCGGCCGCGGACGGGGGTGGGAGAACAAGATCGTAAAAGGAGCGAACGCTGCCGTAGAATGGCAGGGACCAGCTCTCGGAGTTGCGAAGGTCCGGCAGCGCCCCTTCAACTCGATCGAGAACTTCGATCAACTGCGAGATTTGCTCTTTAGAGCTCTGCCCTGCATCAGAATCTGCGCCCGAGACTCGTAAATCGCGGGCTGCTCTCCGCAGCCGAAGCGCCCGGCCTGCCCCCGACGGCATCGGAGGGGTCCTGATCCCGCAGCTGTCCAGATACTCGCGCAACTGTTGCAGCGCTTCGTGAACCTCCGCTTCGACGCAGCGCGCTGGCATAGCCCGGAACTCGACAACCTGTTCGGGGACCACGGTCGCGCCACTGTTCAACTCGATGACCTCGATGGTCCCGCGACTCATACACGCCGTTTCGGGCAGCTGATCCAGCCGGATGGTGAACCCAGCCCGTCCCCGGCCTCCGAAGGCCTCTCGTACATCGGGCCGGAATTCATCAGCCGCAAGGATCTTGACAGTCAAACCGTTGACCTTAATCCTAAGGTGCAGCATAGCGCCGGGATCGACGCGATCTACTATCCAACCCCGGCAGATTGTGCTTGCAATTAAATCCGCACCAGACACGATTGCCCGCTGTGTGGTTTGTTCGGCAACAGCGCCCTCGGTT
>Ga0210408_10004637_pt1 | contig 12218 bp, 11 predicted proteins | sample IncBWH4MmetaG_FD_155471 | JGI IMG/M metagenome (GOLD analysis project Ga0210408, IMG submission 155471) | Forest soil microbial communities from Barre Woods Harvard Forest LTER site, Petersham, Massachusetts, United States - Inc-BW-H-4-M | ecosystem: Environmental > Terrestrial > Soil >... | reverse complement strand
CCGGGTCCTCGCGGCTGCACCGCACGCGACCCTCCGATTCGATATTGCAGTCAAACTACCAGCGTCCGGGCGCCGAGGCCGTTCGGCGCGCGCTCGCTAGTGCGGTTCGGCGCCGCCGGTTTTGCCCGCCGGCGGCGGTGCGGATGGCCGCGGAGTGGCGCGCTCGCGGGCGGGGCGACGCGGAGCCTTGTGCACCTCGGGCGGGGGGGCGGGGCCGCCGCCGTTGCCTTCTTCGGCGGACTTCGACTGACCTGTGGTGGCGTATTTCCCGAAGAAGGGCTGATATGAGATGCCCGCGCTCGATTCGCCCAGCGGCGCGCAGGGCTTGCCTTCGGTCACCGCCGACATGTATGCGTGCCAGATGTCAGCCGGAAGCCTTCCGCCCTGCTGGGCTTCGCCGTGGACGCTCGTCATCGGCACCCGCCGGCTCGGATAGCCCATCCATACGACCGTCGAATATTGGGAGTTGAAACCGTCGAGCCAGGCGTCGACGAGTTCGGTCGTGGTGCCCGTCTTGGCGGCCGTCGGGCAACCGATCGCCGATTTCACCGCGGTGCCGCCGAGCACGTTCTGATGCAGGATGCTCGTCTCCTCGCCCGTGATCGTTTCACTCAGCACCTTGACGCGGTGCGGCTGGCCCCAGTTGCTGTCGCTGTGGCCGTCGGGGAATACCACCTTCGTGATCGCGATCGGGCTGTTGCGCCAGCCGCCGTCGGCGATCGTCGCGAAGACCACCGACATTTCCAGCGGCGTCACGCCGAGTGTGAGTCCGCCCAGCGCTTCGGCCGGGAAGCTCGAGAGGTGTGTCGTGACCCCCATCTTGTATGCCATCTGCGTGATTGTTTCCTCGCCGAGGTCGGCCGCGAGCTGGGCGTAGACGGTGTTGTCGGATTTGAGCGTCGCCTGAACGAGATTGATGTTGCCATTCGATTCCCCGCCGAAGGTTTTCACGCCGTATTCCGGATAGCCCTGCAGCCAGCCCGGCTGCAGCGGATGGGAGTTGTAGAAGGTCGAGTTCGGATCGATGCCACGGTTGAGCGCGTCCGCAAGGTCGATCGCCTTGAACGTCGAGCCCGGCTGGCGGTGCCCGTCGGCGGCGAGGTTGTACTGCGAGTGGGCGAAGCTCGCCGACTCGGCCATCGCCTCGATGTCGCCGTTCGCCGGGTTCAACGTCACGATGGCCGCCTGCGGGTCTTCCGGTTGGTTGAGGACCTCGGCGATCGCCTTGCGCGCTTTGCGCTGCATGTTGAGGTTGATCGTCGTGTAGACCTTCAGCCCGCCCTGGGAGACCGTGCTGGCTCCGTAGCGGCGCACGAGCTGCTCACGCACGTATTCGAAGAAGAAGTCCTCGCGCCGCTGGGAGTAGAAGTTTCCCCGCTTGATCTCGAGCGGAGAGCGCTTGGCGGCGCTTGCCTGCGTGGCGTCGATGTAGTGCAGTTCCTGCATCTTCGAGAGGACCTCGTTGCGCCTTTGCCGCGCCGCGCTCGCGTCGCCGAAGGGGTTGTACTGGGAGGGCGCCTGCGGCAGGCCGGCGAGCAGCGCCGACTGGGGAAGGTCGAGCTGGAAGGCCGGCTTGTCGAAGAAGATGCGCGCCGCCGCCTGCACGCCGATCGCCGTCTGGCCACCCACCGTCCCGTAGGGCACGCTGTTGAGGTAGCTCGTGAGGATCGAGCGCTTGCCGTGGTGCTTCTCGTAGTCGATCGCGAGCTTGGCCTCGATGATCTTCTGTCTGAGGGAGCGCTGGTAGCCCCCGAGATACAGGTTGCGCACGAGCTGCATCGTGATCGTCGACCCGCCCTGCAGCGCCGCGCCGTTTGAGACGTCCTTGACTGCTGCGCGGAAGATGCCCGTCAGATCGACGCCGTTGTGTTTGTAGAAGCGCTGGTCCTCGATCGCGACCGTGGCGTTCTTCAGCTCGGTGGGGATTTCGTTCCAGCCGACGGGCGTGCGCAGCTGGTCGGTTTGGATGAAACCGAGGCGCGTGCCGTCGGAGGCGAACACCGCCGAGGTGCCTCCCACGAGGCGCGGATGCAGCTTGTCAAGCGCCGGCGCCGACTGAACGACGTTCATGACATATGCGACGGCGGCGATCGCGCCGATCAGGAGCCCGGCGACGAGCACGCCGCCGCCGACGAGCAGGACCCGTGTCGCTCCGGCGTGGTTGTGCCTGCGCCGCCGATTTCGTGCTTGTCGAGACATCTTCTCAGCAGTGCGAGATTACCGATCGAAGTGTGATTTCCTGCCAATTGCGCTGCCGTGGCCTCTACGCTCGGCTGCAAACGCTATGAACCCCGACACCGCCGAGCTGGCCATCCTCGACACCGCGAGCGAGCTGGTTGTCCCCTTCGAGCCTTCCGCCGGCGGCGGGAGACGTCGCCTCGCGGTAGCTCGGCGTTGGACACGATTGCGCGAAGACCCGGCTCATGTGGCCGCGGTTTCGGACAGCTGGCGCGCGCTCCTGGCCTCCCGCCTGCTCGTGTGGGCCGCCGCGGTGGGGACGCTCGTCGCATTCGGCTTCGGGCCCGTACGGCATGCGTTCATCCCGGCCGGCGTGACCAGGGGGTTCGGCTGGCTGGGCGATCTACTGGCTGCGCCCGCGGCGCGCTGGGACGCCTCGTGGTACCTGGTCATCGCCCACTACGGCTACCGGCCCGAGCTGTTTCCCTTCACCTCCTCGCGCACGGCCTTCTTTCCCGTCTATCCGATGGGACTGAGGGCCATCGCGTGGCTGGGCGCTCCGCCGGTGCTTGCCGGCGTGCTGCTGTCGATGTTCGCGCTCGCGCTGGCCCTCTACGGCATCCACCGCCTCACCGCGCTCGAGCTCGGGCAGAGGCTGCCGATCGCGCGAGGCTCCTCCGGCGACGTGGCGCGCCTCGCGGTCTTGGTGACGGCGTTCGCGCCGATGGCGTTCTTCTTCTCGGCGGTCTACTCGGAGTCCGTCTACCTCGCCCTCTCGGTCGGTGTCTTCTGGTGCGCGCGCCAGGGGCGCTGGATGTGGGTCGGAGCGCTGGGCGCACTCGCGGCGGCGACCAGGAGCACGGGTCTCGTGCTCGCGCTGCCGGCCCTGATGCTCTACCTGTACGGGCCCCGACAGGATCGCCCCGCGGATTTCGCCGCGCTCGCTCGCTCGCTGCGGCCGCGTTACCGCATCCGCCGCGACATCCTCTGGCTGCTCCTGCTGCCGGCGGGACTCGCCGTCTACCTCGGCTACCTGGGGCTCGCCGGTGGCGACCCGCTTTCGCCGTTTCACGCCCAGCAGGTGTGGGGGAGGCATTTCGCGGGGCCCTACCTGGGAGCCTGGGAGGGGATCAAGGCAGGCTTCGACGGCCTGCGCCAGCTGGCTTCGCTCCAGCGCCATCCCGCCTACTTCGCGATCGCCGCCGGCGACCCGTTCGTGATCGCGGGGCACAACCTGCTCCTGCTCGCGTTCCTGGCGGCGGCATTGGTCGCGATCGTGGGTGTCCTGCGCCTGCTTCCGCTCGCCTACGGCGCCTACGTGCTCGCCGCCCTCGCGCTGCCCCTCTCCTACCCGGTGCGTGCCCAGCCGCTGATGTCGCTGCCGCGCTTCCTCGTCGTGCTGTTCCCCCTCGCGATGTGGCTCGCGGCATGGCTGGCCGTCCGCCCTCGCGCGCAGAGGCCCGCGCTGGTGCTCTCGGCGGCGTTGATGGCGTTCTTCGCCGCCCAATTCGCCACCTGGCACTGGGTGGCGTAGTCGATGGAGCACGTGACCCCGCCGGGGCGTCCGGCCCTCGACGGCAGTGCCCTGTCGTCCGACGGCGCGCCGCCCGACGGCTCCTGGTCCTCGCGGCCCCCCGACGCCGGGCCCCCCGTGCAGGGCGTCGACTGGCCGGCGTGGATGGCTCCGGTGGCGTTGATCGGAGGGCTCGTGCTCGCCGCCGTGGGTGGCCTCGTGGTGGACCTGCCGGCGATCGCGCTGGGTGCGAAGCTCACGACCTCGCATACGCCGCCGGGCCTCGCGATCGCCGATACGTTCGTCCAGGACGTCGCGTTCGTGCTCGCGGCCGTCTTCTGCGCGCAGCTGGGCGGGCGCGGCGTGCGCGCCTGGCAGCTCGGCCTGAGGCCTCCGCGCGTGGGTTGGGGCCGGGCCGCGCTGATGATCGTTGGGTTGATCGTGCTGTTCATCGTTCTCGACGTCATCTGGGGGGCGCTGTTCAACCCCGGAAAAGAGAAGATCCTCGAACAGCTGGGATCGAACGAAAACGCGGCGCTGCTGCTGCTGAGCGCGGCGCTGACATGCGTGGTCGCGCCGATCTGCGAGGAGATCCTGTTCCGCGGGTTCATCTTCACTGCGCTGCGTGGCTGGCGGGGCACGATTCCGGCGGCCGTGATCACCGGCGTGCTGTTCGGGGCGGTGCACGCGGGCTCGGCGCCCCTCCTCGACCTCGTGCCGCTCGCGGCGCTCGGCTTCGGCCTCTGCCTGCTGTACCGATACAGCGGCTCGCTGTATCCGTGCATCGTCGCCCACTCGCTGAACAACTCGATCGCCTTCGCCGGCCTCGAGGGATGGGGCTGGCAAGCGCCGGTGCTGGTCGTCGCGGCGATCGCCGCGATCGCCGCGCTGGTGTCGCTGTTCAAGGGCCTTGGCGTGATCACGCCGGAGGCCGTTGCCGTCGGCCACGCGCCATAGGATGAGCTCGTGAAGCGCGCCATTCGCCTGCTCGCGGCTCCAGCGGCCGCGCTCGCGGTCGGCGCGAGCGCGGCGTCCGCCACTGCGGCGAGCGCGGTCACACCGCCTACGCCTGCGCCGCCCACGGTCAACCCCACGCCGCCCGCCGGGACGCCGGTCGCGCCGCACATGAAGCTCGAGCTGCATGGGGTCGGCGGGTTGCCCCTGTTCGCGCTGATGGGGAGGCGAATCGTCCTGCGAGGCGTCGTGACGCCGTACGTGGCCGGCCAGTCGGTGAAGGTCAGCGTCTACCGCGAAGGGCACAGGGTCGAGATGAGGATCGTGAGCGTGCTGCCGATGCGAAACGGGTCGGGTCAGTTCCGGATCGACTTCGCCAGCCGCGACGCCGGGCTCCTGCAGGTGCGAGCGGCTCACTACGCCAGCCCGCAGCAGGCCGAGTTCACGGCGCGCTCGCCGCGCTTTCGCTTCGTGTGGCCGAATCTCGGCCCCGGCTCGCAAGGGCAGTCGGTGCGGCTGCTGCAGTCCGAGCTAAACGTCCTTCACTACGTGGTGCCGCTCAGCGGGACCTTCGATGAAGGCACGGGCCGGGCGCTGGTCGCCTTCCGCAAGATGTCGGGCCTCGAACGCGTGGAATACGCGGGTACGGGTGTGTTCGACCGGATCGCTCACGGCGGCGGGAGCTTTCACGTCCACGATCCCGGCGACGGGCGCCACGTCGAGGCGGACCTGACGCGACAGGTGCTCGCCGAGATCGAACGCGGCGGGCACGTACGGGCGCTCTACACGATGAGCTCGGGAAAGCCCTCCACGCCGACCGTGATCGGCCGTTTCCAGGTTTACTCAAAGACGCCGGGCGAAAACACGCACGGCATGGTCGACTCCAATTACTTCATCCGCGGCTACGCGATCCACGGCTATCACGAAGTGCCGACCTATGCGGCCAGTCATGGATGCCTGCGAATCCCGATCCCCGACGCGCCCGCCGTGTTCGGGTGGGTGCAGATGGGGACGCCCGTCGACGTCTACAACGAGAACGGCGGCGGCAGTCACCGAGTCAGTGGGCACGCCGGACCGTGAGCCGCCGGCCCGAGCGGCCGGTGCCGCTCACATCCTGACGCGGAGGCTGCGCGCCAGAAAGCCGACGCAGAAGCCATAGACCAGGAGTGCGAGCAGCAGGTCGACGGCGTGGATCGCCCATGCGCTGTGGGACCCAGACGTCACGCCGGCGAACGGCGAGGTGAGCCAGTCCGAGGCTTCTTCGATCGCGTTGCGCACGGGGCTCTTGTGCGAGGAGCCTGCGTTCGCCGGTTCGATCGGGGTCGCGAGCGCGGTTCCGCTCGCCAGCGACTGCGCCTGTTTCGTCGATGCCGTGCCGGTCTCGTTGATGGCGAACAGCGTGAACGCCACGATCACGATCGTGCAGGCCACGATCGAGCCGAGTCCCAACAATCTGACTATTCCGGCGTACACAGACGTAGATCGGCGTACATCCGGGTAAATTAGATCGCTCGGTGGACGACCTGGACGAGAATACGAGCGCTCTGGCCGGCGCCCGCGATCGCTTGGTCGGACAGCTGCGCGAGCATGCGCTCGTGATCGGCGAGGTAACGCTCACGAGCGGCGCCAGCGCGGCCTACTACGTCGATGCCAAGCGCGCGATCCTGCTGCCCGAGGGATTCTCCGCGCTCGGCGCGCTGCTCGCCCCACAGGTGACGCGCTGGGATGGCACGGCCGTCGGCGGTATGACGATGGGCGCCGACCCCGTCGCCTGCGCAGCCCTCGCGGCGGGCGCTCCCGTGAAGGCATTCTTCGTGCGCAAGGACGCCAAGGCCCATGGCCTGCAGCGACGCATCGAGGGACCGCCGCTGACCGCTGCGGACCGCTGCGTGGTGGTCGAGGACGTCGTCACCACGGGTGGCTCGACGCTCGCGGCGATCGAGGCCCTGCAGGACGCCGGACATGAGATCTGTGGTGTCCTCAGCGTTCTCGACCGGCTCGCCGGCGGCGGCGAGGCGATCGAACGCGCGGCGGGCGCGCCCTACCTGGCGCTGACGACGATCGACGACATCTACCCGGATCGTCCCGACGGGACAGGCGCCTGAGGTGGCCACCAAGAAGGCGCCGGCGCCGCTTCTGATCAGACAGGCCCTCCCGGACGACGTGCCGCTGCTGCTCGCCCTCTTCCGTGAGCTCGCCGAGTACGAGCGTTTGCAGGACGAGCTGCAGGCGACCGAGGAGCTGCTCGAGCGGGCTCTGTTCTCCGAGCGTCCGGCCGCCGAGGCGCTGCTCGCCGAACGCGAAGGCGCTGCGGTCGGCTACGCGCTCTTCTACCCGACCTTCTCGACCTTCCTCGCGATCCAGGGCGTGTGGCTCGAGGACCTGTTCGTTCGTCCCGCTCACCGCAAGTCCGGCGCCGGCAGGGCCCTGCTCGCCGCCGTCGCCGCTCGCGCTCGGGAACGGGGCGCGGAGCGCCTGGAATGGTCCGCGCTCGACTGGAACGAGCTCGCGCTCGGCTTCTATCGCGGTCTCGGCGCGCAGCGCATGGACGAGTGGGTCACGCACCGGCTTGTCGGCGACGCGCTGAGGAGCCTCGCCGCCGAGTCGACCGAACGCAGCACCTCAGAGCGCCGGTAGCCTTGGGCGGACGGCCTCCCCCGTCGGAGACCTCGCCCTCGTAGTCCAATGGATAAGACGACCGCCTCCTAAGCGGTAAATCCAGGTTCGACTCCTGGCGGGGGCACTCGCACAGAATCCCTGCGTCGCCGTTGTCTCGTTTCGCTGGACAGGGTCATTCCGGTTGGAATCGCGCTCCCGGGTTCAGGCGGGTACAGGGTCGACCTCGCCACGACGCGCCGCCGTCGCCTGCTTGCGGCTGTCGCGCGAGGAGATCAGGACGACCGCGAGGATCGCGCCGACGATCGCAAATCCCGCTCCGACGAGGAAGGCGCGGTCGAACCCTTTCGTGAGCGCGACCGAGGGATGCGCGCCGCCGCTCAGCAGGCTTTGCGTGCGGCTGTTGGCGACCGTCGCGAGAATCGCGAGCCCGAGCGCGCCGCCGACCTGCTGTGAGGTGTTGATCAGCCCCGAGGCGAGGCCGGCCTCATGGGGCTTGGTCCCCGTCACGGCGCCGATCGTCACCGAGACGAACGCGAACCCGAGGCCGAAGGCGGCGAGCAGCGACGGCCCGAGCACGTCGGCAGCGAAGGACCCACCGGGAGCGGGTACCTGCGAGAACCAGAGCAGAGCCCCCGCGATCAGCAGCAGACCCGCGATCAGGACCGGCTTGAAGCCGAAGCGGGTGACGAGCTGCGAGCCGATCCCGGCCGAGATGATGATCCCCACCGCCAGCGGCAGATAGGAGAGCCCTGTCTTGATCGCCGAGAAACCCAGCACGTCCTGCAGGTAGAGCGAGATGAAGAAGAACATCGAGAAGAGCGACATGCCGATCAGCAACCCCACGATGTCCGCTCCTCGCAGCGTGCGCTCGCGGAAGATCGAAAATGGCAGCAGCGGATGGCGCTGGCGGAGCTCGATCGCGACGAACGCCACGAGCAGGAGGGCCGATCCGGCGAGCCGCAGGAGCGTGCCCGTCGAGCCCCACCCGACGTTGACCGCGTCGACGACCGTGTACACGAGCAGCGCGAGCCCCGCCGTGACCGTCACGGCTCCGGGGATGTCAAAGCCTTCGGTGCCGTCTTTGGACTTGCTCTCGAGCAACAACCTTGGCGCGAACGAGGCTGCCGCGATGCCGATCGGGACGTTCACGAACAGCACCCACCGCCAGCTCAGGCCGCTCGTGAGAATGCCGCCCAATAGGACCCCGGCGGCGCCGCCGGCGCCGGCGACCGCACCCCAGATGCCCAGGGCGCGGTTGCGCTCCGCTCCTTCGGCGAACGTGGTCGTGATGATCGACAGGGCCGCGGGCGAGACGATCGCGGCGCCGAGGCCCTGGACCGCGCGCGCGGCGAGCAGCCACGCCTCGGACTGGGCGAGGCCGCCAGCCAGCGACGCGAGCGAGAAGACGACCAGGCCGATCATGAACATCCGCCTGCGCCCGAGGAGGTCGGCGAGGCGTCCGCCCAGCAGGAGGAATCCGCCGAACGTGAGCGTGTAGGCGTTCACGACCCACGAGAGGTCGGCTCGGGAGAAGTGCAGGTGGGCGCCTATCGACGGGAGTGCCACGTTGACGATCGACGCATCGATCACGACCACGAACTGCGTCATCGCCAGGAGCATCAGGGCGAGGTTCCTGCCACGCTGCGAGCTCAGGTCGGCGGTCGCGCTCGGCGAACGCGAGCCCATCCTCGCTGCACTGCGGAGTGCGTTGATGTTGGTAGCCATGCTCGTCCTCTCGGAAGTTGAACGCCGGGAATGCGGAAGCGGAGCTTCGGTTCCACTTGTTTATAGCACGATACGGAGCTAACATTCCGTTTGTGAAGACGATGTCCACCGAAGAGCGAACACTGCGAGCCGACGCCCGACGCAACCGCGAGCGGATCATGTCCTCGGGCCGGGAGCTCTTCGCTCGCGACGGGCCCGAGGCCCAGATGGACGAGATCGCCGCAAGAGCTGGCGTCGGGATCGGCACGGTCTACCGCCACTTCCCGACCAAGGAGGCGCTGCTGACCGCGATGGTCCGCGACCGCTTCCAGGAGTTCGGTGAGATCGCCAGCCTGGCCGAGGAGACGGTCGACGCGCGGGAGGCGCTCGAGACGGTCATGCGCCGCTCGGCCGAAGCGGTGGAGGGCGATGCGGGCTTTCAGCTGGCGATGATGGGCTCCAACCAGCTCGAGTGGGAAGGCATCGAGGAGCAGAAGGCTGTACTCGCGGCGGTCGTCACGCGGATCATCAAACGCGCGGTCGATGCCGGGGTGGTCCGGGACGATTTCACGTTCGAGGACTTCGGAATGGTGATGTGTGGGATCACCTCGACGATGTACTACAAGCCGGGCAGCGCCGACTGGCGTCGTCATCTTGCGATCGTCGTTGACGGCCTACGCGCTCCACCCCGGCATTTCGGGCAGGAGAGCGCCTAGCCCGCTCCATCTGCTTGGCGTCCGCCCGGGGAGCGAGGCCCCGCGGGCGGACGGCAGGCTAGCCGTTACTACGGCAGGACAGCCTCCACTTCGGAGGTGAAGTCTTTCTGGCCTTTCACATTCGGGTGGTAGCTTTCTTCGAGCGGCCAGGACTGCCCGTTCAGCCACTCTTCCGAGGAGCACACCTCGTGGGGTTCGAATGCTTTCCTCGCATCCACGAAGGTGAACGCATGGGCTTGCGCGCGTTCTTTGATCTTTGCGTCGAGTTTGTCGCCCGTTTCATTCAGTTTCTTCTCGTTGGACGATGTCAGGAAGTTGGCGTTGCAGGTCGTTCCTTCTTTGGTGAACAGGTGCGGGTAGCCGAGCACGACCACGTGCGCTGTCGTCGCCCTCGCGCGGATGTCGTTGTACGTTGTGTCGAGCAGCGGCCCGAGTTTTTTTGCGATGAATTCGTTCGCTTCCTGGATCGCGCCGCCGCACGTGAAGTAATACAACGCGCAGTTGATGATCACGTTGCTGAAGCCTGCGTCGTTGCCTCCGATCGTGATCGTCGCCAAAGCGGTGGTGCTGTTCAGTTTCCCGAGCTGTTTTTCGTTGACGTCCGTCGTCTTCGCTCCGCTGCAAGCTTCGAAGTTCAGCGTGTATCCCTTAGCCGAGGCGACCTTGGGCGGGTAAGCTTCCGGGCTGCGCTTGCAGCTGCCCGATCCTTCGTAGAACACGCGCGTTCCGACACCCGACGAGTACGAATCCCCGAGCCCGACGTACTGTGACGCCGCCGCCGACGCCGGAACGAGCGCTCCGGCTACGACGACAGCCAAACCGACCGTGCGACTCCGCTTCACCATGCTTAGCTCCCTCTCTCGCGTGCCGCTCAAGGTTGAACGGACTGAGCCGACCCTCTCCCGCCTCCTCGAACGCTAACGGTCAAGACCCTATCCGTCGCCCACCAGCAAGATCAAGAGGTCCGAGGCATCTGGCTTCCTCGGCGGGCGGAACCCAAGGTGCCGATAGGTGCCGAGGTTCGCGTGGGCCACTCATCGCGAAGCGGGCTGGGCGCAAACCTCGCCCGCGAGTCGGCGTCGTTGATGAATTTGCTCTTGGCCTTCGTGTATCCCTCGCGGTCCTTTCGGAAGCGCGCTGCGAGCGCCCGCTTCAGTGCGACGTATTCCGCCGCGAGCTGCCGATCAGCTCGGAGCGTGTCCCGAAAACGCAGGCACCGGTCCATGTCCTCGCGCTCGTCGACCAGGTGCAGGTGATGCGTGCGATATGTCGTCGTCGGATAGCAGAGGAAGCGACGGTGTACTAGGTCTACGTTGAATCGCGCGGGTAGCTGATAGCCGGCCCGTTGGATCAGGGCGGCGCTATTCGCGTCCAGGTCGTCAACGAGCGCAATCATGTCGATGACGGCCTTGCCCGCAAGCCCGGGCACGGCGGTAGAGCCGATGTGGTGGATCCCTACGCCAGGCAGCAGCGGCGCCAGCCGTTCCCGCTCCGCGTCGCACGAGGCCGGCCAGGAGGGGTCGTACTCGACGATCTCGATCGGTCCGTCACCGGCGCCTGCGCGCAGGAGCTTGTGAGCCGCTGCGCCACCGCGGTCCTCGGGTCGCATTCGCCCATGGTTGCACGGCTGGCCTCGGTCGGCTTCAACACGCAGCCGAGACCCTGATCTCCATAACGACTTCGGGGGCTCGTCTAGCGCTTTTCTGCGGATTGTTGCCTCGCCCGGCCAGCGTCAGCCGTCGACAAGCAGGCCGCCAAGCGGACCGAGGAGCGCCATCGAGCGGCGCGAGACGCCCGGGAGCTCTCGCAGCCGATGGGTTAGCGGTTCGCCGGCGTTGTAGCGCTCGAGTTGCTCGCTAGCAATCGGGCGCCACAGTTCGTCGATGACGCGGACGGGCTCGCCGGAGACCTCTTCGACCGAGCGTTCCAGATGCTCGGCCCAGAGCCGAAGACGCGTCTCGCGTGCGAGGGTGCGATCACACGTCACGACGTTCATCTCGGTGTCGTTGAAGAACGAGTGCTCGTTGAGATTGGCCGATCCAACGGTCAGCCAGGCGTCGTCGACGATCGCGATCTTGGCGTGAACGTATAGCGGGCCTGTGAGCCCCCCGCTGCGGGCTGAGATTGTCGTAGCGAGAAAGCGAGCGGTGCCATCGTCGGCGTCGGCCAGAACCCCCAGCTGCCCGCGTGTCGTATCGGCGCCGTTGTTCGGCGTTGCGGGCAGCAGCACGACCACGCGAAAATCGTCGGTCGGCGGTTCGCGAAGCTTATTGGCGAGGATCTCCACCACCTGCGCCGACCACAGAAACTGACTCTCGAGATAGACGAACCGGCGAGCCGAGCGCAGCGCGCGCGTGTATGCCTCCAAGATCCGAAAGTCACCCTGGGGCAAGAAGCCATAGATCTTCTCAGGGACGGTCCGAACCACCTGGATCTCCATGTCGCCAGCGGGCGCCGGCGGCGGCGTCTCCTCGACCTGCCCGCCGGCCACCTCGCGCCAACGAGCGGCGAAGTGAACCGCTACGTCGGCAACC
>Ga0210408_10004635_pt1 | contig 12218 bp, 9 predicted proteins | sample IncBWH4MmetaG_FD_155471 | JGI IMG/M metagenome (GOLD analysis project Ga0210408, IMG submission 155471) | Forest soil microbial communities from Barre Woods Harvard Forest LTER site, Petersham, Massachusetts, United States - Inc-BW-H-4-M | ecosystem: Environmental > Terrestrial > Soil >... | reverse complement strand
GCTCGATCGAGCCGTCGTTTGCTCTGAAATTGCCCATGTTGGTCCAGTAGATGTGGCCGCGCGCGGCATCCACGACGACGCCATCCGGATGTGGCCCCTGACCCTCGGTCAGGACCGTTTTCAGATCGGAGCCGTCGGGATTCACCGACAGGATGCGCCCGGCGCCGAGGTCGAGGAAGAACAGGCGCCCCGAATTGGATTCGCTAGCCATGACACTTACTCCTGTTTCTCCTGTTTCGCCGCCGCGCATCGCGCCTAAGCGGGGTTCGATTTGCCGGGGCCGGTGCGCAGCGCGAGGAGCCCGAGAAGTATCCGGTCGCGCTCTTCGGCGAGTTCCTGGATAGAGCGCGATCCGACCTCGGCATGGACGCCGTCGATGAGCTTTTGCCGCAGTTCGGGCGTCAACTCAGGCGAGCCGAGGGCCTTCCACCAGGCGGTAATCGGCCCGGTGAACTGGTCCAGGAAGTGCCCCATTCCGCCCTCGCCGCCCCCCAGGTGGTTGAGCAGAACCTGCCCCATGATGCCCCAGCGCAATCCCGGCCCCCAGCACAATGCCGTATCGACATCGGCGACGCTGAGCACACCTTCGCCGACGAGGTAATAGACCTCGCGCATCACGGCCGCCTGCAGGCGATTGGCGACGTGGCCGGACAGCTCTTTGTGGAGGCGGACGGTGCGCTTGCCGATCGAGGTGTAGAATTGCGCCGCACGCTCGATCGTGTCTTCCGAGGTCTTCGATCCGCCAACGATCTCGACGAGCGGGATCAGGTGCGGCGGGTTGAACGGGTGGCCGATGACGCAGCGCTCCGGGTGCAGCTTGCAGCCCTCCTGGATGCTGCTCATCGTCAGCCCGGACGAGCTCGACGCAATGATCACGTCGGGCGGCAATAGCTCGTCGAGCTGCCCGTAGAGGTTCTGCTTGAAGTCGATGCGTTCCGGGCCGTTTTCCTGCACCAGGTCGGCGTCCGCCACGCAAGTGGCGAGGTCGGTCGTGAATGTCAGGTTCGACTGCGATGCGCCCGGGGTCAGCCCCAATTGCTCGAGCGCAGGCCAGGCGGTCTCCACGTAATGCCGCAGCGCCTTCTCGGCCCCGGGCGCGGGGTCGGTCGCCGCGACTTTGCGGCCCTTTGCCAGAAAGAGTGCGGCCCAGCTGGCGCCGATAACGCCGGTGCCGATGATGGCGATGCGGTTGATCGGTCGGTTCATCGAAGTGGTACCTCTGTTAGAGGAGGGAGGGTGTTTGCTCGACCGGCAGTTACACGAAGGCGCTGAGCCCGGTGACGGCTTTGCCGACGATCAGATTCTGCATCTGATAGGTACCTTCGTAGGAGTAGAGCGCTTCGGCATCCGCGAAGAAGCGTGCGGCCTTGTAGTCGGCGACGATGCCATTGCCGCCGAGCAGCTCGCGGGCCCACGCAACCGTCTCGCGAGACTTGGCCGTGCAGAACGCCTTGGCAAGCGCCGCATGGGCGTCCGTCATCTTGCCTTCGGCATGAAGCTGCGCCTGGCGCACGAGCAGGCACTGCGACGCCGTGATGTTCGCGATCATCTTGGCGAGGAGATCCTGCACCAGCTGGAACGAGCCGATCGGCTTGCCGAACTGCAGGCGCTCCTGGGCATACTTGAGTGCAGCCTCGTAGGCACCCATCGCGCATCCAGTCGCCATCCACGCCACGACGTAGCGCGTGATCTTGAGCACCTTCGCAGTGTCGCGGAACGAGTTGCCGGCCTGGAGGCGGTTTGCTTCCGGCACCCGAACATCCTTGAGCGTGATGTGGCCGTTCTGGACGACCTTGAGCGCAATCTTGTGCTCGATTTTCTCGACGCTGAAGCCCGGCGTCGTCTTGTTCTCGACGATGAAGCCCTTGACCTGGTTATCGGCGAGATCTCGTGCCCAGATGATGGAAACATCGCACCATGGCGCGTTGCCGATCCATCGCTTCTCGCCGTTGAGGATCCAGGTGTCGCCCTCGCGCTTCGCTGTCGTCTGCAGGCCGCGTGAGGCGCCGGAACCGACGAGCGGCTCGGTAAGGCCAAAACAGCCGATCTTCTCGAAGCGCGCCATCGGCGGCAGCCACTTCTGTTTCTGCTCTTCCGATCCGTCGATGTAGATGGAGCCCATCGCCAAGCCGATGTGCACGCACACGAATGTCGCAAACGACGGGTCGGTGCGCGCCATCTCCATTGAGGCAAAGCCCAACAGCGCCAGGCTTCCGCCCACGCAGCCGTAGCCGTGCATCGCAAGCCCGCCAATGCCCAGCTCCTTCACCGCCGGCAGCAACTCGAAGGGAAAGGCGTCGTCCACCCAGTATTTCGTGATGACAGGCGCGACCTTGGCCTCCATGAATGTGCGCACCCGCTTTATCGTCGCGAGCTCCTCCGCATCCAAGGTCTCATAGACTTCGTAGAAGTCGCTATTCGGCGCCGGCAGTGCGCGCTTGGCTTCAACAGGCTTCCGGTCGAGGGTGTCCATGTCAGGTTCCTTTGGCTGGAGAGGAAGGGTGATCTGGGGTTAATTCCGCGCTCATTCCTTCAAGGACGGGACGCCAGCCGATCATGGTTGCTGAGGGTCTCCGGCTAGGCGGCTGTCGCCGATTTCGTGGTCCTGTTGAAGTCGGGCGGGCGCTTTTCCAGAAACGCCCTAAACGCCTCCTTCGCGTCGTCGGAGCGGACGTGCGCGCTGAATTCTTCCATCTCGTCCTTGATCGCCGCCTTGATCTGCTCGCGGAAAGGCGCCTTCATGAGTCTCTTACTGGCCTGCAGCGCGCCGACCGGCTTCGCCGCCAATGTCCGCGCCGTTTCGGTGGCCACCGTCAGGAGGTTCTGATCGGGGATGACCTGCGTGACGAGCCCCAGATCCGCCGCGCGCCTGGCATCGAAGGGCCGTCCCAGCAAGATCAACTCGGCTGCGCGGAGGTGTCCGATCCGCGCGGGAACGGAGCAGCTCGATCCGAATTCCGGCACCACGGCAAGATTGATGAAGGGCATTTGAAACTTCGCGCTCTCGCCGGCGTAGACGAAGTCGCAGTGCGTCAGCATGGTGGTTCCGCCTCCGATGGCACGCCGTGCACGGCGGCGACCACCGGCTTGTCGAAATCCAACAGCGCATTCATCAGCCGGACCTGCGGTGACTCACCCGCTCCGGGAGGGTTCCTCAGAAAATCCTCGAGATCATTGCCCGCGCAGAAGGAATCGCCCGCGCCGTGCCAGAGCACGACGCGTGTGCGTTCATCCTGGGCCGCGTCGTTGAAAATGTCCGCGAGCGTCGCGTACATGCCCGACGTCATCGCGTTTTTCTTGGTCGGGCGATTTAATTGAACGCGAAGGATGCTGCCGGCACGTTCGGTAACGATCTCATCCATTGTCGGTCTCCTATGCTGCGCGCTCTTTTGCCTTTGGAATGGCGCCACTCGCGCGCAAGCCGTCGATTTCGGCCGCGTCGAACCCCAGTTGCCGGAGCACCTCGTCGTTGTGCTCGCCGATGTCCGGGGCGCGCCGCGCCGGCACCTTGGCAATCCCATGCACCTGGATCGGGCTACTGATCGTCGAGGTGAGCTTGCCGCCGGCGCCTTCGAGCGGAACGACGATCTCGTTCAGCCGCAGCTGCGGGTCGTCGATTACCTCTTGTGGTCCGCGCACGGCGCCGAAGGTGACGTGGACGCCGTTGAATACCTCGTACCAATGCGCCATCGGCTGTGCACTGAAGATCTCGTCGAGAATGGCGGTAAGCTGCGGCATGTTTGCCGCTAGTTTCGCGGGATCGGAAAAGCGCGGATCCGTCAGGAGATCGGCGCGACCGATCGCCTTCGCTACAGCGGCCACCTTGTCGGGCATGATGAGCAGGACGAACCAGACGCCGTCGGAGGCTCGATACACATTAAGTGCCGCATTTGCGGGATGCGTCCGGTCGTGCAGCCCAAAAAATTTAGCCTCGCACAGCGCGGCCTGGATCGAAACGCTCGCCGACCAGACACCCTCGGCGAGGAGCGACGTCGTGACATAGGATCCCTTGCCGGTGCGCTCGCGACGATAGAGTGCCGTCACGATCGCGGAATAGAGGCCGACAGCGGTCGCATTGTCGCCGCTCCCGCCCACTGGCCAAGTCGGCGGCGCGCCGGCGTCGCGCGTCATGGACAACAATCCGCTTCGCGCCCAGTACGCGGTGATGTCGAATCCGGGAAGATCAGCGTCTGGACCCTTTTCGCCGAAGCCGGTGAGATCGGCATAGATCAGCCGCTGGTTCCACTGCACGACATCGTCATATTCGAGCTTCAATTTCTTGCGTGCGGGGTGCGGCGTGTTGACGATGAGCACATCGGCCCACTTCACCAGCCGCTCGAGAACCGGCCGAGCGCTCGGCGATTTCAGATCGAGCGTGATGCCGCGCTTGTTGCGGTTGGCCAGATGCCACTGATAGGGATCCTTCGCTTGCGGCTGCGGCGGGAGCTTGTGCCCGTTTCTCCAGGGATCGCCCGTGGGCGGCTCTACCTTGACGACCTCGGCGCCGAAGTCGGACAGGATCGTCGCCGCGCCCGGTCCGGCGATGAAGCTCGCAAAATCAACAACTTTCAGGCCGGAAAAAACGCTTTCGTCGGTCATGGCTATACCTCGTCGTTAGCGTGAGCTCGGGGACGCAGCTGCGGTCCGACCTAAAACGGAAGTTCCGATAGTGGGAACCAGCCGCCGGCCGAGCTGCTGATTCCCAACCGAGCCTGTTATCGTGGATCCTCCGTTTGATTTATGGCCTGCTATTTGGCGCGGCCTCGTGCGTTGGCCGCGTTAATGGTTGTGAAATTGTGCAAGAGCCGCCTTTGCAGCTGTTTGCGGACACCGGGACTACGGCAAGGCGCCGTCGGGTCAGGGGCATCGCATCCAGTTAAATCCGTTATCCGCCTACATGCAGCGCCAGGCGAGTAAACTTCGGTGAATCTCTGTGAGTTCTGGTGAGCTCGAGACACGATCACGATCACTAACCTCGGCAAAACTGCGGCCCCAGATGTGGACATGCCTCCCGTCCGACTGCATCCCCCAAGGGGGGGATCGAAGGAGGTGTATTGGGGGGGCTCCGAGCGAGCACGCCTCGAGCGAACAGCGACGAGGAGACTTGCCCACGTGGCGCGATCCTATCGTTCGTTGCTTATCAGCGTTCAACCCATCCCCTTGACGGGGGATCGGAGAAGCAGACGATAGAGCCGCGCTCGATGCCTTACGGGAGGTCTCATGTCGCCGGTTGCCGTAAACCAGATGCTTACCGGCAAACAGCCGCAGCTCCTCGCCACCAAAATCCTGCCGCCACGCGGTGCGGCGGGGCTGATCGAGCGGCCCCGGTTGCTCGGACTGACCGCTCAGCTGGAGGAAAAGCAGCTTGTCGTGATCAAGGCAGCTGCGGGGTTCGGCAAGACGTCTCTCGCGCTCGCCTGGGCGGAGCATCTGCGGCAGAGCGGGAACTCGGTCGCATGGCTTGCCCTCGACTCCGACGACAACGAGCCGACACGATTTCTCTTCTACGTAGCCCATGCATTGCGACGCGCCTGCGACGGCCTAGGGGAGGCAGCAATTAGCCAGATTTCCGAGTTTTTCTTCCTGGTGCCGGTAAATACGATCGTTGCCACGTTGATCAACGAGCTGGCCGACAGCGAAGACGAAATCTACTTGTTCCTGGATGACTATCACTGGATAACCCATCCTGAAATACATGACGCCTTGTCGTTCCTCCTGCAGCATGCCCCGACCCAATTTCATCTGGTGCTGACCGCGCGCACGGAGCCCCCTCTCCCTCTGGCCCGACTGCGCGCCCAGAACCGGTTGCTGGAGATCGATCTCGCGGCGCTGCGCTTTGACCTGGACGAGACGCGTCGCTTTCTCGAGCACGAGAATCTCGGCGTGCTGGATCCCTCGGAGTTGAGGATGCTGTGTGCGAAGACCGAGGGCTGGCCCGCGGTCCTTCGGATCATCGCTTCCACCTCCTCTCAGCCGGGGCAAGATTTCGGGCGGTACGTGCACGGGCTGTCCGGCGCGCTGCGCCCGATCGGCGCCTACCTCGACGAGATGCTCGACGGCCTGCCCGACGACATGGTCCAGTTCATGATGCGGACCACCGTCCTCGACCGCCTTTGCGCCCCCCTGTGCGATGCGGTGACCGGCGTGGCGTCGAGCCGGAATTTGCTGGAATCAATAGAGGTACGTCAGCTGCTGCTGGTCCCGCTCGATCAGGAAGGGCAATGGTACCGTTACCATCCTCTTCTCGGCGGGCATCTCAGGCAGAGGTTGGAGGCTGAGCTCGGCGACGAAATTCCCGAACTGCATCGGCGCGCTTGCCGCTGGTACGCCTCCCAGGGGTTATGGACCGACGCGGTTCAGCACGCGATTGCGGCAGGCGACAGGGACCAGGCGATAAGCTGGATCGAGAGCTGTGCCATGGCCCTGGTCAAGAAGGGCGATCTGCTGACCCTGCTTGGCTGGCAGCAACTGTTTCCGACTGAGCTGGTGCGAGGCCAGATCAAGGTCAGGCTTGCGATCGCCTGGGGACTGGGGCTCGCAATGCGCTTCGAGGAGTCGTTACAGCTGCTGGCGAATATCGAGAACAACATTGGCAGCGATGATACACACGAGGGAGAGGTTCTCGGAATTGAGTGCCGGACTGTTCGCGCGGTTGTCGCCTTGCTGCGGGACGACAGCCGGACAGCGCTGCCTCTCGCCGAAGCCTGCCTCAGGCAGCCGACCGATCCTTGGACCACGAATGTCGCTTCAAACGTGGCCCGCTTCGGTCACTGGAAGGCCGGCGATCTAGAGAGCTTCTATGCGACGCCATGGATCCCTTACTCCGATGACGAGGACAGATGGAACGTCTTCTCGTCAATCTATCGACTCTGCTTCCAAGGGTTGGTCGAGGCCCAGCAGCTTCGGCTCGTCACGGCGGAAGGTTATTACCTCGACGCCATGCGTCTGGCGGAACGGCATGTTGGGGCTAACTCGGTTGCGGCAGCATTCCCCGCGAGCCTGATCGCCGAGATTCGCTACGAGCAGGGTCGGTTGGACGAAGCGGAAGCGGCCGTCATCGACCGGCTCGCAATCATCGACGCCACCGCAATGCTGGAGTGCACATTACGGGCCTACATCGTATTGGCGCGGATCGCTGCCTGCCGCAAGAACATCCAGCGTGCCTACGCGCTTTTGGAGAAGGCGGAGAATTTGGGCGGTACGCGCCGATGGGGACGGCTCGTCGCCGCCGCACTGGTAGAGCGGCTGGGGTTCAACCTCGTGGAAAGTCGAACCGCCGAGGCCAGCGCATGCCTTGATCGCCTCATGCGGCTTGCGGCCGAATATCCTGCGCCAACGCGCTGTGCCTGGTCGGAGATCCACCACTACACCGCACTAGCGCGCGCTCACGTGGCGCAGACCGAAAATCGGTTGTCGGAGGCCATTGCTATTCTGAAAGAGCTGCACCGGGACGCCGAGGTTGCGCACAACGATTATGTCGCGCTGCGCCTCGGGGCGCAGCTCTCGGCGGTTTTGCTCGGTGCGAACCAGCCGGCCGTAGCCTTGAATACCTTTCGCAGGGTTCTGAGTGCGGCCGCACCGGCCGGCATTTGTCAGACCATTCTTGATCAGGGCCCGGCGATCGGCACCCTGTTGATGCGCTTCCAGGAGGATGCCGAACGCACCGGTCTTTTCCGAGAGCTCCTCCCCCATCTCGGCGGTCTCATCGCACGCTGGAACGACCGCTACCAACCTGGACCCTTGTCGGGCCCTTCTGCGGTGATTGCCGAATCGTTGAGTGCACGCGAACGCAACGTTCTCGAGCTGATCGGCCAGGGCTAATCCAACAAGGAAATCGCCCGGGACCTCGGCATTACACCCGAAACTGTGAAGTCTCATGTGAAAAACATCTTTGCAAAACTAGCCGTGCAACGGCGTGCGCAGGCGCTATCTCGCGCCCAGAGCCTCGGCCTGATCAGGATGCAATAGGTCCGTGATCCCGCACCGGCAATCGCGCGCTCCCTTGACATTGACGCGGCCCACGCAGGCGGAAGTGCCGCCTCACGTTGAGTACGAGATTACGCGGTGTCACCCTGATCGAGATACGTACCTGCGCGTACGCGCAGGTACGCGAGGCTAGATCTTACGTTCTGGCTGTCGGATTGCTGGAAATATGCGCGTATTTGCTGTACTTAGGTTGTGGTCCACTCCTTCGCAACGATGCTAAATCGCTATGGCCGGACACAACGCTCTCGTGAAGCAATTCAAGCAGTTCAACGGCTCTCCACCTGCGCACACTCGCGGTTCGAATCCTCGCGCCCCAGCCAGCCCTTAGCAACGTCCGACTTCGTTATTCGGTGCAGGCGCGCTTCTTGCCGCCGGCTGGGTGCTGATTACTTTTCCGTGATGATATTGCCGCGGCAGTTGAGCCCAACCCGCAGCCGCCGACTGTCCTTCCGAGGAACTGCAACCTCGGCCCGTTGTTTACGTAGGCCACAACTGAAAAACTTTCGCGAATGAAAACCCCATCGATAGTTGTCAGCGTCATCGGCGCCGGATTGATCTTTGCGGCGACGGCCGGGGCAGACCCTTACAATCCGGCCGAGCGCGCTATCGGTGGCGGTCTACTCGGCGCCGGCACAGGGGCTGCGATCGGCGCGATCGCCGGCGGCGGGCGTGGTGCTGCCGTTGGTGCGGCGGTCGGTGGAGGTGTCGGGGCTGCCGTCGGAGCGGCTACTACACCCCCGCGGCCGCACCACCGCTATAACCGCCATACCGCCCGCCATTACTATTGAGTCTGAAGGCATCTGGCGAGTGATCGCGGCAGGCATCCTTCTCGGCTGCTCTTGTCACTGCGCATGGAATTCTTTGCCGCGCCCCTCGAGCCGCTGGTGCGGCAGATGGACCCCTTTGCTATCGTCTTCGATGACCCGGCCAATCACCCTTGCGCGGCGGCCGTGCCGCTGCAAGATCACCCGGGTGGAATCGGCTTCTGCGGCGGCAACCAGAACGCAGAAGCCGATACCCATATTGTAGACCTCGAACATTTCCGCATTGCCGACGTCTCCACACTGCTGAATCATTCGGAATATCGGTGGAGCCGGCGGCAAGTTATCGATTAGAAACCCGACTGTCGCATCGACACGCGGGAGGTTCAGCAATCCGTCTCCGGTAATATTAATCAGGGCCTTTACCCCACGTATGTTGCTGATGATTTCCAGAATTTCCGGCACATAGATGAGGGTCGGACGCAGCAGCTCCTCGCCCAAGGCTATCCCGAGCTCGGGAAACACGTGGCCGATCGGCAGTTTGGCGCGCTCGAAGAAGACGTGGCGCGCCAGGGTCAGCCCGTTGCTGTGGATGCCGCTGCTTTCGAGCCCGATGATCACGTCGCCCGGCGCTAGATCGCGGCCGGTGATGATGCGGTCGAGCGGCACGATGCCGATCGCGGTTCCGACCAAGTCGAAACCGCGGACGATGTCCTTGAGCGGGGCCGTCTCGCCGCCGCAAATCGAAATTCCAGCCGCTTTGGCGCCCGCCGCAAGCCCGATCGCGATGGCGCCCAGCATCTCCGCATCGGCGGTCTCGACCGCGATGTAGTCGACCATCGAGATCGGCCGCGCCCCAACACAGATCGCGTCGTTGACGTTCATCGCGACGCAATCGATGCCGATCGTGTCGTAGCGGTTCATCATTTGCGCGATGATCGACTTAGAGCCGACTCCGTCCGTGCAAAACGCCAAGCCGATCCCGCCGATATCGATTACGTTGGCGAAGTACCCGATATCCAATTTGACGGTTCCGACCCCGTCCGGGGCCGGCCAGGTGTCTTTGATGCGCGCGACGATCTTGTCCAGGCCGGATTGCTTGGCTGCGGTGTCGACCCCGGCGGTCTTGTAGAGGTTGTCCCTGGATTGCATAGCGCTGCTCCGGCGGCACTCCTGGTATGCGCGATTAGACGCGTAGCCTGACCCCGCGTAAACTGAGGAATAAACCAACGACGGAGGATCATCCATGGCCACACCGGAACTGCGCCCGCTTGGCGAAGCGCTCGGCACCGAGGCTCTCGGCGTCGACCTGTCGCAGTCCCTCGACGATGCGACTTTCGCATGGATCCAGGAGGCTTTCGCCGAGCATCCGGTGCTGGTCTTCCGCAACCAGCATCTCGGCGCCGGCGATATCGCCGCCTTTGGGCGCCGGTTCGGTGCGCCGCGCATCCATTCGCTCGTCAGTTACCGCCATGAGGAGCATCCCGAAGTCTCGTGGCTGCGCAATGTCGACGCGGACGGGAACATCGATTGGTACGGCGTCAAGCGCGCCACCGATTGGCACACCGATTCGACCTACGAGGAGGTGCCGCCGGTACTCGCCATGCTGCACGCGCTGGAGGTTCCGGCGAGCAAGGGCGGGACGATGTTCGCGGATATGCGCGCCGCCTATGACACGCTGCCGCAGCCGATGAAGGATCGCCTAGCCGGGCTTGTCGGGCTGCACGGCCGCACCGACGGCCCCGCCGGGGCGCGGCTCTACGATCCCGAAGAGGAAATGCGCCGGACCGACAAGAAATATGCCGAGCAGCGGCGCCCGGCGGTGATCAACCATCCCGTCACCGGGCGCGCGATCCTGTTCGTCAACCCGATGCACACGCATGGCTTCGAGGGGATGGCGCGCGAGGCGGCGTGGCAGCTGATCGAGGAGCTCGCCGCGCACGCCACCCAGGAACGCTTCACCTATTACCATTCCTGGCAGGTCGGCGATCTGTTGATCTGGGACGAGCGGGCGACGATGCACCGCGGTGCCGGCGACTACCACCCCGAAGAGCGCCGCGTCATGCTGCGGACAATCGTCTATCCAAACTGAGCCGGGGTGGTTCAGGTGAAGAAATTTAGACGACCACCTCCACCAGCTTGGGTCCAATCACATTCGGCATGACGTAGGAGAGGCTCATGCGGATCGCGGTGGTCGGCACGGGCGGCATCGGCGGACCTTATGGCGCCTCGCTCGCGGCGGCTGGGGCGGACGTCATCTTTGTCGCGCGCGGCGCGCATCTTGCGGCGATCCGCGAGAACGGACTACGGGTCGAGGGGGACCGCGGCGACACCCATATCAGCCCGGCCCAGGCCACTGAAGACATTGCCGGGATCGGCACCGTCGATTTCGTGCTCTTCTGCGTCAAGCTGTGGGACGTTGAAGAGGCCGGCGCGCAGCTCCGCGCTATCCTAGGACCGGAGACCGCCGTCGTCCCATTGCAGAATGGCGTCGACGCGGCCGATCGGCTGATCCCGATCCTCGGACCTGAGGCGGTGATGGGCGGCACCGCCTTTGTCACCGGCAACATCGCTGCCCCCGGTGTGGTCCGACAGACCGGCACCTATCAGCGGATGACCTTCGGCGAGCTCGATGGCCGGCGCAGCGAGCGCGGTCAGTGTCTGCGCGAAATGTGTGAAGCGGCCGGTTTCGAGGGGGTGCTGAGCTCGGACATCCGCGTTCCGATCTGGGAAAAGTTCCTTCTTTTAGTGCCGCTCAGCGGGCTCAACGCGCTGACCCGGGTGCCGCTTGGCAAATGGCGCGACGACCCCGATCTTTTTGCCCTCTACGAGGCGGCCTTGCGCGAAACCGTCGCAGTGGGCCTGGCTGAGGGGGTGAGGCTGCCGCCGGACGGCATCGACAACGGAATGGCAATGATGCGGTCGATGCCGCCCTACCACATGACCTCGATGGGGAACGACCTACTCCGCGGCAACCGGCTCGAGCTGCCGTGGTTCGCCGGCAAGGTCGCCGAATTGGGCCGCCGCCACGGCATCCCGACCCCAGTGAACGGCTTTATCTATGCCGCACTCAAGCCGCACATGAGTGGCGCGGCGGCCATCGGGTCGTAATCAAGCAGAAGGTTGCGTGGAAACTCTCACCCACCCAGCCCCTGCGGGCCGGACTCTGGCGTCTTGCAGCCCTTTCCCGCGGCGCATTGCCGGGCGGCCACTTGTGTCGTCGGGGCTGATTGTTGCCATAATAACATTTCACTAATTGACAAACTGTGCTTTTTGCGCTATTACGCCGCACATGCAATCTCCTCACTCCTCCTCCCAGCGGCCCTTGCTTTCACAAGAACAGCGGAAAACAGCGGCGAAACAGCGGGACCTCTCGCTGTTTTTTCGTTCGCTAAACCGTCGGCGGCCCAGGATTTCCGCGGGGGAACGCGAGCTCGGCCGCTAATAATTTGTCAGACGGCGAGGAGGCGG
>Ga0210408_10004633_pt1 | contig 12222 bp, 8 predicted proteins | sample IncBWH4MmetaG_FD_155471 | JGI IMG/M metagenome (GOLD analysis project Ga0210408, IMG submission 155471) | Forest soil microbial communities from Barre Woods Harvard Forest LTER site, Petersham, Massachusetts, United States - Inc-BW-H-4-M | ecosystem: Environmental > Terrestrial > Soil >... | reverse complement strand
CGTGCAAGCGCGCTTGCCCTCGCCGAGGCGGGCGCGCAGGTACTCGTTCACTACGGCCGCGGCGCGAATGAAGCCGACGGTGTTGTCGCGGAGATACGCAAAGCCGGTGGCCGAGCGGAGGCCATAGCGATGGACCTCGCCGCCGCGGACGGCGCCGGCAAGCTTGCCAGGCAGGCCCGCAGCATTGTCGGAGATCGCCTGGACATCCTCGTCGCCAATGCAGGAGTCTCAAAAGCGGCCACCATCGAGGAAACGACGGTCGAGGATTTCGACAGGCTCTTCGCAGTCAACGTCCGCGCGCCGTATTTCTTGGTGCAGCAGTTGCTTCCGGTACTTGGCGAAGGCAGCAGCGTAATTCTCGTCTCCTCCCTCGGGGCGCACGCCGCTGTCGGCACCCTGTCGGCCTACGCGGCCACGAAGGGGGCGGTCGACACGCTGGTGAAATACTTCGCGGCGGCGCTCGGGCCGCGCGGCATCCGCGTTAACGCCGTCGCGCCGGGCGTGATCGACACCGACATGTCGAACCTCGTGAAGACCGACGAGGGCAAGTCCTTCGTTCTCGGCATGCAGGCGCTCAAACGGATCGGCCAGCCCGATGATGTCGGCTCGGTTGTGGCATTCCTCGCCTCGCAAGACGCGCGTTGGATCACCGGCGATACCGTTCACGTGGATGGCGGCTCGAAGCTGTGAAATTGGACGCCAGGAGCGATGACGCACGCCGGCTTCCCTCTGCCCATGTTCGGCGACCGCTTTCCCGCGTGACACACGACGATGTGATTTGCGGTACGCGCATATACACTTACGTGGCCTCGCGCAGGACCAACGAGGTCGAGTCCAACGTGGTCGTGCAGGTATGAAAAGGCCAAAAGCCCCATTCGGTATATCGAAACAATCACGCTGAATTGCGTTTCGGGAGAAGAATGTCCGCAAGAAGAGAAAAATGGCAGCACGTTTGTTCTTCCGTGGAAATAAGGCGAGCTTGATATGAACGCACATCGTCCTAACTGCTTCCACCCGGAGACGAGCGATACACGCCGGATGCCGCACCTGGCCGGGTCAACTAGGGTTGCGAAATGGGGAGCGTCCCAATGCGAAAGCTGATCCTTGCACTGTTGATCGCCGCCGCTCCGGCGCTTGGCGCCTGCGCGCAGAGCCAGTCGAAACCGAGCGCCGCCGCCCCCGCTCCACCCACGGTGACGGTGGCAAAGCCGGTCGGCAAATTGCTGGCGGATCAGGACGAATACGTCGGCCGTTTCGTTGCGGTCGAATCGGTCCAGGTGCGGGCGCGCGTCTCCGGTTATCTCGAAGAGATTCACTTTCGCGACGGCCAGATCGTGCACAAGGGCGACCTCCTGTTCACGATCGACCGGCGGCCGTTCGAGGCCACGCTCGCGCAAGCGCAGGCAAGCCTCGCCCAGGCGCAGGCCAATCTGGCCTTTGCCGAGAGCGATCTCGAGCGTGCCCAGGGCCTCGCCATCGGTACGGTGATCACCCGGCAGACCTTCGACCAGCGCACGCAGGCCAAGCGCGCGGCGCAGGCGAACGTGAGCGCGCAGGAGGCGGTCGTGCGCCAAGCCGCGCTCGATATGGAGTTCACCGAATTGCGCGCGCCCGTGTCCGGCCGGATGAGCGATCGCCGCGTTTCCGTGGGCAATCTCGTCACCGGTGGCACCGCGGGAAACACCACGCTGCTCGCCACGATCGAATCGGTCGACCCCATCCGCTTCGAGTTCACCTTGGACGAAGCCTCGTACCTGCATTACGCGCGGCTTTATCAGGAGAGTTCGGAGGCACCCGATCGCGGTTTGACCACGCCGGTCCGGCTCAAGCTGATCGACGAGCCGACGTTCTCTCACCAAGGCCATATGGACTTCTTCGACAACGCGGTCGACCGCGGGTTCGGCACCGTGCGCGCCCGCGCCGAATTCCCCAACCCGGGCGCCATTTTCCTGCCCGGCATGTTCGCGCGGGTTCAAGTGGCGGCGGCGACGCCCAAGGTCGCGCTGCTCGTACCCGATGCCGCCATCGGCGCCGAACAAGCGCGCAAGTTCGTGCTGGTGATCGACAATGAGAACGTCGCGCGGCCGAAATACGTGAAATTGGGGCCGGTGGTCGACGGTTTGCGCGTCATCACCGAGGGACTCAAGGCCGACGACAACGTCATCGTCAACGGCCTGGTCAAGGCCCGTGCCGGCGCGAAGGTCACGCCGCAAGCGCCGAACACCGCCGCGGCGCCCGCCGTGAGCGCCGTAGCCAGCGCCAACTGATCGGGGCATGCGATGCGCCTCTCCCACTTCTTCATCGACCGGCCGATCTTCGCCGCCGTTATTTCGGTGGTGTTCGTCATTATCGGCGCGGTAGCGGTCGGCAGGCTGCCGGTCGGGCAATATCCCGACATTGCAACGCCGGTTGTACGGGTCAGCGGTCAATATCCCGGCGCCAGCGCCGACGTCGTCGCCGACACCGTGGTCGCGCCGCTCGAGCAGCAGATCAACGGCGTCGAAAACATGATCTACATCACCTCCAACGCGACGGGGGACGGCCGCTTTCAGATCGACGTGAGCTTCGAGCTCGGCACCAATCTCGACATCGCACAGGTGCAGGTACAGAACCGCGTCGCCATCGCCCAGCCGCGCATTCCGGTCGACGTGCGCAACATCGGCGTCACCACCGCCAAGGCCTCGCCCGACCTGATGTTGGTGGTCAACCTGTATTCCCCCGACAAATCGCGCGATACGTTGTTCATCTCGAATTACGCCACCGTCGAAATCATCGACGAGATCAACCGCATCTTCGGCGTCGGAGCCATCATCGCATTCGGCGCCCGCGACTATTCGATGCGGATTTGGCTCGATCCCAACCGACTGCAGTCGCTCGGCCTGACCACCAATGACGTGGTCGCCGCCCTGCAGGGGCAGAACGTGCAAGTCGCGTCGGGCGTGCTCAATCAGCCGCCGGTCGCGGAGCCGCGCGGGTTCCAGATCGCGGTGCGCACGCTCGGGCGCCTGATCGATCCCAACGAGTTCGGCAAGATCGTCGTGAAGCAAGGCGCCGACTCGGTAGTGCGCCTGCAGGATATCGGGCGGGTCGAACTCGCCGCCGCCGACTATACCACCAACTCCTACCTCAATTCCGATCCGGCGGTGGCGCTTGCCGTTTATCAGCTGCCGGGATCGAACGCGCTCGCCGCCGAGGCCAAGATCAAGGCGACGATGGACAGGCTGTCGCAGAGTTTCCCTCCCGGGCTGAAATACACCATCGCCTACAATCCGACCCGGTTCATTCAGCAGTCCATCGACGCCGTGGTCGAGACCATTGCCGAGGCGATCGTCCTGGTCGTCCTGGTGGTCGTGCTGTTCCTGCAGACTTGGCGCGCCGCCATCATTCCGATCGTGGCCATACCGGTGTCGCTCATCGGCACGTTCTTCTTCATGAGCGCATTCGGGTTCTCGATCAACAATCTGTCGCTGTTCGGCCTGGTACTCGCCATCGGCATCGTGGTCGACGACGCGATCGTCGTGGTCGAGAACGTGGAGCGCAACATCGAGGCGGGGCTCAAGCCGCGCGAGGCGGCGCATCGCAGCATGGACGAGGTGGGGTCGGCGCTGGTCGCGATTGCGCTCGTCCTGTGCGCGGTGTTCGTTCCCGCGGCGTTTATCACCGGCCTCTCCGGCCAATTCTACCGGCAGTTCGCGCTGACCATCGCGGGCGCAACCGTGATCTCGCTGATCGTGTCGCTGACGCTTTCGCCGGCCATGTGCGCGCTGCTGTTGAAACCGCATGCCAGGCGCGGGCGCGAGCAGTGGTGGGCGCGCCCGATCCGTGGTTTCTTTCGCGGCTTCAACTTCGGCTTCGCTGCGCTCGGACGCGGGTACGGGTGGCTTACCGCGCGGATCGTGCGTTTCGCAGTGCTGATGCTGGTCGTCTACGTCGGCGTGATCGGGTTCGGGCTCAACGAGTTCCGCAAGGCGCCGGCGGGTTTCATCCCGCAAGTCGACCAGGCGTATCTCATCATCGTGTCGCAGCTGCCGTCGGGCGCGGCGCTGGCGCGCACCGATGACGTCAACCGGCGCGTGCTCGACATCTCCCGGACGGTGCCCGGGATCGCCGACGCGGTGAGCTTCGCGGGCTTTTCCGGCGCTACCTTCACCAACGCTTCCAACTCGAGCACCGTGTTCGTGGCGCTCGAGCCGTTCGAGCAGCGGATAAAAGATCCGCAGAAATCGGCCGCCGCCATCCGCACCGCCTTGCTGCAGAAGCTCTCCGCCATTCAGGAGGCGGTGGTTCTCGTCATCGTGCCGCCGCCGGTACGCGGCATCGGCACCGCCGGCGGGTTCCGCATGATGGTCGAGGATCGCGCCGGGCGCGGGCCGGCGGCGCTGCAGGCGGCGGTTTCCGCCCTCACCAGCGCTGCCGCGCAGGACCCCTCCGTGCGGCAGGTGTTCTCGCTGTTCGAAAGCTCGACGCCGCAGCTTTATCTCGACATCGACCGCGAGAAGGCGCAGATGCTCGGCATCAGCGTGCCCGACGTGTTCGGCGCGCTGCAGACCTACGTCGGCTCCTACTACGTCAACGACTTCAACCTGTTGGGCCGCACTTTCCGCGTGACCGCGCAGGCGGACAGCCCGTTCCGGCTCGATCCCACCGACGTGCTGCAGCTGCGGGTGCGCAACGCCGGCGGCGGCACCGTGCCGCTCGGCTCGTTCACCACTTTCACCGACACGACCGGGCCTTATCGCGTGCCGCGCTACAACCTCTACCCCGCTGCCGAAGTCGACGGCATTCCCGCGCCGGGCTACTCCCAGGGCCAGGCGATCGAGGCCATGCAGCAGCTCGCCGCGCGCACGCTGCCTCCCGGATTCTCCTACGAGTGGACGAACCTCGCCTTCCAGCAGCTGCGCGCCGCCAACACCGCCGCGTTCGCCTTCGTGCTGGCGGTGGTGTTCGTGTTCCTGGTGCTCGCCGCCCAATACGAGAGCCTGACCCTTCCGCTGGCGGTGATCCTGATCGTGCCGATGTGTCTCGTGGCCTCGATCACCGGGGTGCTCCTGCGCGGGCAAGACAACAACATCCTCACCCAGGTCGGCTTCGTCGTGCTGATCGGTCTCGCGGCGAAGAATGCGATTCTGATCGTCGAGTTTGCCAAGCAGCTCGAGGACCAGGGCCGCGACCGGTTTGCCGCGGCGGCCGAGGCGGCGCGGCTGCGGCTGCGTCCGATCCTGATGACCTCGCTCGCCTTCATCTTCGGCGTGGTGCCGCTCGCCTGGGCGACCGGCGCCGGTGCCGAGCTGCGGCAGGCGCTCGGAACCGCGGTGTTCGCCGGCATGATCGGCGTCACCGCGTTCGGCTTGATCTTCACGCCGGCCTTCTACGTGATCTGCCGATGGCTCGCGACACGCGGACGCCGCGCGACAACCGCAACGGCGCTGGCGCATCCGGCGGAATGAGGAAGCGCGCGGCCGCGTTGCTCCGGCGGCTCGCCCGCCCTACCATCGAGGCGAAGGAGCAACACCCATGCGCCGCCTTTCGCTCGTATTTCTGTTCGTCTTCAATGCATTCGCGGCCGGCGCCGCCGAGCGCTGGGAGATGTTGCCGCCGACGCCCGCGCCGATCCCGGCGGCGCGTTCGGGCAACGCCAACGTCAACGGCATCAGCATCTACTACGCGGTCTACGGCCAAGGCCCGCCGGTGATCCTGCTGCACGGCGGGCTCGCCAACGCCGACTATTGGGGCAACCAGATCAAGGCGCTGATGCAGCGCCGCACCGTGATCGTGATGGACAGCCGCGGCCACGGCCGCTCGACGCGCGATACGCGCCCCTACGGCTACGACCTGATGGCGGACGACGTGGTCGCGCTGCTGGACTTTCTCAATGTCCCGAAGGCCGACGTGGTCGGCTGGAGCGACGGCGGCATTCTCGGGCTCGACCTCGCCATCCGCCACAAGGACCGGGTCGGCCGGGTTTTCGCGTTCGCGGCCAACACCGTGCCGTCCGGCGTCAAGGACGACGTGGAGAAGAACCCGACGTTTGCCGCCTTCATCAAGCGCGCCGGCGACGAATACCGGGCGCACTCGTCGACGCCCAACGAATACGACGCCTTCGTCGAGCAGATCAGCAAAATGTGGGCGAGCGAACCCAACTGGACCGACGCGCAGCTGCAAGCGATCTCAGCGCCGGTGCTCGTCGTCGACGGCGATCACGACGAGGCGATCAAGCGCGAGCACACGGAATATATCGCCGCGACCGTCCCGCACGCGGGCCTGCTCATCCTGCCGAACGCCAGCCACTTCGCCTTCCTGCAGGACCCGGAGCTGTTCAACTTCGCGATGCTGCATTTTTTGGACGGGAATTGATGCGCGACCGCCTCGCCTCCGCCCCTATGACCGCGCTCAGCGCGTTTTTCGAAGGCACAAAGAAATATCCCCCGCCGGTCGGCGTGACGAACTGACCGGGCGCTTCGACCATCGCCTGCTGTAGGCCGGAGCCGAACAGAACGCAGCGTCGCACGCCGTCCGATGTCGGCGCGTTCTGGCCCACGATCATATCGTGGCCACTCGGCGCTTTCGGTCGGCTGTCGTCGTTCATCCACCGCGCCTGCAGAAACTCGAACTGCTCTTCGATCGAGGTTTGAATGCCGAGGAAAAGCAGGCCGCGCTCGGGATCCCTCGCTGAAGCCTTAGCGTAGCTGTCCTTGAGCGAGGGACCGAACGGCACGCCGACACGCAGGAGCCGGCGCTCGTAGGTGGAGCTGCGCCCGCCGGTGTCTGATGGCGCGTCCCGCGTGTTGACCTTGCGGATGTGGGCAGCGAGCGGGCAGACGACGCCGATGGGATCGGCCTTCGCTGCACCGAACTCGTCGGTGCCGTCGGTGAGCTCCAGGCTGGGCGTGTCGGAGTCGAAGCGGAAGTGGTTGTTCGCGAGCTTGGCGCGGCCGAGATCGGGATTATCCTTCGCTGGCGAGCGGCTCAGCGGAGCCCCGCTCCGCCAGCGGCCGACGAGCCTCGCGGCGAGACCGACATCATCGAGGCCGGCAAAACCCGGGAGGCCGGAGAGCCGCTCCGCTTGCTCCCGCATCGTCCTCCAGAACAGGCCGACGTCCTGGCGCAGCCGCCGGTACACCAGGAAGCTGCCGTTGCGCGTCCAGTCGGGAACCGGCGCCAGCACGGGGCCGGGGATGAGCGGGTCCGGACCAGTTTGCGGATAGCCGATGACGAATTCGCCGGGCCATACCAAGTCCTGCCCCGGGTACCCCATCATCGCCGCCGCCGGAAACTCGGACGCGTCGACGTGGCGATCGGTGATGAAATCCGAGGGACCCTTCGAGGCGCGACCGCGAATGCCAGGTTGTGAGACGCCGTCGTCGAAGCCGAAGTGTTCGTGCCCAGGCATATCCTCGCGTATGTCGCCCGCCTGGCTGATCACCTTCGCCTTGATGCCGGCGAGCGCGCGCTCGATCTCCGCGGCCCGCAGCTTGACGCTGCGCCGAGTGTCACCGGCGACGATTATCAGGATGTCGAGCTCGGTCGTCGGGCCGCCAACGTGCCATTTCGACGGATGGCCCGGATTCTTTGGATCGGTGGGGTCGCCGAGCAAGGCCGATCTGCGCGCGAGACCATTCTTGAACGCTGGGCTGGGAATCGCGTCCGCCCCCGGCGTGAGGTCGAACAGGCCGCGGAACGAAAATGCGATCGCTACGAGTGGCGGCCATTCCGATGGCGCCGCCTTGGCCTCGGCCGTTCCCTCTCGATGCCCGCGGCGGTCGCGTAGGGTTTCGGCCGCGTTCGCGATGTCCGGGGCGAGGTCGCGGATGAAGCTCAACAGCTTGTCGATGTGCGCACGATCGTAACGCACGCCGAGAAGGATCTGGTGCGGCTTGAAGAAGCCGGGCACCACGATGCCCTGAATCTCCTCGACGTCGAGGACGGGCTCAAGCGGAAATGCGGGGCCGGCCTTGGTATTCATCGCGCGGGCCTCCCGGCTCGGGCAGCCGCGGCGCGGCGCGGCCGCCGACTCTCGATCTCCCCGCTCTCGTAGGCAAAAGCCTTGACGGTGCCGGAGGGTCGGCCGCGCCGCCCAGCCACGTAGACTTCACGGGCGTTGGCGGGGTCGACATAACCCGCCGTCGTCAGCTTGAGCCGCCCGTTGCTGACCGACCCGAGCCCCGCCGCGGCACCCACCAGCTTGACCGTAATGCACTCGGCGATCTGCCCGCCAAAGGCGACGGGCACGCCGCCGATGCGCAGATCGGACACGTCGAACTCCTCGGTTGGCGATTGAACGACCAGCCGCTCGATCAACCGGTCCTGACCACGCACGACGCGCGCCCAATCCTCGGCGGCCTGACCGCCCGGAACTTCCCAGCCGGTGAGATCGATGTGGTCCATATAAAGGCCGACCGGATTGGCCAAGGTGATCATGGCGCCCTGGCGAGCGAGCACATTCACCGTCGCAGCAATGGTGGGATCGCTGTTGCGGTTGGCGCCGCCCATGCCGGTTCCGGAGATGAACGCGTCCGGATCGACGGTCGGATTACCCGCGGCATCCTCATAGAGCACCGTCGCCAACGCCCCGAGATTGATTTCCGCCGTCAGTGCGTTCGGCGGCGCCGACAGGTGGGCGATGCCGTGCGTCGTGTTCCATTTGTTATAGGGATTGTAGGCGTTCTTTTTGAGCAAGCCGAATGGCGATGTGAACGGCTTCGTCACCAGCAGGTCCGCCATTTCGACGTTCGGGCTGACGAGCTTGCGGTAAAGGTCGAGCACGAGGTCCCTGTCGCCGGGGAAGTCGACCTGCGATTGGTCCTGTTTGCCGCCGAAGAGAGCGAACCAATATTCTGGCGGCTCGGACGTGAACGAGACGCGGCGAATGCGTCCGCTGGCGGCATCACGATCCACGTGCCACTCGCAATATTCCACCAACGGCCGGTAGAAATACGTGTCCGGAAAAGTCACGTCGGGCCTGCCCACGCCGGTATCGGCAGGAACGTTGGGGTCGTAGCGCCAGTCGTATTCATAGGCCGACAGCGGCCACAGGCTGTCAGCGATGACGAGCGCGCGGTCGCGGCCGTAGCGCCGCAGCAGCTCCTTGGGAAAGGCGTTCCAGACGACCGCCTGCTCGACGACCGGCCCGCCCGGGTCGTAGAGCACGGCGGAGTAGAACTGCGGCTTGCCTTTGGTGGGCCGTAGCTGGTCGGCGACGGCGCCAATATTTGCCGTGAAGGATTCGAGGACGAACCGGTGCCACGCGTCGCGCTGGCCCGGGATGGCGTCGAAATCCGACATGCGGGCCGGGGGGTCGTATGAGGTCAGCAGAGCCATTATGGTCTCTCTGGGCGGGGGACGAGGGGAAATTGGAGATGCATCTATGCGCGACGAAAATATTGCATCTCAAAGTCGCATCGTTGATTCGACCTGTCAACAACAGAGCGGCGTGAGCAGCGCTAGCTAGTCGTCACCTGCCGGTTTTCTCATGCTCACCGTCTACGGCCGCAAAAGTTCGTTCAACGTGCAGAAGGTCATGTGGCTCGTCGGCGAGCTAAACGTCACCCATCGCCATATCGAAATGGGCGGGGCTTTCGGCGGCCTCGACACGGCGGAGTTCCGCGCGCTCAACCCGCACGCCCGCGTACCCGTGATCGTCGATGGCGACGTGACGGTGTGGGAATCCCACGCGATCCTGCGTTACCTCGCGGCGCGTTACGGCGACGGCCGCTTTTGGAACGATGATCCCGCCGTGCGCTCGCAATGGGAACGCTGGATGGATTGGGCGCACACGACCTTGCAGCCCGATTTCCTCACCGGCGTGTTCTGGGGATTCTATCGCACGCCCGAAGCACAGCGCGACATGCCGGCGGTCGAGGAGAAAATCCACCGCTGCGCCGCGCATTTTCAATTGCTCGATACGGTCCTCGCCGACCGCGCGTTTCTTCTCGGCGATCGCCTCACCCTCGCCGACATTCCCGCCGGCACCCACCTCTATCGTTATTTTAACATCGGCATCGCCCGCCCGCGCGTGCCCAACGTCGAGCGCTGGTACCGCACGCTCGCCGAGCGGCCCGCCTACCGCGCCCACGTCATGGTGCCGTTTGGCGAATTGGAGGGGCGTTTGGAATATTGATCAGATCGAGACGAGACGCTCAAGGTTTGTTTATTGTAGAGCGCGATGCGTTTCCTGCACGGCGGAGCCGTGAATCATCTCGAATTCGGGTCGCGGGTTTGTGACCCGAATTCGGCCAAATGTCCTCGATCGGCGCAGCGATATGTACGATGAGCCCTCCGCTGCGCACAGAATTGGCGTTGCTGTAGCAAACAGATAGATCGAGCGGACAAACGATAACGAACGAAAATCCCATAATTGAAGGAGTGCAGGATATGCCCTTCATCAAAGGCAAGAGCGGAAATCCGCGCGGGCTGCCGGTCGGCGCGCGGGGCAAGAAGACGCTGGCGCGTGAGGCGGCCGTGCGGGCGGAAGCGGACGCCGAGGCGCGCGCGATCGTCGACGGCTGGCTCGACGCCCGCATCCGGCGCGCGCTGCTGCGGCCGCCGCGCGCGGCGAAGCCCGCGCCTGCGGCTCGGCTGCCGGCGGAGCTCGTCCCGCACGACGCGCGGACGGCAGCGGCCGCGGTCGCGGCGCTGCTCGGGACCGACGCGGCGAGCGTCATGGAGGCGGTCGGGCTCACTGGCGGCGAAGCGGCCGACTGGTGCGACGATGCATTGTAAATCGTTGCAGATCGTTGCTGATGCGGTGGTCCGTGACGGCGGGCCGGTGACCGGCGCACGCATGTGCCCGTCGCTCGCGCATTGTAAATTCCTGCAAATCCCTGCTAATTCCGCAGCCGCGCCCCAGCCCCCACCCGGCGCCGCTTCGCGGCGCCACCCTCCCCCGCTGCGCGGGGGAGGGATGCCTCAGCCGACTTCGGTCGAGTGGATGCGGCGCTGCGGCGCCACGACCGTCTCGAGCTGGCCCCTCTGGCGCCTGATCATCATTTTGTTGAGGGCGCCCAGATAAGCCTTGGCCGAGGCGACGAGCGTATCGGGATCCGCCCCGCGCGAGGTCACCGAGCGCCCATTTTCGGAGAGCCGCACGGAAACCTCCGCCTGCGCGTCGGTGCCCTCGGTCACCGCGTGCACCTGATAAAGCTCGAGCGTCGCCTCGTGCGGCACCAGCGCCTTGATGGCGTTGAACGTCGCATCGACCGGGCCGTTGCCCTCGGCCTCTTCGGTCACCACGCGGCCTTCGATGTCGAGCTTCATGGTGGCGCGCTGCGGCCCGCGCGTGCCGGCGATCACCGAGAGCGAGACGAGCTTGATACGGTCCTGGGCGGTCGCGATCTCCTCGTCGACCAGCGCCTCGATGTCCTCGTCGTAGACGTGCTTCTTGCGGTCGGCGAGCGCCTTGAACCGCACGAACGCGTCCTCGAGCTGGTTGCTGGCCAGGTGATAGCCGAGCTCCTCGAGCTTGTGCACGAAGGCGTGGCGGCCCGAGTGTTTGCCCATGACCAGCGAAGTCTGTTTCACGCCCACGCTCTCGGGCGTCATGATCTCGTAGGTCTGGGTGTGCTTGAGCATGCCGTCCTGGTGGATGCCGGACTCGTGCGCGAACGCGTTCCGACCGACGATCGCCTTGTTGTACTGCACCGGGAACGAGGTCACCGCCGAGACGAGCTTCGAGGCGCGCGTGAGCATGGTGGTGTCGATGCCGGTCTTGTACGGCAACGCGTCGTTGCGCACGTTCATCGCCATCACGACTTCTTCGAGCGAACAATTGCCGGCGCGCTCGCCGATCCCGTTGACCGCGCATTCGATCTGGCGCGCGCCCGCGCGGATGCCGGCGAGCGAGTTCGCCACCGCCATGCCGAGATCGTTGTGGCAGTGGACCGAGAACACCGCCTTGTCGGAGTTGGGCACGCGCTCCATCACCATGCGGAACATGTCGTAATACTCGTCGGGGGTCGAATAGCCGACGGTGTCCGGCATGTTGATGGTGCTGGCGCCCGCCTTGATCGCCGCTTCCACGCAACGGCACAAGAAGTCGGGCTCGGTGCGGGTCGCATCCTCGGGCGACCATTCCACGTCCTCGACGTGATTGCGCGCACGGGTCACCTGCGCGATCACGAGCTCGTAGACCTGCTCGGGCGTCATCTGCAGCTTCCACTTCATGTGCACCGGCGAAGTGGAGATGAAGGTGTGGATGCGCCCGCGTTGCGCCGGCTTGATCGCCTC
>Ga0210408_10004630_pt1 | contig 12232 bp, 12 predicted proteins | sample IncBWH4MmetaG_FD_155471 | JGI IMG/M metagenome (GOLD analysis project Ga0210408, IMG submission 155471) | Forest soil microbial communities from Barre Woods Harvard Forest LTER site, Petersham, Massachusetts, United States - Inc-BW-H-4-M | ecosystem: Environmental > Terrestrial > Soil >... | reverse complement strand
GACGCCAACGCCCACTCCGACACCAACGCCCAGGCCTACCCCGAAACCAACGCCCAAGCCTACTCCAACTCCAACGCCGACTCCGAAACCAACCCCTACACCTACTCCGAAACCAACTCCTACACCCAGCGAAAATCCTGAAATCAGGGTATCAGCGTCTCCAACACAGATTGAGGCGAGCCAGAATGCAACCTTTAAGATTTACGCTGACCAGAAGGCCTCAAAGCCCCTTACGATTTCTTATTCGATGAGCGGCTCAGCCAGTCAAGGGAGCGATTACACACTTAGTGGAACTCACAACAAAGTTACTATTCCGGCCGGTCAATCCTCGGCTACCGTTACCTTGCACTCCATCGAAGAATCTGAGAATGACTCGAACGAGACTGCGACCATGACCCTGAGCAAAGGAGCCGGCTACGAGCTCGACAACAATACGGCGACAGTCACCATCACTCCGTAAGCCGAACGACTATCTAAGGGGGTGAAACCGCGGGGAAGCAGAGAGCGACTAAGGCTAATTGGTTGCCGATTCACTGTCGCGACTTGTTCGAGAATCGTTCGTCCGACGGGTGCGTGGATTTGTCATACCTGGGCAACCTATGTCATAAATTCAGATTGCGTCCATGCGCCCGACTTATTACAATCCGCCCAACATCAGGAACGACTTCAATAAGAGTCTGGCAACCTTGATGAACTCCCTAAAAGCGGCTTTCGTATGGGGAATGCCGGCATAGCTCAGTTGGTCAGAGCAGCTGATTTGTAATCAGCAGGTCGTCGGTTCGAATCCGTCTGCCGGCTCCAGCCTCCGCCTAACTACGGTCGTCGCGGACCGGCAGTCTTCGTTAAGATTTGCCCACCAAATGGAGGAAATTCAGAATATCGCTGCGCAATTGCAAAAAATCTGGGCTATCACGCTGGCGTGGACGAGTTAGAGTAACGGGTATAGTTCGTTCGATACGACCAGGACGCGGGGTCATGATCATGATTCGGTCGCTCATATAAATCGCTTCGTCGATATCGTGAGTAACCAGAAGCATAGTGGTGCGGCGCGCCTGCCAAAGACGAAGAACTTCATCCTGCATCCGCATCCGAGTAAAAGCGTCTAACGCACCGAGCGGTTCGTCGAGCAGAAGAATTTTTGGATGATTAATCAAGGCGCGGGCAAGGGCCGCGCGCTGCGCCATTCCACCCGAAAGATGATGCGGATAAACGTTCGCGAATGTCTCAAGTCCGACCAGGCGCATGAACTCTTCCACTTCGTTTTTCTTTTCACGTAATACCCCGCGCGCGACGAGCCCCGCCTGGATGTTCCGGCGTACCGTCAACCACGGGAAAAGATTTGGGTCCTGAAAAACAAGACCGCGCTCAGCGTTCGGACCTGTGATTGGTTCCGAGCCAATCAGAAGATCGCCTGAATCGGACAAATCGAGGCCGGCAATGAGGCGAAGCAGAGTGGACTTGCCGCATCCACTTGGGCCGACCAGTGAAACCAGTTCGCCGGCTGCGAGTGAAAAAGAAATGCGATCCAGGACGTGTCGGCGCGACAGGGGATCGTCGGGAGTCGGAAAACTTTTGTTAACCTCGCGAACCACAAGCGAGGACGCTTCAACTTCGGCCAATGCTACCATTTGATGATCCCTTTCTGCCAGACCAGGACGCGATCCCGCACTTTGAACAGAAGTGTCATGATCGTGGAAAAGAATGCCGCCATGATAATAAGGGCCGCGAAGACCTTGCCGTATTCGGCCCAGCCTTGCGCCCAACTGACGTACCATCCGAGCCCCGATTTCACGCCGACAGACTCTGCCACGACCAACGTTAGAAACGACGCGCCCAATCCCATGAATAGGCCAATGAAAATACTGGGGACCGCTGCCGGAATCGCGACGCGGAAAATGAGATAAGCACGCCCGGCACCGAGAGTTCGAGCAACATCGAGATAGGAAGCGCGTGTGTTCGAGATTCCGGAGGCGGTGAGCATCGTGACCGGAAACCAAACCGCCAGCGCGATCAACGCGGCGGAAGAAACGATTGCCGACGGCGAAAGCACCATCGCGAGAGGGATCCAAGCCGTCGCGGGAATTGGGCCGACTACTTTGAGGATCGGCATTCCCCAATACCTGATCGGAGTTGACCAGCCGATGCAGATTCCACTAATCAAACCGGCAATTACCCCGAGCGCGTAACCGGTTAAAAGCAAAGCGAGCGAGTGCCACGTGCTGTCGAGCAGAAGCACTCGATCGTTGATCAAACTTCGGAGAACAGCCGCTGGACCGGGAAAGTACGGGAGGGGCAGCAATCGAAACCCCAACGTGGTCACGTCCCAAACGCAGAGGAAAACGATTGCCGCTGTAAAAACTGGCCACATATTCGCCATCCAGCGCCGCAATCCGGATGAAAAGCGGCGCAACAACGCGAGCGCGATCGCCACGCCGATGACTTCGATGAAAAGAAGTCGGTAAGAATGCCTCTCAAGCGGCGGTTCGCTTTTTGCAATGAGCAAGTGAACTGCCCAGGCGAACGCAGCCGCTAACGGAACCGCCAGCATCGTCCGCCAGCGCAAGACGGATGGTGGCTCGACAATGGCGGTCGGGACTAAATCCTCCTGAACTTCCATTCGAATCAGATAAGGCAGCGAGTTTCGCCGCTTACTTCTGCGCCGCCAATACTTTCTTGGCTTTGCAGCACGAGCCTTCGGTGTCGTGCAAGATCAATTCTGCGTACAAGCGAATGTCCTGGTCGGGTGGGACTTGGCCGCCGGCCACCTTTTCGACTTGTAAATTTTGCAACCAATCATCCGTGACGCCGTCAAGGTGAACAAACGCGCGCTTGGCAAGTTCAGACACGTCTGTGGTCGGACTCAGCATTCCCGCGATTTTCATTTCCGCTGCAGCCGAACTCACGGCCTTTTCCCCACCGGAAACGCTCGGAATATACCGTAGGTGCGAAAGCGCCACTGTGTTTAGTTCGGGGTTCGAGGCGAGATATCCTTTTTCGACGGACAACTTCGCGGCGCTAACGGGATTTGTTTCGACCCATTTCGCGCCTTTCAACAAAGCTCGGGTTCCCGCTGCCGCTGCTCTTGGATTCGCGCGCAGAAATTTTCCGTTCACGATCACGGCGCAGCAATACTCATCTTTGTACGGCATGTCGGCCGCTTGATCAGCAATATTCTTCACTTTGCCTTCGGCGACTAACAAACTGCCGATCGGTTCCGAGTCCGCGACCGCATCGATCTCGCCTTTGTCGAGCGCAAGCCCGAGCTCTCCCGCGGGAAAAACGCGCCACGTTATTTCTTTTGATGGATCAATTCCGCGCGCGCCGAGTACGCGATTGGCGAAGATAAATGGGGGCGTCCCCATTCCCGGAACGCCGATGCGCTTGCCGCGAAGATCGGCAATCGAATTTATTTTGCCATTCACCGACGCCTGGACCCGCAGGCAGCCACGATGAATTCCTCCGGTAAATTTCACATCCAATCCCTGTTCGATCGGCTTTAGAAAGTACATCACCAGATGATGGGTGATGTCGAAGCCACCTAAGGCGAGGACGTCCTTGTAGTTCGCCCATTCACATTTAACCATCTCCACGTCGAGACCCTCTTCCTTAAAAAATCCGTTTTCGACCGCGCTAAAGATTGGCGCCTCGCAGGTAATGCCGACGTAACCGACCCGAATCTTGTTTGAGTTAGCGGAGGAATCTGAATTCTTTCGACCGCAGCCAATTAGAAGCAGAGACGTTATGGCAACGAGGGCGGTCAGCCTGATGGTAAGCATGTAACCGCAAGTATTCTAGGGTAGAAGCCTGGGTCAACGTTTCTTTGCTGGCCCTGATTCCGGCGGACGGAGATAAAGATTCATTCCACCAAGATCAACAATTGCAAAGTTCCACGAGAGATATTCTTCTCCGAGCAGTCCAGCGGCGCCGAGCTTGGACTCGCCAATCGTAATTTCCGCATCATGAACGATCAAATTGCCCATGGTTAACTCTCGGATGCGCGCGATTTTTCCGGGGAGGGCTCCGCCGGTTGCGCCGCCAATCTTGAGGTTGATTCCAGATATCGAAGCCCCCGAAGCAAGTGCGACCGCCGCTGAAAGAAACGTAGATCCTGCTCCCGTATCAACGATCAGGTGCACTGGGTGCCCGTTAATGCCCGCCTCGAGCTGCAAGTGATGTCCAGAATCAAAGTGCATTGGAACGCGGGAGAATCCTCTTCCGCCGAGAAACCGCGCGAGGTTTTGGCTCGCGGCGGCAGAAGGCCCCTTCGGATTTACGTAGAGCATCTCCCGCGCGCAATCGATGACCACTCCGAATTTGGACATTTCGTGTGCTCCGAACAATCCATCAAGATGAGGGCCCCTGATGTGGTTGATGTCGGCGGTATCGGCAACTCCGATTGGCACATTAACGAAAGTACAATTTCCCATTTTGAGCGTCGCTAGATTTGCCACCCCGGCGCGCTCGACCAGTCCGGTCACGCCCATAACGTGCGCCTTGGTATCTTGTACTCGTAGCCCCAGCGATTTTGCAGTCGCGGCATCAACTAACGTAAACGGACAGCCGGTATCGATAATTAACGCCGTACGTCTGTCATTGATAATCGTAAAGGCGAACAAGTGATTTCCAAACCGTCGTTGCAAAGGCGACCCTCCATAACCTTCGTGCTCCAAGAATGTCTTGAGCGCGGCGGGCGGCGCGACTGCCTGGCCATTCAGCGGCGGGAGACAAAGAAGTGCGGCGATTAGAACTCTGAGGGGTTTTTTCACGGCTCTTTTCTATCTCAATTCGGTTCGGCTTTGCAACCCGAATGCCTATAGCAGCTGGTAAGGATCGACATCCACGGTGGCGATCACGTCTTCCGGTAGCGGCAATTTCTCCAGCGCTTCGCGGACAAGGCGGCTGAGACGCACGATTGCCTGGCCGCGCAGTAAAATATGAAAACGAAACTGACCTTGAAGTTTTTCCAGTGGCGCCGGCGTGGCGTCGCTCAGCGTAAATTCCGTCGGGAGCGCCTCTCTCAATCGACGCACCAGCGTTTCTGCTGAAAGCTTGGCTCGCCCTTCATGCTCCGACCGGGCCGTAATCAACATTGCATGCTTGAACGGCGGAAAATCGCAACGCTCGCGAAATTCGAGCTCCTGCTGAAAATAGCCGGTGAAGTCGTGATGTCGCGCGAACTGGATTGACGGACTAAAAGGTGTGTAGGTCTGAACGAAAACTTCGCCGGGCGTTTCACCGCGGCCCGCCCGCCCCGCCACTTGAGTGAGCAATTGGAATGTCCGCTCGCCCGCTCGGAAGTCCGGCAGATGCAGCGCGAGGTCGGCGTTGATGATGCCGACCAGGGTCACGTTTGGAAAATCCAGACCTTTCGCGATCATTTGCGTTCCAACGAGAATGTCGATCTTGCCCGTTCGAAAATTTCTCAGCGTTTCGCGATAAGCGTCCTTGCGTGTCATTGAATCGGCGTCCATGCGTCGCACCGTCGCTTTGGGAAATAATTGCGAAACGGTGGACTCGACTTTCTCGGTTCCGAAGCCGGCGTAGATCAGCGCGTCTTTTCCGCATTCGGGGCAATTTTTGGGAACTGCGGCGGTGTGCCCGCACAGGTGGCAACTCAAACGTCCCGCGACTGAGGGATGTCGATGGAATGTCAACGCTACACTACAGTTCGGGCAATTCCGCGCCTGGCCGCAGTTACTGCAGAGCAGCGACGTGGAAAATCCGCGGCGATTCAAAAATAGAATTGTCTGCTCCCGTTTTTCGAGTCGGTCGGCGATCGCCTGGGACAACTTCTCGGACAGAATCGGTGCGATCTTTGCCTTTCGCCGCTCCTGGCGAAGATCGACAATTCGCATCACCGGCATCTGCCGTTCGTCCACCCGCTGAGTGAGCGCGACCAAATCGTATTTGCCAGTGGTCGCGTTGTGATAACTCTCCAGTGACGGCGTCGCGGTCCCGAGCACGACAGCGCACTTTTCAAGCTTCGCGCGCACGACCGCCACATCGCGCGCATGATAACGCGGCGCTTCCTCCTGTTTGTAAGTCGTCTCGTGTTCTTCATCGACAATGATCAGGCCAATGTCCTTGAGCGGCGCGAACACCGCGCTGCGCGCGCCGATTACAATGCGAGCCCGACCCGAATGGATCTTGTGCCATTCGTCATGCCGTTCGCCTTGTGACAAATGGCTGTGCAGAACGGCCACCACTTCATGCATTTCGGCAAACCTGCTCTTGAAATGCTCGACCGTTTGAGGCGTCAGCGAGATTTCCGGAACGAGCACGATTGCACTTCGGCCGCGGTCGAGCGCGTTGCGAATGGCTTGAAGATAAATCTCGGTCTTGCCGCTACCGGTCACGCCGTGCAACAGAATGGGCTTGGCTCTATCCGGCGTCGCCAGCGCGTCGGTAACTTTTTTCAGTGCGGCGACTTGTTCCGGGTTCAGTTCCAGATTTGCGCTTGCTATAAATTGTTCGTCCGCGTGCGGATCGCGCTCGATTGCTTCCTCGCGCAACTCGATCAAACCGCGTTTGGCCAGCGCGCGCAGGGTTTGATTATCAAGCGAAGATTCTCGGAGCAGTTGCGCAGCAGAAATCGGTTTTTCCAGTTTCGCGATCGCTTCCAGAAGTTCAGCCTGACGGGGCGCGCGCCGCCGTAATTGTTCAATCTCGCCGTTGTCGATCTTTGCCAAGGGTTGAACGACGAGCTGTTTTTTCCAACTGATCTCGGCGCGTCGAATCACTTGCGGGAGCAGACTGCGCATCACGGCTTCGAGAGGGCAGCAATAGTACGCGCTCATCCAATGCGCGAGTTCGAGCAATGACGGACTCACCGTCGGCGCTTCGCCGACCAGGGCCTCGATTGGCCGAATTCCTTTTGCGTCACTTTGGTCGAGCGTGGCCAGCACCGTTGCCAACGCTGATTTGTCACGAAATGGAACCCGGACCCGCGACCCAATGGCGATCCGATCGGCCAGAGTGTCCGGTACGGAGTAATCGAGCTCGCGTCGAATTCCGCGGTCAATGATTACGCGAACATAGGCGGGTTTCATCATGTTCTGGGCTACAATTTAATTGAAGTTTATGCCGATCACGAGCATGAGGACGAAATAAGATGGCCCGATTTCTTCTTAAACTGATTCTGTGCGGTTTGATCGCCCTAACCGCGGGGTTTTGCTATCTCGCGCTGCGTTCCGGCGATGCGATCTACAGTCTTTACGAATGGGTGAGTCCGGCTCGATTCCAACAGTACGATCCCATTATCATGTCGGTGGCGGCCGAACATCGTCTCGATCCGATGCTGGTCAAAGCGGTGGTCTGGCGCGAAAGCCGACTTGACCGCAATAAATACGGGACCGCTGGCGAGCGCGGGCTGATGCAAGTCAGCGCGAAGGCCGCCAACGAATGGGCGCGCGAAAACAAGATCGAGAATTTCAGGGCAGATGATTTGTTCGATGCCAAAACAAATTTGGAAGCCGGCTCCTGGTATTTGCGGCGCGCACTCGATCATTGGCAGACTGAGTCCGATCCGCTTCCGTTTGCGCTGGCCGAATACAATGCCGGAGCCAGTCGCGCGCAGCGCTGGGTTGGCACCGGCGGAATCAGCGCTAGCGAGTTTTTGAGCAGGATCGACTTCCCGGTGACGCGCAAATACGTTCAATCGATTCTCGAGCGCTACGCGTTTTACAAAAAACGCGGCCGGATGTGAGCGTCACGCGAACTCATTCGCGATTCTGGCGTTGAGTTGGAGGACATTGTCGATCGTCAACGGCACGGTGATGCCTCGTTGTCGCAACGCCGCAATCACGCCTTCGGTCGCGATGTTCCCGACTAATGCGTCCTGGGCGAAGGGGCAGCCGCCGAGTCCACCGATCGCGGAATCGAATCGTCGACAGCCCGCGTCATAAGCGGCAAGAATTTTTGCTGCCGCGTCCGGTTGCCTGCTATGCAAATGCAGGCCGATCTCGCATTGGCTGCACGATTTCACAGCAGCCTTGAAAACACGGTCAATCAACTTCGCGTCCGCCAATCCGACTGTGTCCGCGAGTGAGATCGAGTGAACCCCAAGCTCCGCGATGCTCGTGACTGCAGCGGCAACGTTGTCTTCGTCCCATTCATCGCCGTACGGGTTTCCAAATGCCATCGAGACATAAACCACAAGATCGACATCCGCCTCGTTGGCGCGCTTCTCGATCGACTGTAAGACCGCGAGATTTTCCTCAGGCGATTGGTTTTGATTTCGCCGCAAAAACGTAGGCGAAATCGAGCACGGGTATCCGAGGGTGGTGACGGACTTGGTGGCGATCGCGCGTTCAGCGCCCTTCTCGTTGACGACAATTCCGATGATTTCGACGTCGGCCGGCGGGTTGAGGTTTTCCAACACCTGCTCGCTGTCAGTCATTTGCGGAACGGCTCTGGGCGAAACAAAACTCACCGCGTCGATATGCTTGAAGCCGGCGTTGATGAGCGCGCGGAGGTATTGCACCTTGAATTCGGTGGGAATCTGACGAGGCAAACCTTGCCAGGCATCACGCGGGCACTCGACTAACTTTACTGGTTCGTTCGCCATAGTTGGAATCTTCCGTAACGGTTCAAGGGAATGACGAAATCGCAAATTGCCCAGGTTTTGGAGGAAATTGCGACCTTGCTCGAACTGAAGGACGAGAACCCATTCAAGATTCGAGCCTACGCCAACGCGGCGCGCTCGCTGGAGACATTTGGCGGCAATCTTCCCGATTTCAAAGACGAAGAAGCGCTCGCGAAAATTCCTGGAATTGGAAAGAGTATTGCCGAAAAAATCAAGGAACTCGAGGCCAAGGGCACGCTGAAATATTTAGAGGAGCTGCGCGCTGAATTTCCGGCGGCGATCCTGCAGTTATTTTCAATCTCCGGCCTCGGAGCAAAAAAAATCAAAGCGCTCTACGAACAGCTTCACATTATCTCGATTGAGCAATTGCGAGAAGCGTGTGAGTCTGGGAAGGTCGCGGAGCTGCCCGGATTTGGAGAAACAACCCAAACAAAGATCTGCCAGGCGATCGAACAACGCGCGAAACACTCCGGCCATTTTCAGTTTGGGCAGATTGCCGCCGACGCAGAAACGCTCAGGCACGATTTAGCCGCGCATCCCGATGCGCTCCACGTCGATGTCGCCGGGAGCTATCGGCGCCGCCGGGAAGTTGTGCGCGATGTCGATCTTGTGGTTGCAACCAAAAAGCCTGCGGCGATCACTGAATTTTTTATCAAACATCCGCTCGTCGAATCGATCATCGCTCAGGGCCCGACCAAAACGAGTGTGCGTTTGCGTTCAAAAATCCAATGCGATCTGCGCGTTGTCAGTTCGGCGGAGTATCCGTTTGCGTTGAATTATTTTACCGGAAGCAAGGAACACAACATCGAGCTGCGAAGCCGGGCGTTGGCGCGGGGTTGGACCCTGAATGAATACCGGCTTGCGAAATTACCACCTGATCCAAAGACCAAGAAGAGGAAGGCGGCTGCAAAAATTCCAAACGTAAATGAAGAAGCCGATCTGTATCGCGCGCTCGGACTCGATTTCATTCAGCCGGAGCTTCGCGAGAACTGCGGTGAATTCGAGGCCGCGGAAAACCATTCGCTTCCCAAGCTGCTGGAAAGGGAAAATCTACGCGGTACCTTTCATTGCCATACCATCGCGAGCGACGGTCACAATACACTGGAGGAAATGGCGGCGGCGGCGCAGGAGCTTGGCCTGGAATACCTGGGAATCGCGGAGCATAGCAAGAGCTCGATCCAGGCGCACGGTATCGACGCGGCCAAACTCCGCGCTCAAGTCGCGGCGATTCGTAAACTAAACAAGAAGTTCGATGGCTTTCGATTGTTCGCCGGCGTCGAATGCGACATCCTCCGCGATGGCAACCTCGATTTTCCCGACGACGTTCTTGCCGAGCTGGATTTTGTCGTGGCCTCGATTCATTCGGTTTTCAATCTGTCCGTAGCGGACATGACGAAGCGGGTCATTCGCGCGATGGAGAATCCGTTCGTCACAATCCTGGCTCATCCTACTGGCCGACTTTTGTTAAAGCGGGAGTCTTATTCGATCGACATCCCCGCGGTGATCGATGCCGCTGCCGCCACTGGAACGTGGATCGAGCTCAACGCCGCACCGAAGCGACTCGATCTGGACTGGCGATGGTGGCCGCTGGCAAAGGAGCAAGGCGTGAAGTGCGTGATCGACCCCGATGCTCATCGAACGGAACGTCTCCAAGATCTCTGGTTCGGCGTTGGCATCGCTCGCAAAGGCTGGCTGACCAAGGCCGATGTGATGAATTGTTTGCCGCTAGGCGCGATCGAATCGGCATTACAAATAAAACGGAATCGGAAAACCTAGGCTTTTTCCCGTTGCGGTAGAAACAGGGTCAAACACTTGCAGGCGCCGCCGGCTTTGAGGAATTCAGTCATTGGCAATTCGTGGCAGCGATACTCGCGTTTAGTTAAAGCTTCGGCCAGTTTCGGCGCTCCCTGCGGCAAAACGATGTCGCGCTCGATCACCACTGCGTTGCAAGAGAAATGCATCGCCTCCTCGGGTGCGACTTCTATCAGATCGGCAACGTGTTCGCGAATGGCGTGCTGCCCGTATTCGTCGAAAGCCGAGGGGAACCAGATCGCGCCGCCATCGGGCAGCGGACAAAAGCAGGTATCGAGATGATAAAAACGTGGATCGACGAGCTCGACCGAGACGACGAGACAGCCGAGCATTTCCGCGACCGCACGATGCGATTTGATGTCGGAGCGGAATTTGTAGCCGCAGAAGAGAACATCGGCTCCAAACAGAGCGTCCCCTTCGCCTTCGAAATAGTATTCTTTCGGCAGCCACGATATTTCGTAACCGCGGTTTTTCATCCATCGCGCGAAATGCGGTGCCTCCCCGGCGCGTTCCTTGTGCCGGAAATTGCTGGGAATGAATTGCCGACCGACCGCGAGTCCTGCATTCGCCGTGAAAACCATGTCGGGCAACTTCGGTTGCGGCTCTATCAGCTCGATTTTGCTATCCAATTTGGAAAGAGTTGCGCGCAAACCGGCCCATTGTTGCTGAGCCAGCGCTGCCTCGGCGCCGCGGGCGCGACTCATCCACGGATTGATTTCGTATTCGATGCCGTAGAAATCCGGCGGACAAAGAAGAAGCTCGCGCATAGATCGGCAGTTTACTTGTTTTCGGATGCGGGCCGACTCACTTCCGCGCCCTGTTCTCGCAGACGCTGAATCAGCTCGTCCAGCGCAGCCTTGTTTGGGGCTGAAATCTCAATGCGCGCGAAGCTCGGGTCGATCCGTTTCTGCCCGATCCTGAATTCCACAATGTTAAAAGTCGCGCCCTGGGTCACGATCTGGTCCAGGACTTTTGGCAGAGTCAGCGAATCAATGATGTGACCGCGCAGTTCGATTGTGTCGGAGACCATCCGCAAAAGTTAGCCGATGAAGGTAGGCCGCGCCAATTGCGCAAAGGGGGCGCTGGATCGACAATCCGGAACAGCAAGGATGAAAAAACCCGAAATCCCTGGGCCATTTTCCAGCCGGAAAGCGCACTGGGCGCTCCAAGAAAAATTGAATCGCAAATCCAAGCCCGCGCCCACGTGGCCGGATTCATTAGGGAAAATCACTACGCCCCATTAGTGGCCCGAAATTACATGGGAAGGAATGACGATCTGCCTGGTTTGGCTGACAAGATTGCTGCCAGACTCGCGACCAAGCCGCAAGTCTTGCTCATCCATCCGGCCGAGCTTCGCGTCTTACGATCGATGACGGACCAGGAGTTACGTTCCTTTGCGAAGAAGAATGGATGGAGCGTCGTGCGCCGGCTCGGCGGCCACCAGATAGAGTTTTACAATGATGCGGGAACTCGCGCTGCGATGTAATTGACGCTTAAAGGCTTATTGCCGGGCTAGTCGCTGGTGTCAGTGCTTAGCAGTATACGTGTAAAGGGTGCTTACCCAGTTATTATTCACCTGGGAGTAGAGGGTCGCGTAAACGGTCCGGCCATCTGTCGGAATGCCGTTCACGGTTACCGAAGTGGTGTGAATAGTGCCGGAGTTGTAGATATCAACAGTTCTTGCCGAACTACCCAATGTTAAAGCGTAGGCGGTAGCGCTGCCTGCGGTCCACTGGAAGGTAACCGTTGAGCCGCTAAAGGTTGATCCCGGCGCAGGACTAACCATCACTGCTGGCCCGGAACTTGGTGTTGGAGTGGGAGTAGCAGTAGGCGTTG
>Ga0210408_10004629_pt1 | contig 12235 bp, 15 predicted proteins | sample IncBWH4MmetaG_FD_155471 | JGI IMG/M metagenome (GOLD analysis project Ga0210408, IMG submission 155471) | Forest soil microbial communities from Barre Woods Harvard Forest LTER site, Petersham, Massachusetts, United States - Inc-BW-H-4-M | ecosystem: Environmental > Terrestrial > Soil >... | reverse complement strand
ATTTCGCAGCGCATCGGCGTTCTTCAAGATCCAGTCATTGAACGTGGTCAAAAGGCCAGCGATGGCGGCCGCCGCTGCGACTACCGCCGTGGTGCCGGCGACAACGCCTAGCGCAAAGAGGCCCCAGCCCGATTTGACCTCGCCCAGGATGCTCCGCATGGAGGAGAGCTTGTCATTAAGGTCCTTGATCGGCCCCCCCGTGGACTGGATCGCTTTCTTGCTCGCGGCGAACGTGTCGAGGTTCTTCTTATTGGTCTTCTGCAGCTTGTCGTAACTGCCGCCCAGCTTGAGAATCTCGAGATTGTTCTTTGTGATCGCCGCTTTCTCGGCCTCCAGCGCCGCCTTGAGCTTGGTCTTGGCGTCCGCGACCTCGTCCGAGCTCCCTTTGAGCATGGACAGGCTCTTACGGTACGCAGTGACGTTCTCCTGGCTCTTCTGGATGGCGGATCGGAATTTCTCGAGAGCCGCCGCGCTCTCCTTCGCGGGCTCCGCGTCCGCATCGATTCTCAGTGCGAAAGTAGCGGTCTCCTCGGCCATTACTTGAGGACCTTGATTTTGAGCTCACGCCCCGACATCGCGCGCAAGTGCCCGAACGCTTCGTTGACTAGGAGCGCGCCCGCTCCCGCGAGGACCTCCTGCTCCTCGCTCCGTTCGCCTCTGTCCATGAGCGCTTGAATCGCTTGCGCTGCCAGCATGGGGCGCTCCTGAGCTTGGGTGAAGGTTTCTATCTTTTTTTTTCCAACCGAGAGCGGTCGATGCCCATCAAATCGACGAAGGCCTCCGCCGTCTGCCAGCAGAGCCCCGGTCGGGTAGCGCACGTCTGCGCCCACACGAGCTGCCGATCCATGGGGACGATGTAGTGGCGCAGGATTCCAATCTGCCACTCGAGCGAGGCCTTTTGCGCGTCGACAGCCTTTTCCCAGTTTCGGATCGCCTGAGTATCCGGCTTTTTGATGGCAAAGACGCCAAAGCGATTGGTGAGGACCTCGAAGTCTTCGCCCCGACGTCCCCCTTGCGTCTCGAGCGTAAGCGCGAGCTCCTCGGCTTCGAGCTCGCGGATCTCGGCGGCTTGTGCCTCGGCTGCCTCGCGCTTCTCGCGTACCGTGCGTAGCTCCTCGAGACGCTTGGCTTGCTCTTCGCTGAGCTTCGGTGCCGGTGTCTCGGCGGGCGATGCCTGCATGATGGGAGCGACTGCGGCGATCTTGCCTTGGCTCACAGAAGCGCTCCAAACACCCCGCCAAGTACGTTCGCCAGCGTGTTGGGCACACCCGTCAGACCCAGGCCCGCGCCCACTGTCGTGACCTGTAGCGCCTTGCACTCGAACTCGTACGCCAGCGCCTCGGAACCCTTCGCGGTCGAGAGCTTGCGCTTTTCGATCTTCACGCCGTCGATCGTGACGGTCATGGTGGGATTACCGACCTCGAAGATCTCCAGGATGTAGATCCAGCGCGCGTTACCAAAGCCTCCGTTGGCTCCAGGAGTAAGCGCGAGCTGTTGGCAGATCTGCTCTCCCGTGTCGATCAGGGTCTTGAATCGGAATCCATCGATCTTGTAGAGGCCCGAGGTGATGCCGAGTGGCGTGCCGTCCGTGCGCTGCGCGTGCACGTACTCGCCCTCGCGCGACTCCTCGAAATCGAGCTCCAGAAAGCCGGTGTACGGGACGCCATCGACTTTGCTGCCGGTGGACGTCCACGAGAAGGGAATCCCGGAAACGCGAAATACCTCGTCAACCGCCAGCGCCATTTAGATTCCTCCGCCTGGCACCGAGATCGCCTTGACTAGCGATACGGCGACGTTGAATCCCTTGATGTAGAAGAGCCCCTGAATTTGCACTTGTGCATTGACCGGTGCGCCCTCCACCGTCAAGTCGTCGTCTCGATTCAGCAGGAAGAGCGCCCCAGTCACCTGACCCTTGAGCGTCTTTCGGAGGACCGGATTGACGATGCCCTCGATCGACTGCGCGTCACGCTCGTCGATGTTGAGCGTGTTCATCGTCTGATTCAGGACCGTGCGCACGCCCTTGGAGAGCTGCGTGTTGAGCGTCTGCCAAGCGACCGTGCAGGCCTTATTGACGACGCGCAGAAGCTGCAGCCACAGGATTTGCGATCCGTTCGGGATGATGACGTTCGCGTTCGTGATGTAAACGCCCTGGGGTCCGCCAGGCGCGAAGCTTCGAAGAGTGACCAGTCGCTGAGCGTCCAGGCTCTGATACACGCCCTCGTCCCAGTCGTTGGGGCTACTGCCGCTGTCGATCTGGTAGCCGGCCACTGGACCATTGCCCACATACGCCGGGTCGATCCCGATGTTGGGCGTAAGGCTCATGGCCTGTCCGGCAAGCGCCAAGGACGTGGGTCGCTTAACGAAGAGGCCGGTGATTTGGCTGGCGACGTGGCCACCGTCGGCGCCGACGCACACGCGTTCGCTCGAGTCGTTTTGCGTGAGCGAAATCATCGCCGCCGCGTAGGTCGCTGCCGTCTCTTGCGTCGGAGTCGGCTCCAAGAGGTAGCGCGTGTTGAGGAGCGCGAAGTTGAACTGCCCGTTGTGCTCTCGGCCGGCGAGCCAGGTATCGACCAGGCCCACGGTTCCTGAGGCATAAACGGAGTCGAAGAGCACGCCTTCCCACGGGAGACGCGTGTTGTTCAGGACCGTGGTCGCAGAGGTGATGTCCGCATTGTTCAAAAGAGGTCGCTCGGTGAACACGCTCCAGTTGTCTCCCGCCAGCAGCGTGCCCGCGCCGAGGTTGAAGCTCACGCCCGAGTTGGGGATGGCCAGCGTGGTGGCGGTCCCCAGCGCCTGGACCGCGCTCACCGTCGTACCGCCGTCGAGGCTGTACGTGTAGGTGATGCCCGCCGTCCCTACGGTCCCCGCGTTCACGATCGTGACCTGGACCGCGTAATGCTCGAGCGGGAATGTCGCGCCGGCCGTGACGACGCTCGTCCCCGTGATGTGGCTCGTGATCGCCCCGTACGATCCCGCGACGGAGGCCGCGACCTTGAGCGCCAGAATGGGCCGCCCCGCGACGTTGAGCTCGTAAGCGCCATACTCCGGCAATGGCCCGAGGGAACGTTTGCGTCAACAGCGATTGGCTGCTGTAAAGGCCCGCCTGCAGGTTAGGCCCTGCGCTGGCTGCGGCCACGATCGCCAAGATCCCATCGTTCGCGCTCGGATTGACCGATGCCCCGGCGCGGACCTTTTTGACGCTGACATTGGGAATCGGCATCGGTCAAAGCCTCACGGGTGAAGGGGCGCAGAGAATTTCTTGGTAAAGGGACCCGCCGTCGGATGGCGAACCGCTTGCGGCAAGTCGAACATGGGATTTTTCATCGTGCAGCCAAGCAAGAGCTCGCGACCGTATGCGAGCTGTACCGGCGGCACGACGTAGAACGAGTCGCCCCACTCGATGCCAGGACCGCCGACGTTCTTGCCCGACACAGGGTCCATGGCGTTCCATACGCCCTGCAAGGTCGACTCAATGAGGTTTTCGAGAGCGATGATCTGCGCTTCCTCGCTCTGCAAATTCTCCGGGTCGACCGCGAAGATGGAGAGGGTGAGCTCGCGCACCCACTCGGCGACCTCGCGCGGGTTGAAGCTCTCTTTTTTGGTGGGAGGCCCGAACTTGCCGGCCGCCATCGGCCGAGGAGCCTCCGAACCGTCGAATTTGCCGGGAATGATGACGACGCGCGACTTGGCCCACAATCCGCGCGCCTTGAGCCCGATCAGCACTTGCGCCGCGACCGATTGATCCTCGAAGTACTGGGCCACGCCACGTTGAAGCGCAAGCAAGCCGGAGTTGGGCATTAGAGTCGCCCTCCGAGCTCACGAAACACGCGTCGCGCCGCCTCGATGCACGCCTCATACACGGCTTTCGGCGTGCTCGCGCCGTCCGGGAGCACTTGCCGCCTCGGATTGCGCTTGCTGCCACGGTGATGGAATACGTCCGGACCGGTCAAGGTGACCAGGACCAGTCGCCCCGTCGCTCGCGCGCTAATACGCGACGCCGCATGCTGCAACGGCCGCGTCCCCTTCTTGGTGCGCTTCCACTCTTGCCCCAGCGGAGTCGTGCCCGCTGCCGCGGTCTTTTGGATCGCAGCCTCGACAAGCGGAGCCGCGCGCCGTGCCACGTCTTCTGGCATCTGCGGTGATCCAAGCCGCTTGAGCCGCTCGATCATCGAGTCCAGTGTGGCCATGCCGGCGTCAGGCATCGACCATCTCCGCGAGCGTCATGTCCTGACCCGTGGCCGGACATACGTGGTGCTGAGACTCAAGTTGTGCACTCACGACGTCGACGAACTCGTCCAACGTGCTCACGCGCCCCTCGATCTGCGTCTGGATCGCAGCGCCGCAATTGGTGCACGTTACCTTGGTCACGATCGCGCGAAGGCTCATGAGCCGGTACCCGTGCGCTGGTGATCGTTCTGTCGACCGCTGCAGCGTTGCTCGTCCGCCCACACGTACGGAGAAGCTTCGGAATAGAAGAGCGGAAAGCCGGTTGTGACCGCGCTGTCCTGGTCCTCGCTCACGGGCAAATCGAAAAGACCGTCCTTGGCGTCCGCCGCTTGCTGCACTTCCGCGATGGTCCGATCAAAGCTCTCCTTGAACGTCGCGATCGCCGGGTCCTGCGAGTTGCGGTACCGCCTGCACATCAGATCCCAGCTCACCAGATCTGTCAGCCAGCCAAGCACCGTCTCAGGCACCGGAGTCGCGGCGCTGTACACGTTGTCCGTCGCATAGGAGCCAGTCGCGCTGAAGTTGGCTTGCAGGCCCGTACCGGCGAGCGACACGAGCGCCGCCGTTGTCAGAGGTCCTGTAAAGGTCGTGCCGGCGTCCTGCGACCACTGACACGTGGCCACACCGAGCGCGCCCGCCGTCAGGATTTGGAGCACCAGGCGCATGCTGCCGAGCGTAGGGCGCCCGGAGAGGCTTACAGGGGGAGGCGTCGTACCCGCGGCGAGCAGCGCAGGGGGGTTCTGTCCAAACGGCAGATTCCCTCCGTTTTTCGCCGTGCCGTAGCGCTTGCGCATCTGGCTATTGATGCGGCTCGACCACTTCGAAACGTTCTGCGCGATCCAGCCAGGCGAGAAGCTCTCGGCCTCGTCGACGAACTCGAACGGGACTACCGTCCGGATTCGGAATCCAGCCAGGTCGAGGTAGGGGAACACGCGCTAAGCGGCTCCTTACCGCGCCGGGAGAATGAGGGGTCTGTTTGCCGAGGTGCGACCGAAGAGCTTGACCCATAGGTCGCGCTCGATATTCGCCGGGCGCCCGTCCTTGCCTACGTATGTGCCCTTCTCGCGATCGAATGCGAGGCCATGCTTGGCCAGCACCGCGTCTGACGGTCGCGCGCTTTGCGCGTTGCCGCCCGGCTCATGCACCTGCGGCATGTTGCCGTCCGATTCCGTCTCAAATTCGACGGTCTCCGTGATGCCAGGCGAAATCTCGCGCTTGCGCTGCATTGCGACTCCGGACTAGGTCCCGTCCACGCGGAAGATCGTGTACGGGTGCCCGTATTGCGCCGAGAGCCTTCCCTGCGCGTGGTACTCGAACTCGTTTTTACGGTCGAGCTCCACGCTCATGGCCGTACCACCCGAATCGCCCGTGTAGTACGTCACCTTGATCGGCTTGCGTGTCACCAGCAGCAATCCGCCGAGGCGCGTCGTCTGCATCTCCTGACAGACCACGTACCAGGTCGTATCCGATCCGCTGACCGTCTCCGGCAGGAACGTAACGGCGCCCGTCGTGAGATTCATAAACGGCATTTTGGCCGTGTACGACATCGAGCCCGCTAGCTCATTGCAGATGACCGGCGTGCCCATGCCCCAGAACTCGTGCACCGCCTCGACATCGCCAGAACCGCCGGCCGAGGTGCCTGCCATCTGCGCGATGAACTTGGCGTCCGTCACCTGCGCGATGCGCTTGGTGAGAGCCGGGGGGACCAGTACGAAGACGGGGGTCAGGAATCGCGGGTCCACGCCGTTGGGCATCTTGAGCCCATGCACGTACGTCAGGACCTTTTGGAAATTGGTAAAGGCTGCATCGACCGTCGTCGCGTTCGTCTCGTCGATGGGGCATGCGCCGGGATAGGCGCCGCTTGCCGCTCCGTGCAGCCAGTTGGCGTAGTTGCCCGCCGCAGTATTGAAAGGATTGTTGGGATGCGGGTTGGAGTTGTCGGCGAAGAATGGGACCCCGTCATATGCGTTCGCGCTGCCGTCCGTGTTGGCACCGTTCAGGACGAGCTGCGCCATCATGCGCTGCGGCAGATATGCGGATTCGTTTCCGATGTTGCTGGACCACTTGCCCAAGAAGTCCAGGCCCGTACCGTCGAGATCCTCGAGCTGGTCGCGCTGCACCGAGAGGCCTCGGCCGTAGCGGAAGCTCGGATACTCCGCGGTTTGCGTCACCATGTCCTCGAAGCCGATCCGCCCCGTTCCCGTCGGCCCGATGGGCTCGATAGTCGCCGTGTCCAGAAGCCAGGTCACCCGCTCGGTGCGCCCGCCGATCGGCATGGTCCGCGCCACCTTGTTCCACCAAGTGCTCTTGGCTGCGAGACGGCGGATATATTCGTTCTCGGTCTCCGCGCGCATCCGGCGCTCGTACTCGAAAACGAAACTCGGTGTGATTTCCGGCATGGAAGTGTCTCCGTCAGACGAGCGCGGTGTTTTCGACCAGGACGCCCTTGAGCGCGTCAACGTCCCAAATGCGGCCTGCGACGGAGGCGCCCGCAGAGGCAGACGTCACCGTGTGATCGTCGACGAAGTACGCCGACCCGAACAGGTTGGATGTCGTGATCGCGTTCGCGCCGGTGACGTTGTCGTACCACTGCGCGTAGATCTCACGATCGAGCTTGACCATCACGCGCGGCGAGTTGCCCGCGCTGTTGTCGGCGTTCTCGGCGAACTCGCCGAGGGGCACGAGCGTCGTGCTTACGGCAGCCTTTTTGACCGACCCGAGAGCGCCCGTGTCGTAGCAGGCCTTTCCGCCTTGGTAGACGGTTTGCCCGCTGGCGAGCGGAAGCGAAACCGTCCGCAGCGTGTCGAAGCGCGTCATGCGCTTTTGTGTGAGCGCTGCCATCTACTTCGCTCCTTTGGCCGCTAACGCGCGCGCTTTGAGTTTTTCTTGCGCCTCTTCCGGCGTCATGAATCCGAGCTCCTGGACGCGCCCGACATTGCGGACTCCCGGGCTCGGCACTGACGCGCTCATCTTGCGCGCGATGTAGTCGCGCTCCTCGGATGGGACGAAACTGTCCACATCGTTCGTGTTTCCCTCGCCGACGGTGCCGCCAGCCTGAGAGCCTGCCGCCATGCGCGCGAGTTTCGGGTTCTGCACTGAGCCGCGTGGGATGCTCTTGAGAGCGCCCTTGACCACGGCAAGCGGTTGCTGATCGAGCCACTCTACCACGCTGTCTGCCAGATCCGGACGAGTCGCCATGAGCTTGGATCGCTCTTGCGCCTCCAGTCGCGCGCTCTCGCGCATCTCGAGCACCTGCATGCGGGCTGCCACCTTGGTAACCGTCGCAAGCGCCTTCTTGCCCTCGGCCTCTCCCTCGGCTTCGCCCTCCGCCTCGCCCTTCTTGGCTGCGGCCTTGGCTTCCTTCTCCTCGTGCTTGTCCTCTTCGGCCTTGGCTTTGGCTTCGCCCTTCTTGCCCTCGGCTTCGCCTTCTGCCTCGGCCTTGTGGGCTTTCTTGCCCTCGGCTTCCCCCTCGCCCTCGGCTTTGGACTCGCGCTCGGCCTTTTTCCCTTCGGCCTCGTCCTTTTTCTTCTCGGGAGGCGCGCCGTTGTCCGGCTCGCCCTCCTCGAGGGACTTGAGCATGTTCTTGGCGTGCTTGCGCTCGCCCTCGCTGATCTCGTCGTCTTCAGATTCGGCGATGCTTCGCAGCATGTGCCGCAGATAGCCTGCCTTCATTGAGCTTCTCCCTTGGAGGGCTGTGCCACTAGGTGCCACGGCACGTATTGGCTCATGAGTCACAGTGGGCCACATTCCGAGTTCATCCGCAAGTCCCGCGTCTACAGCCGCCTGGCCATACAGCATCCGAGCCTGTAGCCCTTTGACCTTTGCGTACGGAATGCCCCGAAATTCTTCGACCAGCGAGTAGAAGACGTCCGCCATCTGATTGACCTGCTTTTGCAGGTTTGCGCGGGCGCTATCGCTGATTGGCACATGCGGATTGCCCGCCGCCTTGTACTCGCCACTGGTCACGAAATCGTACTCAATACCCTCGGCTGCATCGCGACGAGCCTGCGACCGCAACGCCTCGATGATCCCGATGGATCCGAGCGCACCCGTCTGCGAGCACACGATCCGGTCTGCGGCGCACGCAAGGGCATAGGCCGCGCTCGCCGCCATCGAATCGGTGTAGACCCATAAGGGCTTGCCCGTCTGCTCGGCGAGACTTCGAATGGCGTAGGTAGTCTCAAAGCACCCGTCGACGTCGCCACCAGGCGAGTCGATGAGCCAAATGACCCGCTTGGCGCCCTGATCGGCAAACGCCGCCTTGTTGCGCTCCAGGATCCACTCGTACGAGTCCCACGCGGGGTGCCGGTGATGCACCAAGGGGCCGCGGATGGTCAGAATGGCCGCCTCTCCGTCGAGCGTGTGCGTGGGCACCAGCGCTTCGAATTGCTTTGCTACGAGCGTCTCGAACTGGTCGCCCCATGCATTTTGCGCGATGGCTTGCAGGCCGTTGCGCCGATACGCGAGAAGTCCCATGCTCATGCCGCTTTCTTTTCCTCGTCGACGATGCGCTTGGCTCCCTCGCGCCCCTCGGGTGTCGCCTCGCTCGCAGACAGCAGCGGCTTGGGCTCGACCGCAAGCGGCTCCGCGTCCGTCGCGTCCTGCACGAGGGGGATAGCGAATCGCTCGGCGAGCTTGATTAGATCCACCTTGAGCCCCTGTGCCGCGAACGTCTCCATCAGGATGGCGATCCCCTGCGCGGCCGTGTTGAGCGTCTCGCCCTCCGCTTTCATGTCCTTCGGCGTGCCCACGCTCCACTCCATCCAGGCGCGCGAGCTCATCTCGACGCCCCGCAAGACCGCCATGAGCGGGAGTACTTGCGTATTGACCGTGTACGCCGAGCGGTCGGCGTCCGCGGCGATGAGGTCCTGACGGATTACCTTCTGCACGTCCTGATTCGAAAAGCCGCTTCCGCCCGTCGTCGTGACCTCTTGGCCAGCGATGCACACCATTTCCTCGCGGTTGCATGTGTCGATCTCGTCCTGAAAGACCTTCCAGCCCTCGCCCTTGATCTCCAGGAGCTCCGCGCGCCACCCCGGCGGCATTTCGAAAACCGAGTTGACCGCCCACGCCATGATCATGCGCAGGAAATTCTGCCGCATGGGCTCCGTCGCCCCGGCGGGCGCGTACGCCACTCGCGCTGGATTCGCGAGCTTCGCAGAGAAGTTGGACCGGTGTTGCATCGCGTGGTCCTTGTTGATGAAGCTCTTTCCAAGCGGCCGCCAGATGCCACTACGCCACGGCGCGATCCGACCTCCCGGAACGTGCAGGACCCAGCGCCCGTCCCCGGGCGTAATGGGCAAGAGGCCCGCGACGCTCGCAAAGTACCAGCGATTCTCCATCCAGCGGTACGTCAGAAACTCCGGGTCAAGACGCACCATGACCGGGTAGTCGCGACCGTCCACAGGCACGAGCTCACAGAGGGAGACGCCCAGGTCGATGCCGTCCCACACCATCTGACCGAGCTCGCCCGGGGGGACGATCTCGTCAAAGACCGAGCGCGACCCCTCCTTGCTTCGAAGCTCCTCGGCGAGCGCCTCACCGCCCTTGCCCGCGTAGAAGCGCTTGGGTAGGCGCACCAGGCCGTCGCTGCGCGTGTTGGCGAGGCCCATCAAGAACCCATCGCCGCGCATGGCGTTGTGTAGCCTCGCCGCGATCGTCATGTTGCCCGCGTCCGCCTCGCGCTGCGCTGTCTCGAGGTCCGCCAAGTACCATCGCAGGCGCGTCGTTGGGATGGGCTGCAACTGCCCGCCCAGCGCTCGGCGAATGGTCTCGACTACTTCGTCGTCGAGCTCGACGCCGTACGCCGGGTCGGATTGGTATGCGCTAACGCCCAGGAGAGCTTTCGCTGCATCTTCGAGCCGGTCGCGCAATGCCACTCTGAGTCAGAGTGTGCCACTGCCCGGCCCATCCGTAAACTGCGCGTCATCGCCTGGCCCAGTCGGTCGAACCGTAGACGTCCATGCTACCGCCCTCGCGGAACGTGCCTCCGTACGCCCTCTCCCACGCGTCGTCCGCCGCGTTGCCCTCCTGCGTCTCCGTCGTTGCGGCAATAAACATGGGGCCCCAGCAGGCCAGAGAGCACGCATCCGCCCGGTCGGGAGACCGGCCGAGGATCTTGCGCATGTCGTCCTTGCTCATGAGTCGCGACCTCCCGCTCACCTGCGGCACCCACCGAAAGGCGTTGAGCTCACCGCGTAATCGAGCGTCCGCCGGCAAAGCGCCCCCGTCACGCATCCAGGACGCCAAGCTCGCGATGAGCTCGTCGCGCGTACGCTCGTAGACCTGCTGTTGCCTCTGCGCGCGCTCGCTTGCCCTCACGCCAATGAGTTGAAACTCGTCCTCGTGGTCCTTTTGCGCCAGATACTCTCCGAACTTGCGCCATGCCTTTGCGCCTTGCTCGCCCTCTCGGTCGACGACGACGCGAATCTTATCGTTTCGTCGACGGTGCTTGGCAATGAGCCCGAGTGCGTGCACGACGTGCGCGCCTGAGTCCGGGTCCAGGCCTCGAAGTGCATAACACTCGAGCATCTTGCGCCCCCGTCGCGCCGCAAACCCGCTCTCGTCCGATCCGTCGCCCGCCCCAGCGATGTCCAGGCCAATCTGAAGCTCGTCCCCGTCGTCGTCCGCGGCCTTGTCCCACGCTGCAAAGCTCTTGTCGATTGCTTCGAGGGTAAAGACCGTTCCCTCCGGATTGGTGACAAATTGCCCGTCGACGTGGATCGTCACCCACTGCGAGTCCTTGCCATAGATCTCCTCCATCTCCTGGACCCACTCGCGCGTGGCTAGTCCTGGGATGACCAGCTTTCCGGCGCGCACATTGAGTGTCTCGCGACTCGATAGGTAGATGGTGTTGAACGCCTTGGATCGCTCGTGAAAGGCGTCATAGAAGCGCCCCACGTTGCGCGTAGGGTTGGAGATGTAGACCACGCGCCCCACGATGCAGCCTCCAAGATTGCCGTCGATGGCCTCGAATACGAACTCGTCAACGTCGCTCGCCTCGTCGACAATGTTGAGCTGGTACGCGCCCGAGATACCGGCGGCCGCCTCCTCGCTCGATGCCTGAACTCCGATGATCTCTCGGAAGTCAGGCGAGCGTAGGCCCGTCTCCGGCAACGTCGCGGGCTCCTCGGGTATTGGGTGCGCGTGCGGGCAAGGCTTCGGTCCGTTGGGGTCCTTTCTCTTGCAATCTACGCAACGCCCCGCGTGCGCCAGTAGCATCCGGATCTCTCGCCAGAAGATGTCCCGTAGCTGCTGGCCGGTCACCGCCGTGAATCGCACGCGCGCTCCAGGAAAGGAGCAATAAAACCAGATGGCCAAGAGGCCGAGCGCAAAGTCCTTGCCCACCTTGCGTCCGCCGCTCACTGCCGTACGCCGGTTATCGCGCACGGACTCGACGATCGCGAGCTCGCCGTCCACCTGCGCCACGTCGATCCCGAGCTCGATCCGACCGAACCGCACCGGGTCCGTCTGATACTCCGCACTCGGCCAGACCCACTCGCCCACTGGCCTCACGCCGAGCTTCGCAGCCCGTCCACGGAGTCTCTCTGCAAGCGCATTCGCTACCGCCGCCATCTAATCTCCCATCTGCTCGAGCGCGTCCGCAACCGCCAGCATCGCCTTGGGCCACGGCTCCAGCGCTCTCGTGATGACCTCGATGAGCCTCTGCCCGGCCGGCGTCTTGACCCACTTCCTTTCGTCGACGACGAGCGTCTCACCCGTCAGCTTGCCCAGCCGATCGGCCAGACCCGAGATGCGCAGAATGACCGTGGACCGCTGCGTAGGGGTCAACCGCTCCCTGGTCAGTCTCTCCCCCTCCTCGGCAATAAGACGGCGGATGTAGCCGGCCGCGTCCGCCGCCGAGAACGCCCCCACGAGCTCGCCCGCCTTCTTGCCAGCAATGACTCCAGCAGCCTTTTCCTCGGCCTTTTTCGCTGCACTGACTCTTGGCATTGTCTAAGTACCTGTAATCATTAGATGCTAGACCTGGTGAGAATTTTTTCCGAGG
>Ga0210408_10004628_pt1 | contig 12236 bp, 9 predicted proteins | sample IncBWH4MmetaG_FD_155471 | JGI IMG/M metagenome (GOLD analysis project Ga0210408, IMG submission 155471) | Forest soil microbial communities from Barre Woods Harvard Forest LTER site, Petersham, Massachusetts, United States - Inc-BW-H-4-M | ecosystem: Environmental > Terrestrial > Soil >... | reverse complement strand
AACAAACGGTGGAACGTCTCCACTCCGCCGGGATTCGGGTAAGCATGTTTATCGAACCGGTTGGAGAGCAGATTGAAGCGTCGGCAGAAATGGGAGCGGATGCCGTTGAGCTTCATACAGGCGCGTTTGCCAATGCGCTGGACGATTTCAAGAAAGATGAAATCGAGCAGCTGAGCGTCTGCGCAGAGCTTGCCAAGAACCGAGGTCTGCTGATCAACGCCGGGCACGGCATTAATTATGGCAACGTCGGCTTGTTATTGAAAATTCCGCATTGGAATGAATTTAACATCGGGCACTCGATTATTTCCCGCGCGTTGTTTGTGGGCCTCGAAAATGCTGTCCGTCAGATGTTGGAACGCATAAAGAACTGAGGATGATCTTTGGTATTGGGATCGACGTGGTGGAAAACGCGCGAGTTGCGGATGCCATCCGACGCCACGGGGACCAGTTCATCCAAAGAATCTACCAGGAGGGCGAGGCCGAGTATTGCCGCAAGATGAAAGATCCGGCGCCTCACTTCGCTGCTCGCTTTGCGGCAAAGGAAGCTGTTTCCAAGGCGTTCGGAACCGGCTTTGCCGGGCAATTCAACTGGAAAGACATCGAAGTCAGGAGAAAGGCTACAGGCGAACCGTTTATTGTATTGCACGACGGAGCGGCAGAACTGGCCAAACGTTTGGGAATCGCGTCGGTGCTCATCAGCCTCAGTCATTCGCAGGATTACGCAGTGGCAAACGCTATCGTCATCAAGGAGAAATAGGACAGCTTGCGCGCCCTGCTACTCTTCCAATTTCAATCATCCGCCATGTTTGCGGGCCTCCGAGACGAGCGCCTCTATGACGAACGAATATAAAGTAAAGCTGGAAGTCTTCGAAGGCCCCCTCGACCTTCTGCTTTACCTTATCAAGCGGGACGAGGTCGATATTTACGACATCTCGATCGAACGCATCACCACCCAGTATTTGGAATATCTCGAAACATTCCGAATGCTTGATTTGGAGATCGCCGGGGAATTCGTCGTCATGGCGGCTAATCTCATTTACATCAAGAGCCGAAACCTGCTCCCGGTTCATCAACAACCACCGGAAGAGGAGGGCGAAGAAGATGATCCGCGTTGGGATTTGATTCGCCAACTGATTGAATACAAAAAATTTAAGGACGCTGCTTTTCAACTCCGCCAGCGCGAGTTGGTCCAGGAAGGTTTAATAGCAAGAATACCGGAGAAGCCGGAGTTCAAGGACGCCGATTCGTTGCTCAAGTCCGAGGTTGGAATCTTCGACTTGATCAATGCCTTCCAGAAGGTGCTCCGAAAGATTGAAGCCAGACGAGAAGATCTTCGCGAAATCTTTGAAGAAAACTTCACGGTGTCGGACAAGCTCGATGTGATACTTCGGGTGGCTCAAACAGGCAGATCAATAGCCTTCTCCGATCTTTTCGCGTTTGCCGCTAGCCGCACCGAGATTGTTGTGACTTTCCTCGCGCTGCTGGAGCTCATTAGAATGAAACAGATTCGGGTTGCACAGGACGGCCCCTTTGCCGAGATCGAAATTCGTCGTATCACGATCTAGCCGATGTTCTTTTTTATGGGAAGGGATAGCCTCCGTGCCGTCCGACTAATCATTTCCGGCCCCATTGACAAGGAGAAAAATGGGACGGCACGGAGGCCGTCCCTCCCCCGATCCGCAGAAGTGTTTACTTATGCCATTTTCTCGTGGCAGATCTACTGCTAATCTCGGTATTCGAACCATGGTTACCCTCAAGGCAGTGATAGAAGCCCTGCTCTTTGCTTCCCAGAAACCGCTCGCACCAAAAGAGATCCAGACCGCGTTGAAATCGGCTGCGGAGTATGCGGAGGAAATTTCGGAGGCAAAGCTCTTCAAGGCGTCCGACGCCGAAATTTACGAAACGCTGCATCTCCTTAAGAATGAGTACACCGATCTCGGGCGCTCCTTTCAGCTCATCGAGCAGGTCTCGGGTTGGGTTCTCGTCAGCCGCAGCGAATTCCAGGTCTGGGTGCGCCAACTTTTTCCGGAACTCAGGCCCACCCGACTTAGTCCTCCCGCGCTTGAAACCCTGGCAATTATCGCGTACCGCCAGCCAATAGCAAAGGCCGACGTTGAGGCGATTCGCGGTGTGACCGTTGACGGAGTGCTTCAGAAGCTGTTGGATGCCGGGTTGGTAAAAATTGCCGGACGAGCTGAGATTCCAGGGCGTCCGCTCCTTTACGAAACGACGCATCACTTCATGGAACATTTTGGTCTTAGAACTCTGGATGAACTCCCAAACGCTTCCGAGCTTCGGCAAATTGCCCTGCCAATGGCCGCCGCGGAACAGACGCATACCGGAGATACCGCTGTAACAGCTGTACCGGAGCTTCCAATTGACCAGGAAACAAGCAGCCGGGCAAATTCCCCTACCGAGGACAACAAAGATGGAGAAATCCAAATTGTCACTGGAACAGATTCGAAAGCGGATTGACGAAATCGACACCAAGTTGCTGGACTTGCTGAATCGGCGCGCGGACCTGGTTTATGAGGTCGGCGTTGTTAAGAAGCAGGAAGGTCTGGCGATTTACGCTCCGGACCGTGAGGAGGCGTTGCTGCAGGGGCTTGAAAAGAAAAACAAGGGACGCCTTCCGGCTAGCGCCGTTCGAGCAATTTACCGCGAGATCATGTCGGCCGCTCTCGCACTCGAAAGGGGACTGATGGTTAGCTACCTGGGGCCTGAGGCGACCTGGACTCATCAGGCTGCGCGCGCAAAATTCGGCGCGTCGGTTAAATATATCCCCAAGGCGAACATCAGCGATATCTTCGACGAGGTCACGCGGCACCGGGCAGACTATGGGGTAGTCCCCATAGAAAACTCGGTCGAAGGCGCAGTTAATCACACGCTTGATGTTTTCATGGATTCCGAGTTGAAGATTTGCGCGCAGGTTCTACTCCGGATTGAAAACAACCTTTTATCGAACACCCCGAGGGAAAAGATCACGAGAATCTATTCGCACCCTCAGGTTTTCGGCCAATGCCGCAAGTGGCTTCAAGCGAATGCGCATGATATGGAGTGGGTGGAGGTCTCGAGTACCACGAGAGCTGCGGAACTTGCCGCAAAGGAACCGGGTGCTGCAGCCTTGGCAGGCGCAATGGCGGCGGAAGTTTATGGTCTGGAAACTTTGGAAAAATCGATTCAGGACAGTCCCAACAACACAACACGTTTTTTGGTTGTTTCGCATACCACCTGCCCTCCGACCGGCCGCGACAAAACGTCTTTAATGTTCTGCGTTCAGGATCGTATCGGCGCGCTTTATCGTGCAATCGAGCCCTTCAACCGCCTCAAGCTCAGCATGAGCAAGATCGAGAGCCGGCCATCGAAACGGAAGAACTGGGAATACTTCTTTTTCGTTGACATCGAAGGGCATTGCGAAGACGAACTCGTGAAAGAAGCGATCCGGGAATTGGAGCAGCACTGTACGTTCGTGAAGGTTCTTGGCAGTTACCCTCGGACAGACGCGGTCCGGGGATAATGGGGAGGTGGTGGAAGGCGGTTCGCCGGGAGGCTCGCCCTACCGATGACCTGCCAGGGCAACGTCAGCCGTACTCCTGTCCTTCTCACCGCCCTACGTAAATTGCTTCGTCCGGCCAGTCAGGAAGAAGCAGACCGTTTCGCATATTTGCCAGAGGCAGGTAATTGCGCATTACGCGGACCGGGGAAAGCAATCGGATAGTCGAGATTTCCTCGATAGAATCTTTGCCGTGATTTTCCAGAAGCCTCGGTATGAAATCTTCGTGCATCCGCTGCACGATATCGACGTCGCTGTCGCCGTCCACATAGAGCAAGAGCGCAACCTTGCCATCAATCTCGGCGATATTGCTCTCGTAGACGCGCTCCGTAAAAACTGTTCTGCTCGGCTCCATCCGGATCTCGTCCACAAGCTGTTTGTAAGTGATGCCAACGCTGAATTTGATGATATAAAGATGGCGCGCGTTAAACTGTTCCGCACCGTTTACGGAAAGATCGACGTTTGTGAAGTAGGCAAGAATTCCCTCCTGCTCCAGACGTTGTCGTTTGCGACTCACAGTCCGAACGTTGACGCCCGTTAGTTCTCCCACTCCGTTATCTGATTCACGCGGGTCACGAATTAGTCTGCGGACTATCGCCTTTTCTTGCTGATCTAAAATTCTCATGGCACTATCCCCTGTTGGGTTCGGACCGGACTCTTGGGCAGTCATTGCGAACTCGCTCTCGACATCCATTCCGAAATCAAAAAGCGACATAAATTATTCGAAGGACTGTTTTTGGGCGACAAGAATTTGTCAATGGGCTATCGATTGTCGTCTTGAATTGACCTGAACTTATACCTCCCAGTTGTCCGCAATGAATGACGCAATTACTCAAATGCTGAAGGAGCGTCCAATTTCGCTTTATCGACCCGAGGAAGAACACGACTCGTGTGGCGTAGGATTCGTCGCCGCAATCAACGGCGAGCGATCGAATCGCGTGCTCCGTTACGGTCTGACATCGGTTTGCAATATGGCTCACCGAGGAGCAATCGACGCCGACGCAAAGACTGGAGATGGTTCCGGAGTCATGACGCAGATTCCCTACAAGATCTTTCGCAAGGAAGTGGCGAAGCTCGGACACACACTCTATAGCGATTCGGACCTGGGTATCGGATTTGCGTTCCTTCCGCACGACAACGCTTATGCGCAGGCGCGGGCGAAGGCTATTATCGAGGAGGTTTTGGAGCAGCGGGAGCTCTTTCAATTCGGATGGCGCGAAGTGCCTCTGAACATCATGGTGCTTGGCGAGAAGGCTCAACTCACAATGCCCCGCATTGAGCAGGTATTAATCGGCCGCCCTGCTGGAATGAGCGACGACGAGTACGAGCGCCGGCTTTTTTTGGCCAGAAACGAAATCGAGAAGCGCGTCCAACTCGATCGCATCAAGAATTTTTATATCACCTCTTTTTCGCATCGGGTGATCGTCTACAAAGGCCTTTTGACGGCCGTCTCGTTCGAGAAGTTTTACCGGGATCTGGGCAATGCCGAATACGAAACGGCAATCTGCGTTTATCACGAGCGTTACAGCACAAATACCTTCCCGACCTGGCCGCTCGGTCAGCCATTTCGTGTCCTGGGGCACAACGGCGAAATTAATACGATTCGTGGCAATCGAAATTGGATGCGTGCCCGCGAAGCCGAACTGCGAGCGGATTTCTGGGGCGAGGACATTGAGCTTCTAAGGCCAATCATCCAGCCTGGAGGGTCTGATTCGGCCAGTTTGGATAATGCTCTTGAAATGCTCATGATGTCCGGACGCGACATTTTGCACGCAGTGACGATGCTTGTGCCGCCCGCATGGCGAACCGATGAGAAAATGACGCCGGAATTGAAGGCATTCTATGAATACCATCGATGCTTTAATGAACCTTGGGATGGCCCCGCCGCTCTTGTTTTCACCAACGGTATTGTCGCCGGGGCATGCCTGGATCGAAACGGGCTGCGCCCGGCTCGCTACAAGATTACCGAGGACGGCATTGTCAGCCTGGGATCCGAGGTTGGGTGCACCGAATTCGATGATGCAAAGGTCACTGAGAAAGGACGGCTGGCTCCCGGGGAAATGATCGCTGTCGATACCCGGACCGGAAAATTGTTGCGCGACCCTGAGATCAAAAAGCAGCTGTCGATCCAAAAACCTTATCTGAGCTGGGTGAATTCAAATCTGCTCAGACTGCAGGAGATCGCCGGCAAAGAGATCTCTGATCCTGAAGATGAATTCGATATCCTGGGTCTTACTCAGCGGCAGGTGGCGTTTGGATATTCCAGCGAAGAGCTCGATTTAGTCCTGAAGCCGATGGTGAAAGACGGACAGGAAGCCGTCGGATCAATGGGCGACGACACTCCCCTCGCAGTGCTTTCCAAGCAGCCAAGGCTTCTTTACACGTATTTCAAACAGCTCTTCGCGCAGGTCACAAATCCTCCGATCGATCCCCTGCGCGAAAAGTTGGTGATGTCGCTGGCGACTATCATGGGGTGGCGCAGAAATTTGCTCGGTGAGACCCCTGAACATGCGAAGCTCATCCATTCGGATTCACCGATAATCTTTGAGCATGAACTGGATGCGCTTCGATCGATTCCCGATGCGGATCACAAGGCCGAAACGATTTCGGTACTCTGGGATGTAGCAGCTGGAGAATCCGGCTTGAAGCAAGCTGTAGCGCGCATTTCGCAGGAGGCGGAGAAGGCGATCGATGGCTCTGCCCGACTCATCATTCTCTCGGATCGCGGAGTCGATAGCGAGCATATCGCCATTCCGATGCTGCTTGCCGTCGGCGCCGTTCATCACCACTTGACACGTGCGGGAAAGCGCATGCGATGCAGCCTCATTTGCGATACGGGCGAGGCCCGAGACGTGCATCAGATCGCTTGTCTCATAGGTTACGGAGCAAGTGCGGTCTGCCCTCATCTGGCGTACGAAACTGTCAGAGAACTGATCGAAAGAGGTGCCCTCGGTGAAGGCGTTTCCTATGCAAAAGCGATTCGTATCTACAAGCAAGCCGTAGAAAAAGGGTTGCTCAAAATCATGTCCAAAATGGGTATCTCGGTTGTTGAGAGCTACCGCGGCGCCCAGATTTTCGAGGCTATCGGACTTCATTCTGACTTAATCGGAAAATGTTTCACTGGGACTCCTTCCAAGATTGAGGGGATCACCTTTGAGGATGTGGCAGCCGAAACCTTGGCACGGCATCGTATGGCCTTTGCGAAGGGGGTACTTGAAGTAAGGGAGAAGCTCCAATTGGGCGACCCGGGATACTATCGCTTTCGACGCCAAGGCGAGCAGCACGCTATTACCCCGCCGGTCATAAAGAATTTCCACACGTTCGTGAAGTCGAACAAGCCGGAGGACTACAAGGCTTACGTAGAAGCGGTGAAGGCGGTTCGTCCGAACACGCTGAGAGATCTTCTGCAGAGAGTTCCTACCGGGAAAGAACCAATTCCGATCGCAGAGGTCGAACCGATCGAAGAGATCCGCCGGCGCTTCACGACGGCAGGGATGTCACTTGGCGCGCTTAGCCCCGAGGCGCACGAATGCCTGGCGATCGCGATGAATCAGATCGGCGGCAAATCAAATTCGGGTGAAGGCGGGGAAGATCCGGAACGATTTCATAGAAGGAAAAACGGAGATTGGCCAAATAGCGCGATCAAACAGGTTGCACAGGGCCGCTTCGGCGTCACCGCCGCCTATCTGGCGACCGCGAAAGAGATCGAGATCAAAATGGCTCAGGGCGCGAAGCCAGGCGAAGGAGGTCAGCTCCCAGGCCATAAAGTCACCGAATTCATTGCCCGGCTCCGAAAAAGCACTCCGGGAGTGATGTTGATTTCGCCGCCGCCGCACCATGACATTTATTCCATCGAAGATCTGGCCCAGCTGATATACGACCTCAAACAGGTCAATCCCCGGGCCAAAGTTTGCGTGAAACTGGTGGCAGAGGCCGGGGTCGGCACGATCGCCGCCGGGGTTGCCAAAGCGCACGCTGACATCATTCTGATCAGCGGTCACGAAGGAGGAACGGGCGCTTCGCCGCTCAGTTCCATCAAGAACGCAGGCAGCGCTTGGGAACTCGGTGTAGCAGAAGCTCATCAGGTCCTCATGCTTAATGGATTGCGGAATCGAGTTTCCTTACGCACCGACGGTGGTATGCGCACGGGTGAAGACATTGTCTTCGCGGCGTTGCTCGGCGCTGAGGAGTTTAACTTTGGGACGACAGCGCTTATCGCCTCTGGTTGCGTCTATGTGAGGCAGTGCCATTTGAACACCTGCCCGGTAGGGGTAGCCACCCAGGACGAGCGCTTGAGGGCGAAGTTCAAGGGAAAACCCGAATATATCGTCAACTATTTCAATGGTGTTGCCCAGGAGGTTCGGCAGATCTTGGCCGAGATGGGTCTCGCAAATTTCACGGACTTAATCGGACGTGTGGAGTATCTGCGCCAGCGCAGAGTCCCCGATCATCCGAAAGCTAACAAGCTCAATCTCAGCCCGTTGCTCGTGAATGTTGCCAAGGAGGATGATTCGCAACCACGCCACAACACCTGGGATCGCAACGATCCGCCTATGGGCCGGCGCCTTGACGATTCAATTCTCCAGGACGCCCGAGAGGCGGTGAATGATCAGCTTCCGCTTGCTCTCTCCTATCGGGTCAAAAATACGAATCGAGCCGTCGGAACCAAGCTGTCGGGTGAAATCGCTTATCTCTGGGGGGAGCAAGGACTGCCCGACGGGACAATTGAATTGAATCTCCGCGGAAGCGCGGGCCAAAGCCTGGGAGCGTTCTTGAGCCCGGGCGTTAAGATAACGCTTGTCGGCGAAGCGAATGACTACGTCGGAAAGGGGATGGGCGGAGGCGAAATCGTGGTGCGCCCGCCGATAACCCGCCCGTACGTCGCCCACGAGAATTCAATCGTAGGAAATACTTGTCTTTACGGCGGCACCGGCGGCATGTTCTTCGCCGCCGGCCGTGCGGGTGAAAGATTTGCTGTTCGAAACTCAGGCGTCACCGCGGTTATTGAGGGAGTCGGAGATCACGGTTGTGAATACATGACGGGTGGACGCGTCCTCGTCCTGGGAAAAACCGGTAAGAATTTTGGGGCAGGAATGACTGGGGGCACCGCATACGTTCTCGATTTGGACGATTCGTTTCCGATCGGTTTGAATCGTGAACTAGTGACAAATGAGCGCCTCGAACGTGAAGAAGACATCATTGCGGTGAAGGAATTGGTCTACCTCCATCTGGAGCGGACGGAAAGCGATCGGGCAAAGGAAATTTTGAGCGACTGGAGTCGATATGAGTCCAAATTCTGGAGAATCCGTCCGATCAATCTTCCGCCGGCGCCGAAGCCGGCAATCCCCTCAACCACGGCTGCAGAAACGATTGCGAAGAGTTAGGTTATGCAAATCGCAACTCAACTTGCACTGTTCCTGGCAAACAAACCGGGAACATTAGCGGCTGTGTGTGATGCTTTGGCGGCCGAAAACATTAACATTTATGCTCTGACGATTTCAGACACTGTAGATCACGCCGTGGTGCGGATGGTGGTTAGCGATCATAAGAGAGCGCTCTCAATCTTTGAAGAACACGGTACGCTGGTCGTAGAGAATGAGGTCCTCATGGTTACTCAGGGCAACAAGCCGGGAACGTTGTCCGGACTGGCAAAGAAGCTGGCTGGCGAGGGCGTCAATATCGAATATGCCTACTTCGCAAATGCGCCCGACTCTCCGAAGGGCTTAATGATCCTCAGACCTAACGATATCAAGAAGGCTTTCGACGTTCTCAACCGATCCTAGTGCAAGGCGCCGACGGTGCGGACGCCCCCCAGCAAAGATTTTCAGGCGACAGTTAATTCGACCTGGCCAGCCAACCGAGCACGCTCAGCGGAGCTTCGTCCTACCGTGTGACATCTCCCCGACACGTGATCGGTAGGGCGAGCCTCCCGGCGAGCCGCATTTTCCGGTCTTTCGGCGGCGGCTCAGCGGAGCTTCGCCCTACCGGGAGGTTGCGATCGGCGGTAATCGGTTGCATTTGGAGCCACTTGTCTCGTCCAAAGCCTCCCTTGCGGCCCCCTACTTTTTCTCCGCCGCGGATTTCGGCTCGGATTTCCTTTCGGAAACGGGCTGATCGACAAATTCGAGATACGCCATCGGAGTAGAATCACTCTGACGAGGGCCAAGCTTCACGATTCGGCAATAACCGCCTTGCCTGGAGGCGGTTCGCGAACCCAATTCTCCAAACAATTTCCTCACCGCCTCTCCCTGGCGAAGAAAGGCGAGCGCCACACGGCGAGCGTGAAGATCGCCCCGTTTTGCAAGCGTAATCATCTTTTCGGCGTAAGGACGTACAGCCTTTGCCTTAGCCAGGGTCGTCTTGATTCGGTTGTATTCGATGAGACTGCAAACCTGGTTGGCCAGTAACAAATTCCGGTGCTCTGCCTTCCTGCCCAACTTGATCGTCTTCTTCGCGTGACGCATAGCTCCTTACAAACTTACAAGCTTGCCTTCCTCGCTTCGCTCTCCACCCATCGGAGGTTCGACCAAACCGGTCTCGAACTTCATGCCGAGGCTTAGACCAAGCTGCTGCAGCTTTTCCTTGATCTCGTTCAATGATTTCTTTCCGAAGTTCCGGTACTTCAGCATTTCGGCTTCGGTCTTCATCGCCAATTGCCCGACGGTAGTGATGTTCGCATTGTTCAAGCAATTCGCTGCGCGTACCGAAAGTTCGATCTCGTTGACGCTCATATTAAGCAGCTTCTTGAGCCGGGTGTTTTCCTGGCTCACTTCCTCAGGCGTTTCATCAAATTCCACCTGACTATCGTCATAATTGACAAACACGTCGAGGTGATGGCGCAAAATAGCCGAGGCCTGAAGGAGCGCGTCATCGGGTGTGATACGGCCATCGGTCCAGACCTCCAAGATCAGTTTATCGTAGTCTGTGCGCTGTCCAACGCGCGTGTTTTCGACACTGTACTTGACCCGAATTACCGGCGAAAAAATCGAATCAATCGGAATAACGCCAATCGGCATGTCGAGACGCTTATTCTCATCGCCGGAAAAAAATCCGCGACCAACCCGAACATCAAATTCCGCCTCAAATTTCTGTTTCTTGTCGAGCGTGCAGATGACTTGATTCGTATTCAGGACCTCGATCCCCTGGACGGTCTGGATGTCACCCGCCGTGACCTGCCCCTCTTTGCTTACATTGATGCTCACTGTACGCGGTTCATGATCGACCGCCCTGAATTTTATCTTCTTAAGATTCAGGACAATATCGGTGACGTCCTCGACGACACCGGGAAGGGAGGCAAACTCATGTTGCGCACCGGTAATGCGCACAGTAGTGATGGCGGCTCCTTCAAGGGACGAAAGAAGGACCCGACGCAACGAGTTGCCAATGGTATGGCCGTAACCTGCTTCGAAGGGTTCAGCGACGAACTTAGCGTAGGTTTCGGTGGCGACGGCCTCGTCCCTCGCGAGGCTCTTCGGCATTTCAAAACGTCCTAAACGAACGGGCATATGCATTTCTTAACACTCTGCCGGGTTACCCCTGGCGCGTGCGGTTACAGACCAAGCGGCCGGAACCCAGGGACCAACGGCGATTTCTGGCTCGCGCAGAGCGTGGAATGAGCCACATGCACCGAGCCATGTCAAGTTCTCGCTGGTCTTTTGCCTGCGGTGCGTAGCGAGTTGCCCAACCTGGTCAGTCAAGAAGCGCCTCCCGAGGAGGCTCGACCGATCCCTGTCAGGGAAACATCACCCGCTAGGGCGAAGACTTCGGCGAGGTCAGTTGAGGCGCCTCCCGCTGAGAAGCGGCTCGCCAGGGGCTCGCCCTACCGATGCCTGTCAGGGAAACATCACCCGGTAGGGCGAAGCTCCCGCTGAACCTCTTTCTTGTAGTTTGACGAACCGGGTAAGGTTGGCTGATCCTTTTCTCTAGCCCAATGGATTCTCTCGCTGACGTTTTTGTCTACGATGCTATTCGGACCCCGCGCGGGCGCGGGAAAGCCGCAGGCAAGCTGCACACCCAATCACCCCTCGGCTTATTGACCTACTTGCTGCAGGCGTTGCATAGTCGATATCCGTCAGTCGCACACTCGGCTGACGAGGTAATCGTCGGCTGTTGTGAACAATTCAACGATCAGGGAGGCAATCTGGCAAGATCCGCGGCGCTGAACGCGGGCTATAAAGTCGATACGCCAGGCCTCATGGTCTCTCGTTTCTGCGGCTCGGGATTGGACGCGATCAACGTAGCGACGGCCAAGATCATGGCCCGCCAGGCGGATCTCGTCGTTTCGGGGGGAGTTGAAATGCTGTCGTTGGTTTCGATTTTTGGCTCAGGAGGTCCGATGGCCTCCGACATTTCTTTCAAGGACAGCACAGTTCAGATTCCACAAGGGCTCTCCGCGGATCTGATCGCGACTATACAGGGCCATTCCAGGAGCGATGTCGACGCGCTGGCTGCTGTGTCCCAGCAGCGCGCCTCGATGGCGTGGAGCAAAGGCTGGTTTTCAAGGTCTGTCATTCCAATTCGGGATAGTGCATCGAACCTAATTCTGGTCCAGGACGAATTGGTGCGTGAAAATGTGACGGCCGCGAGCTTATCCGTGCTTCGACCGGCGTTCGAGGAAGCCGGCAGAGAATACGCAAATTACATTCGATTTCGCTATCCGTCGGTGGCCAAGATTCGGCATGTA
>Ga0210408_10004626_pt1 | contig 12239 bp, 7 predicted proteins | sample IncBWH4MmetaG_FD_155471 | JGI IMG/M metagenome (GOLD analysis project Ga0210408, IMG submission 155471) | Forest soil microbial communities from Barre Woods Harvard Forest LTER site, Petersham, Massachusetts, United States - Inc-BW-H-4-M | ecosystem: Environmental > Terrestrial > Soil >... | reverse complement strand
AACCGTCGGTATGGACGGCCTTGGAACTCGAGTATCCGGGCGAAACGCGGCTGACATTGGCCAGTGTGGCATTGATTTGTCCGATCTCGTCACGAGCCACGGGGCCATCGTTTTCTTCAAAGGTCCAGCGGTGAACAGGAAGCGGCGCCATTCAATTCTCCTGGGTGATAATCGATAGGAGGCGCATCGGTAGCCTCGTAATGGTAAACAGGTTGTAAACGAGCTGTGGAAACGGGGCTGATCACGGAGATGCGGCTTGCTTTTGCAGGGGTTCGGTGCCAAGAGAGCCGCCGGCTATTTGGAGGGAGAGGGTCAACATGGCGTTTCGCAACATACAGGCGGGAATGGCGACCTATCGCGGCCATGGCGGCGACCGCGGTGACGCATACTACGCACACCCGACCAATGCCGGTCCGCATCCCGGAGTCGTCGTTATCCACCACATGCCGGGCTGGGATGAGTGGACCTGCGAAGTCGCCCGCAAATTTGCCCATCACGGCTATGCCGCGATCGCGCCCAGCCTCTATTTCCGGGTCGGCGACGGCGCCGACGAGGCGGTGGTCGCCAAAGTCCGCGAGAGCGGCGGCGTCCCAGACGAGCAGATGCTCGGGGATGTGACCGGAGCCATCGACTTCTTGCGCTCGCAGCCGCATGCCAGTGGCAAGGTCGGGGTGATCGGCTTCTGTTCAGGCGGGCGGCAGAGCTATCTCGTCGCGTGCAAGCTGTCGCATCTCGTGCAGGGCGCGGTCGATTGCTGGGGCGGCAATGTCGTCGTCGAGGACAAGTCGCGGCTGACGAAGGCGCAGCCTGTAGCACCGGTCGATCTGACCGAAGGGATCAATTGTCCGCTTTTGGGCCTGTTCGGCAATGAAGACCCCAACCCCACTCCGGAACACGTCAACAAGACCGAAGAGGCATTGAAGCGCCACGGTAAGAACTATGAGTTCCACCGCTATGACGGCGCCGGGCACGCCTTCTTCGCGCACTATCGCCCGAATTACCGCCCGGAACAGGCGGTCGACGGCTGGCACAAGGTCTTCAACTTTTTCCACCGGCATCTCGGCGCTCCCCGCACCTAGCTGCCGTCGCCCTGGCCGATGATCAACGTCGCGATCGTCGGCCTTGGCCGCTGGGGCAAGACCCTCGTCGAGGCGGTCCAGGGCAAAAGCCAGTCGCTGCGCTTTACCCATGCGGTCAGCCGCAATCCCGGCAAACTCCGCGAATATGCGGCAACGCACCGGTTCGAACTCGTCGACGCGCTAGCGCCAGTGCTGGCCGAACGCGAAATCGACGCGGTCGTCCTGGCGACGCCGCATTCGTTGCACTGCGAACAGATCATATCGGTCACAGCGGCAGGTAAGGCGGTCTTCTGCGAGAAGCCGCTGACTTTGAAAAAGGCTGAAGCGGCACGCGCAATCGAGGCTTGCCGCAAGGCCGGCGTGGTGCTGGGGGTCGGCACCGATAAGCGGTTTTTCCCGTCGTTGCGCAAGCTCGTACGACTGGTCAAGACCGGCGAGCTCGGCAGAGTCTTGCATCTCGAGGCGCATTTCAGCAACGAGGTTGCGGGCAACTTCACCGAGTGGCGCTATTCGCTCGAGGAGTCGCCGGCCGGAGGCCTAACCGGCACAGGCATCCATGTGCTCGACACGATGATCGCGATGGCGGGCCCGGTTCGGCGGGTCCAGGGTCTGCTGTTGTCCCACAAACCGCCGCCGGATCCGCTCGACAGCCTCTCGGTGCTGCTCGAATTCGCCTCGGGCATCAGCGGCACTCTGGCAGCAGTGCGGTCGACGCCGATGTATTTGCGAGTGCATGCCTTTGGCCGCAGCGCTTCGGCCGAAGCGCTCGGCCGGACCGAACTCGTGCTGCGGCGCAGCGGCGCCGAACCTCAACATTTGGACTTCGCTCCGGTCGATACGGTCTGCGCCAATCTCGAAGCCTTCGCCGACGCCGTCGCAGGCGTCGCACCCTATCCAATTTCGACGAACGAGATGTTCGACACCGTCGCGGCGTTCGAAGCCATCGTGGAAGCGACAAGATCCGACGGACGGGTCAGAGAGGTCTGAGACTCCCCTCCAATCTTGGCGGGCGCCTCGGGGTGCTCCACATAAAGGCGATGGAATCGGGGAAGGTTACGATGAAAGAAACGCCAACGGCGGTGTCGGGTCGCGATTTTATCCGGAACATCATCGAGACCGATATCGCCGCAGGCCGCAACACGGGGATCGTGACGCGCTTTCCGCCCGAGCCGAACGGCTATCTCCACATCGGGCACGCCAAAGCGATTTGTCTCAATTTCGGCGTCGCGCGGGAGTATGGCGGCCGCTGCCATCTGCGCTTCGACGACACCAACCCGACCAAGGAAGAGCAGGAGTACATCGATTCGATCAAGCACGACGTGCGCTGGCTCGGCTTCGACTGGGGTCCGCACCTCTACTATGCTTCCGATTATTTCGAGCAACTCTATGACTGGGCGGAACACTTGATCCGCGCCGGCAACGCGTATGTCGATGATCTGCCCGCCGAAGAGATGCGGGCGATCCGCGGCAGCCTGACCGAGCCCGGGCGCAACAGCCCCTACCGTGACAGGTCAGTTTCTGAAAACCTCGATCTATTTCGCCGTATGCGGGCAGGCGAGTTCGCGAACGGAGCGCGGGTCGTGCGAGCCAAGATCGATATGTCCGCCGGAAACATCAATTTGCGCGACCCGGTGATCTACCGCATCCTGCACACCGAGCATCCGCGCACCGGAACCAAATGGTGCATTTATCCGACCTATGACTTCGCGCATGGCCAGTCGGATGCGATCGAGGGCGTAACCCATTCGTTGTGCACGCTCGAATTCGAGGACCATCGCCCGCTCTACGACTGGCTGATCGAACATCTGCCGGTGCCGTCACGACCGCGGCAATACGAATTTGCCCGGCTCAACCTGAATTTCACGGTACTGTCGAAACGTTTCCTGACCGAGCTGGTACGGCAAGGTCGGGTCAGCGGCTGGGACGATCCGCGGATGCCGACCTTGGCGGCGTTACGCCGCCGCGGCGTGCCCCCCGTGGCTATACGCGACTTTGCTCGCTCGGTCGGGGTTGCACGGGCGAACAGCATCGTCGATGTCGCAATGTTCGAGCATGCAATCCGCGAGTGCCTGAACAAGACCGCCCAGCGCCGGATGGCGGTATTGCGTCCGTTGAAGCTGGTAATCGATAACTATCCGACCGGGGTCATAGAAGAGCTGGATGCGGTCAACAATCCGGAGGACCCCGCTTTCGGTACCCGCCGCCTTCCCTTCGGGCGCGAGCTGTATGTCGAGCGCGAGGATTTTATGGAACACCCGTCCAAGAGCTTCTACAGGCTTTCGCCGGGGCGGGAGGTAAGATTGCGGTACGGCTACTTCGTGACTTGCCGGGAGGCGGTGAAAAACGCCACGGGCGACGTCGTAGAGCTGCGATGCAGCTATGATCCGGCGACGCGCGGCGGCAACGCTCCCGACGGACGTAAGGTCAGAGCAACTTTGCATTGGGTCTCGGCAGCGCATTCCGTGCCCGCCGAAGTCCGGCTCTACAACCCGCTCTTCAACCGCCCCGACCCCGGCGCAGGCGGTGATCTTATGGCCGACCTCAATCCGCATTCCCTCGAAATCTTGACCGAGAGCCGACTAGAGCCCGCACTTGCTGCGGCAGTCCGGGGAGAGGCGGTACAGTTCGAGCGTCAGGGCTACTTCTGCGCCGACCTCGAAAGCACGCCGAAGCGTTTCGTTTTCAACCGCACCGTCGGGCTGCGCGACAGCTGGGCGAAGGCTCAGGCGAGCGGCGGCTGACGCCATTTGCGAAGCCGCCCGAATCGAGTACTGCTCAATAGGGGATATTTACCACTCGCTTGATACACTGCGGCGTCACCGGCAATGGGCGGGTGCAAGAATGCTCATGCGACGCCCGGCAGCGGCCGCACGGCTCGGTAGCCGATAAGCCGGATGACCAGCGGGGAAGGACGGCCGATGCGACCATGGACCGTAGCTTTGTCGAGTGCGATCGGGACGATCGTTGTGATGGCCGCCCTGGCGATACCCGGGGCGATGAATGCCCCGCGCTCCGAGATCGGAACGATTCTCCTGGCGCATTTGCCGGCACTCGCGGTCGGCGCCCTCGGCGTATATGGCCTCGGCGCAATGTTGCTGACAACGACAACACTGGTTACCGGCGTACTTCGGCTGCGCCAGCGTCTGGCGCGTGTCGCAATTGGTCGAGCGCCTACCCGGCACGACTGGGGCGCCGCGTTGGGTACCAGCGGGCTCCGGCAACCTGCAAGGAGGTGGGCGCGGGCAGGGTCAGAGACAGCGGATGACAGCGTCGTCGCCGCGAGCCCGTTTACCGCAAACGAGGCGAGGAGCGAGATCGGCCGGCATCTCTATATTTCTCTAGCCCGCTGCCATTTTCTAAGCGCACTGATCGTGCTGCTAGGAATCGTCGCACTCGGCGTGGCACAAGACCATGGGTCTGTGCCGCTTCAAACCGGCGCAATCCCGACGGTTTCGGCGATCCTGATCGTCGCTGGTCTGGCACTCCTCGCTGTTCTCGGCCGCATCGCCATCGACGTCACAGCGGAACCGTTGCTCGAAACTCTCGGACAAATGCCTGCCGAGCCGGTCGAGGTTGGACTTCTGCGGCATGTCGTGGCGTTGCTCGAGGCAGCTCGCCACGGCCCCGTGTCAACTGACAGGATCGGCGAACCGGCTCGCCTTCTTGAGCGGCTGGTCGCAGCTTTCGAGCAAGGACATCGCTCCTTGCTCGATGCCGTCGGCCAATTGTCGGAGAATAGCCAGGCGCTCGAAGCCACTATGCGGAAATCGGTCGAAGCGCTCGAGATAACAATGCGTTGGGCTGCCGCGCAGCAACGGTCCGTCGACAACGACAAAAGCACCGATACTGCGTCGTTTCCGGAGCTGCAGGCCGCGGTGGAGGAACTGACAGCCGTACTGCGCCGGTTGAGCGCGGTACCGGAGCCTACCGGGGACGTTACTCTCGCCGGCGATATCGCTCCTGCTCAACGCCAAGCACCTGCGCCGGCGCTCGCACGAGAGTTGCGGAGGTTGCTGCAGGAGATCGATGCTGGCCGCTAGCGCTGCAGATCCACTCAGCTCCGCTTCAGCTCCTGCAGCAATTTTTCCGCTTCAGCCTTGTCAGTGAAGGATGCGCCGGAACCCAGCAACGTTTCGAGAGCAGCCCGAGCGTCGGCTTGCCGACTGAGCCGATGGAGCGCGACGGCCAGGTGATATTGAATATCCGGATTGCTGGGGGCCGACAGACTCGCGGCGCTCAGGTAAGTAAGGGCTTTGTCCGCCTCGCCTTGCGCCAGCAAGATCCATCCCAGAGTATCATCGATCTGCGCCACGCGCGGAGCGGCGGCGTTCGCGCGCTCAGCCAGTCGGCGCGCTTTTGCCAGATCGCCTTTTTGCTGATAAAGCCAGGCGAGATTGTTCAGTGCGGCGGCATCGCCCGGATGGTCGGCAGTGATCTGCGTATATTCCTTAATTGCATTGTCGTAATTCTTTTGATCCAAGTAGAGCGAGGCCAGAGCCGAGCGGATTGGAAGGTCGTTCGGTTCCATTTTCAGGCGGGTATTCAAGACCGTCTCGGCTTTCCCGGGTTCGCCCGTCCGAGAATAGAGGCGGGCCAGCGCCGCGACGAGGTTGTCCTCGGTAGGCCGCGCGGCGACCGCTTTCTCGAGGAGCATGACTGCGTCGCTGGTGCGTCCAGCCTTCTCCCATAGTTCTGCGGAAACCAAGTCATAGACGGGGTTCCCCGGATCCTCTTGGGCAAGGGCGCGCGCTTTTGCAAGACCCGCCTCCAAACCGTTGAGTTCCGCTTCGACGCGGATCAAGTCGCCCTTCAGCTGGCCGTTCTTGGGATCGCGAGCGAGAGCGCCCTGCAGGACGGCTTGAACCTGAGCAAAATCCTTCGCCGCGTTGAGCAACGCGAGATAGCGTGACAAGGCCGGCAAGGAATTGGGTGCGAGGTCGTATACGCGCTTATAGGTCTCGATCGCGCCTGCCTTGTCTCCTGTCGCGATCTGCACCCGCCCTTTGGCATCCAGGACATCAGGATTGGCGGAAAATTGTTCCGTGAGTTCGGCTGCCGTCGCTGCAGCCTTCTTCCAATCCTGCCGTAATCCGTAGAGGTTCACGAGCGCGATCGCCGGAGCCGGATCCTTTGGTGCGGCCGCACGTGCGCGTCCGATGTAAGCGATCGCTTCCGACCAGTTTTTTTCCTTGCTTGCTACGTCGGCGAGACCCAGTAGCGGAGCGGTATCGTTTGGCCGCTGCGAAAGAAGCTCGGTGTAGACCTTCTTAGCATCCGCGCCTCGCCCCGTGGTCAGGTATAGAGATGCCAACGCTCCGCTTATCGCGATGTCCTTTGGATCGGCCTTGAGCCGGCGCATCAAGACACCTTCGGCCTTGCCGAACTCTGCCGTACGGCCGTAGAGCTGCGCCAGAGGGATGATCAAAGCGTCATCGGACGGCCTTGCCTCAACCGCCTTTTCGAGCGTGGCTATCGCATCGCCAGTGCGCCCCGCCTTTTCATAGAGCTCGGTCGATACCAGATCATAGATGTTGCTGTTTGGATCGTCCTTGGCCAAGGCATGAGCTTTGGCTACCGCAGCATCCACTCCGTTCGTTTCGCCTTCGACCCGGATCAGGTCGGCTTTCAGGGAGAGGTTGCGAGGGTCGCGGGGAATAGCGTCCTGTAATACGCCGCGGGCCTCGGTGAAATATTTATTTGCATTGAGCAGGGACAGGTAGCGAGACAAGATCGGATTCGAATTTGGTGCCAGCTCATGAGCCCGCTTGTAGCTGGAAACCGCGCCGTTCGTGTCGCCGGCCGCGTCCTGGGCTCGACCTTGCGCTTCGAGGACGTTGACGTCCCCGGGAAATTGTGCGGCTAGTTCCCCCGCCACGCTTTTGGCGCTTTTCCAGTCCTGACGAGACTCATAGAGGGCCACCAGCTTGAGCCCGGGTGCCGGATCGTTTCTTGCTGCCGAACGTGCTCGATTGATCGCGTCAGTGGCTTCCGTCCATTTTTTCTCGGACATATAGATGTCCGCTAAGCCGAGAAGGGCGGCGGCATCATCAGGCCTCTTCGCGACTACGTCAGCGTAGAGTTTCTTAGCGTCATCGACGCGGCCGGTCGCCAGGTACAGCTGCGCCAGATTGCGAACGGCAGCTGGGAACTCGGGCTTGACGGCAAGAGCGGCCTGGAACGAATTTTCCGCTCCCTGATAATCCTGCTGCGAGACGCGGACATTCCCGAGCAGGGTGTGATAAAGCGGGTTCCGGGGATCCCTGTTGACCAACGAGTTGGCCACCTCGGCTGCCCTATCGAGATGTTTGGCACGTAGCTCGGTCAATACGAGCGTTGGACCGGCAACTGGCGCCCCGGCGTCGCTGGCAAACACCTGCTCGAGCGTCGCCAGCCCCTTCTTACCCTGGCCGACGTCGATTTCCGAAATGCCCATCTGTGTCTTGATGCCAGGATTGTCGGGGTCGAGAGCGGCGGCCTTTTCGAATTGCTGCAGCGCAAGGTCCGGCTTGCCGTCCGCCATATAGGCATTACCCAGAATCGTCAGGGTCGGCGCGTCCGCCGCGACTCTGTCGACCATTGGTTTCAAGTGTTCGATCGCACGGGACGCGGACCGCTGTTGCAAAGCGGCGGTTGCGATCAGCCTACCCGCCTTCAGATCATCGGGAACACGGTTGAGATATTTGGCCAGAATGGTTTCGGCCTGGGCGTATTGCCCGAGCGCCAGTTTCGTCGCGCCCTGCAAATAATAGCCCGCCCAAAACACCGGGAAGGCGGAGCTGATGCGATCGAATATGCGATCTGCCGCGGCATACCGTGTCTGCTTGGCAAGTTCCAACCCGCGCAAGTAATTCGCCATGAAATTGTTGGGTGACGATTTGATGATGGGATCGAGATCCTCGTCGGCGGCTTTGTATTTGCCGAGCGCGATATTGACGTTGGCACGGCTCAGATGCGCCAGCACGTTTTTCGGATCGATCTTCAGCGCCTCGTCGAACAGGCGAATGGCGCCATCTTGGTCGCCTCGGGTCCGCAGCATCTCTCCCTTTACTTGAAGAGCTTCGGCCGACCGCGGGTTCACGGCGATTGCTTCATTGATAAACTTGTCGGCCTCCTCGGGTTTCGTTCCCATCAACAGGCGTGCGAGTTGAATTTTCGGCCTGATCGCGCCGGGATCGAGCTGAATCGCCTGGCGCAGTAACCCCTCGGCCTTGTCCTGGTCGCGCATCCCGGCCTCTGCAGTACCGAGCGCGGTTCTGACCTTGCTCTCCAGCGGCGGCGTGCGGTCGCCCGGCCTGACCAAGTCCAGCAGATTCGCGAACTTCTCCTGACGCAGCAGGGCGTCCATCAGCACCGATAGGTAGTCTGCCTCGTCGCCATTGCGCTCGAGCGCGGATCGCGCCTCGCGCTCCGCCGCGGCGGCGTCGCCGAGTTGCAGATATACGTCGGCCAGCCGGGCATGAAGAACCGGATCTTGCGGCGCTTCACGGATGGCATTGCGCAGCTCGATTTCGGCAGCCTTGAGATTTCCCTTTGCGGCATATTGTTCGGCCTCCTTCACCGAGGCCGCGGAGTCTTTGGCGTATGCAGTCGGGCAGGCGAGCACGACCATGGCGGCCGCGAAAGTCGCGCTGCGCCACGGACAACGGCTATGACCCTGGGGCATTGCCTTCCCTTTCTCGCAAATCACCATCACGCATCGAGGCCGATCTGGTGCTGTTGCATCAGATCGTAAAGCGTGGGCCGGCTGATCCCGAGCAATTTCGCTGCTTTCGACAGGTTGGAGCCGGTCTGGGCAAGGGCCATTTGGAGCACTTCGCGCTCGGCGCGGGCACGCGCGGCCCGGATGCCAAGCGACCGCGCCTCCTCCTCTTGCGCCGATAGGCCGAGATCGGCGGTCGAGAGCAGCGTGCCGTCGGCCATTATGACCGCGCGCTTCACCCGGTTTTCCAACTCGCGGACATTCCCCGGCCACGGATGATCGTTGATCGCCGCCAGCGCCGCAGAGGCGAAGCCGCGTATCGGGCGGCCATATTCCGAGGCGAACCGCCTGAGAAAGAAACTTGCCATAACCACCGGATCGCCAAGCCGCTCGCGAAGCGGCGGCACGCGGACCGCAACCTCGTTCAAACGGTAGTAGAGGTCCTCGCGGAAGCGGCCTTCAGCCATCATGCGGTCGAGGTCCTGGTTCGTTGCACAGACGATCCGCACATCAACTTGTACAGGTTTTCGACCGCCAACCCGCTCGACGATCTGATCCTGCAAGAACCGCAGCAGCTTTACTTGCATCGTCAGCGGCACATCGCCGATTTCATCGAGAAACAGGGTACCACGATCGGCACTCTCGATTCTGCCGATGTTCTGCCGCAAGGCCCCGGTAAAGGCCCCTTTTTCATGACCAAAGAGCTCGCTTTCGAGCAAGGTCTCGGGAATGGCTGCACAGTTGATCGGCACGAACGGCCCCGCTGGCCGCCGGCTCATCTTATGAAGAGCCTGGGCCAGCAATTCCTTGCCCGTGCCGCTCTCGCCCAGCAGTAATACCGCAACGTCCGTCGGCGCTATCTTTTCAATGTTGCGCAGCACCCGCAGCATTTCCGAACTGCTCGCGATAAAGCCGTCGACCGGAGAGGCTCGAGCGCTTTCGGCCAGCCGACGATTCTCGTCTTCGAGCTCGAAGATCCGCTCGGCGCGGCTGACGATAAGCTGCAGCGCGTCGATGTCGATCGGCTTCTGATAGAAGTCGTAAGCGCCCAGCGCGATTGCCCGCAAGGCGTGTTCGCGAGTTTCGTTGCCGGTCGCGATGATGACTTTGGTCGCTGGCGCAATCGTGAGAATTTCGGTCAGCGTGGCCAGTCCCTCGGACGCTCCGTCTGGATCTGGAGGCAGCCCGAGATCGAGAATGGCCACCGGGATGGCTTCCCGCTTGACGAAATCGACTGCTTCCCGCCGCGTTCCAGCCGGAAATACCTTGTGATCGGAAAAAGCCCAACGGAACTGGCGCAGAAGTCCGGTATCATCGTCGACGATCAGCAGCGGTTTTGAATTGGGCGGCATTTCGTTCAGCTCACAGCGAGGGAACTCGCCGGCTCTCTTTCTGAGACGAGGGGTAGGATAACCCGCATCGTAGTACCAAACCCTTTTTCAGAGATTACTTCGAGATCACCGCCCGCCATGCGGATGAGTTCGCGGGTTTGGAAGGCTCCGATCCCATAACCGCCAGATTTCGTCGAGCGGAACGGCAGAAACAGTTCGTTGCGAATAAAGGCATCGTCCATCCCTGGGCCGCTATCGGCGATGTCGATCAGGAGGTGGGTTCCGAAACGGTGCGAGGATATGATCACCCGATCGCCCGGACAGGAGACATCCACCGCGTTTTGGACAAGGTGGATAAGAGCGGATCTGAGGCGTTCTGGGTCGATTGCAACGGCGCACGCGTCAATCTCGTTGTTGGTCTCAACCACCACGGGAGCATGGGCGAACTCAGCGGTGACCTCACTGACGACGAGACTCGGGTCGAGCAGTCGCGGCGGTCGCGGCGCCGTATCCGCCTTCAATTGGCTGAGAAGATTGTTCATTCGCGCAACTGAATCTTCGACGGTGCTCAGCATGTCGCGCTGAAACTCGGGGTCGCCGATATGCCTGGCCGCATTGGACACGATTAAATTGAGCTGGCTCGCCAGATTCTTGATGTCATGAACGACAAAAGCAAAACGCTTGCTGTAGTTCGTCAATAGTTCGGAATCTCGGAGAACCTTGGTCGAGCGTTCTTCGGCGAGATAACTGGCCGCTTGCCGCCCCGCGGCGCGCAACAAATCGAAGGCCTCCCAGTCGGGGCTGACCATGTGGGCGGCACGATCGAGCACGACGAAGCCGATGATTTCCCCGCGATGCGACAACGGCACGGCGAGCCACGCCATGTCGGAACCGACCGGCCACGCATCCTGCGCGGTTTCCAGGGTTCGCTCCTGGATCCAGCTGCCATCCCGGAAATCAAGCACCAGCGGGTCGTCGATCGGTACTTTGCCGTTACCCGGCAGTGGCTGCTTCCACGCCGCCGCCGGGTAATAGCCAATGCTGCGGCTTAACGACCACAGCACCCCGGCCGGGCTGTCGACGAACTCGGCCAAGGCGCGGATGATCCTCACCGAGAGTTCCTCTCCGTTCTTTGGTTCGGAGACCAGCTCGATGAACTTCAGCCACTCGACACGATAGTCATAGCGATGCGTAAAAAAATTGCGCGAGATCAAGAACTTGAGGCGACGACGGACGCTCCCCGACGAGAGTACGGTGGCGAGCACGACGATGCTGCCGAACAACATCGCGAGTTGGAGCACCAACCCCCATTCGCCGCCTAATCCGCGCAGCAGGACGGCGACGACAGCCACGGCGACGAGGAAACAACCGCTCGCTACCAAGGTGGCCGTGTGCAGCACGACTTGTCGGGACACGTGGATATCGACCCGCCATTCGCGATTGCGGGCCATGGCCAACGCCAGCAAGGGGGCCATGAACCCCGCGACGATCGGCCGCCCGAGGGCGAGACCCGGGTTGACGCGGCCGCGGGTAATGAAAGCGTCGGAGAACAGGAACAACTCGTAGGCGAACAAACCGCCGATCGCGACGCACAGCGGCCAGACGTGCCAACGCCGTTCGGGTCCGGTATTGCGCCAGAAATTCTCGATCGTAAGCAGGCCGGCAACCCCAAAGCCGATGCGCATCAACAGCTGCGAGGTATAGAGGGCCGCGGCTTCGGGGTTGACGACCAACGTCCGCGCGTCATTGGCGATCGCCGCGAGGCAAAAGCCGACCGCTCCGAGCAGATAGGCTCGCCCGGGACCGGAGCCGTCGCTGGCTCGTATGGTGACCAGCGCAACTGCAAACAACAGCCAGGCCGACACCCTGACGCTGTCCAAAAGGCTCAGCACGGCGAGCGGGGCGCCAGCCGCGGCCGCGCTCGCCCAAATCAGCGAGGCGCAACAGCAGCCAAGGATCGCCACGCCGGCTCTGCTGGTGCGCCCGTGCAGGACCATCAACACGATCACCGCCACGAAGGCGAGCGCGCATCCCGAATACACTGTCTCCGTAATGAAGAAGTCGAGATGCAATTGCTTATCTGGCTCCCTGATTCCAGAAGATGACTCTCACCGTCTGCAGCAGTATCAG
>Ga0210408_10004625_pt1 | contig 12240 bp, 6 predicted proteins | sample IncBWH4MmetaG_FD_155471 | JGI IMG/M metagenome (GOLD analysis project Ga0210408, IMG submission 155471) | Forest soil microbial communities from Barre Woods Harvard Forest LTER site, Petersham, Massachusetts, United States - Inc-BW-H-4-M | ecosystem: Environmental > Terrestrial > Soil >... | reverse complement strand
GACCAGGGGGAAATCACGAGCAAAGGCTGACGAGGCCCGTATCCGCAGCGCCCTGGAGCTCCCAACGCGGGAGTTACGCCACAAGCACCGGGAGCCGAGAGAGCGTCATCATTGGGGCTGCTCGATTGGTTTACGACCGGGTCCATGACGTGGTCGTACCAGCCATCGGAATCGTCGTACAAAATGATGACAGCGGTTTCGCCCCATTCCTTGGTCTGCTCAAGGCGATTTATGGTCTTGACAAGGAAGATTTGTTCATCGATGGGGTCAGAATAACCGGGATGCCCGTCCTGGGAAGAGACCGCCTTCAGAAAACTTACGGCGGGAAGTTGGCCCTCATCCACGGCGACCCAAAAATCGTTGAGGTCGTATTGGTGATTCACTCCGGATTCGTCCTTCCCAATCAGGCTCGGCGTGGGTGGGTTGTGATGAGGATTGGCGGTGGACTGGTAGTAATTGAAGGGCTCGTGGTGAGGGATGTAGGCGCCGACCGTGGTAACCGCATCGTCTCCGGCCAATCCAACGGTATGAGAAGCGCATACGGCAAGACCGCTTGCATTGACGCTGGTGCGCGCAAAACCGCCGGCGAACCAGCCCCAAGTGACGCCCTTGGCAGTCAATAAGTCGCCGACGTTCTTGCTTTGAGAAGAATAGGTTACTGTAGTCACGCCCTGCAGCTTAGCGTTCGTAGTCACGCATTCATCGTAGCCCGGACGCGCATCGCCAATTAATGTGCCGGAAAGTACGCCGCCGGCAATGTTTCCCGCCAGCTTGGCAACGCCGCCCGCGGGCGTTTTTGCCGAGGCGGTTGCGTGGCTCGTCGTTCCCGCCACGAGGTTCACCGCACCGGGAGTGGACGGGCCGAACATGGTGCTGAAGGAATTGTCGCTCATCGCAAAATGCTGCGCGTAATTCCAAAACGCGGTAACGGTGTTGCCGTCATAGTAGCCCATCACGATGCCGGCGCCTTTGCCGGCGTCATAGCAGGGAAATGCAACGCTATTGCCGCTGCCAACCATTTCGGGGAATTTGTCCATCAAGCCGTGGTCGAACGCGCTTTGTTCCGGGCCATAGCCATGATTCTGGTCGCAGGTAACCGCTTCCGAATGGCCTAGACGAAAGGGCTGAGTCGAGTTCGGATTTTCGTCAAGCAAGCCTCCGGCGAGCAGGTTGTCAGCACGCGGTGTGTGCTCTTTCACATGGAAGGCTGGCTCGCCTGCGGGGTTCGGGGCGTGAGGATAGGTGCCGAAGTAGTGGTCGAAGGAAACGTTCTCCTGGAAAATGACGACGACGTGCTTAATGGGTGTCGTCGTAGAAAAATCATCCGAATCGTGCGGGCGCGCCCAGAGGCTGCCTGGAGCGCCAATCGCCAATGTCAGGGCGGTTACCGCGCTTGCAAAGACACGAAGACACTTCACGCTCATAGTTTCTCCTCGAAGAGATTTCAGAAATTGGGGCCAGTGTCTGACGGCCAACGCACTTGTACGGCCGCTGCCGCCGATCAACTTGGAGACGCAAGTCCGGGCGCGCGCAATGATTGATACGCGGGAGGTATGAATCACAGATGAATAAAGAATGAAATCTGTCTTTATGGAGTGTCTTTTTCTTGTAACACGGAATTCGCGAAAGAGAAGTTTCCAGGTATTTCAAAAGAGGGGTGGCGCATTCCATCGTATCGCAAAGTCCCAAGCAAGTGCGTTTGATGAAACTAGGGCTTTGGCAACGCAGGAAGCACCCGAATGGTGCCCATCATGCCGCCGTCTTCGTGTTCAAGAAGATGGCAATGATAGACGAACGTGCCTGTAATCTCCGGATCCCGAAAGTCCATGCGCAACTTCACGCTGGGATAGGTGGCGCTCTTGCCGTCCCAGTAGGCCACGTTGACCGTGTCACGTAGAAATGGTTCGTCGAGGGGGACCCCGTTCCAATCGAGAAGCATGAAGTGGATTTGATGAATGTGGAAGGCGTGCAATTCCTGCGAACGGTTTTCAATAACCCAATCTTCGACATCGCCTTGCTGGACCGTGATGTTCGGTAGAGGAGAGTCCGGATCGAATGGAGCGGGGGTCTGCCCATCCACTGTGAGAAAGAAAATCGTGGGGCTATTCGGATTCGAAGGGTCTTTGGGCTTCTCAGAAAAGTAAAGCTTGCGCGCATGCGCGGGTGCAATATTGAGAAGGGCGGAGGGACTCGGCTCCTTCAAGGAGACAGGCGTGGCCGCGAAAATGTGATGAGGTTCGGGGGCGTCAATCGAGGAGATTATGCTTGCCAGTGGGCGTGTGGGGTCATTCTCGCCCAACGGCCCTGTGTCGACCCCTCGAGTAATCAACCTCGCGCGTGCCCCCACAGGCGGCCCTTTTAGAATGAATTCAGCCCTTCCCGCAGGCGGCAGCAGGATGTGATTCTTCCATAGAATCCCATGACCTCCGATGCCGTTTTCATCAATGGGGACGCCGTCCAGAGCCGCGACGCCCAAAGGCTGGGGCGAGTCATCGTACACAACCTGCACGTCCGCATAAGTTATTCCGGACGCGTTCAACACACGCCAGAATTGGCGTTCGTTTGGCCTCATTTCGATTACAGACGGTTGGTAATCAGGGTAAGGGACCGGGACGTAGTTGAGCGATAAATCCTTGGCCGGCTTCCCACCGTCCGTGCCGGTGTTCAGAATATCTCCTTCCGCGTCACGCAACAGAACGGGGTGCGGCGCCGAATCGGTTGTGGTGGGCTCCGCATCCGGGTTGAGTAATTCCTGGTCACGAATAATGAACACGCGCTCGGGCAATCCGGCCAATTGGGGGTTCACGCGCTCGATCCCATTGATGATGAGCGCCCCTGAAGCACCTCCCAAGACCTGCACTTTGGTGAAACCATGGAGATGCGGATGGTACCAATACAGGCCTGGAGGTTGGCCCCGCGGAATTTGAAAGCGATACTCAAACGGCGACCCGGAAGGCCCTACGACAGTATGCAGGACGTCATCCTGGTGACAAACTGGCGCAATCATCAGTCCATGGAAATGGAGGTTAGTGGACGACGCCGTCATCTTTCCTTTCGAACAGGAAGCCGGCCCCATTTGCATTTGCATCGGAGGGGGTGACGGATCATCGGAAGAGGATTCCGCCGCCGAGTTGTTCTCGAGACTCAGGATCAACGTATCGCCTGGATTAAGGCGCAGGGTGGGCGCTTGGGCGCCGTCTTTGTAGAGGTAGCAGTAGCGGATTTTGCCCTGCTCGTCGTACGAAGTAAGGAACTTCAGAGTGACCTGCAGCACGCCGCGCTCGCTATGGAGATCTTCCGGTTCCGATACTTTGCTACCCGGTATGGGACGGGGACAGGGTCCAGGAGCGACGTTTTGCGCGAAAGCGGAGATTCCTACCCACAGGAGAAGGATCGCCAGGCTGAACAGGATTCGGAGAATCCGCGGGCAAGCGCGCATTGCTTTGAAGCGTAAACGGCCATTGTTGGCGGGATGTGAATCTTACATGACCGTTTCTTTACACGAAGATGACGGCATCGATTAAGCCTTGGAGGCCTAGGGTGGATGCCCTTGCGACGAACCATCCTCGAAGAACAAATTCGCGGTTTGGCAATGAACCAAGATTGATGGAACTTCGGAGGCTAAAGCCAGGGTCATTCTCGCCCTTATACGCCGCGGCTGAAGGTGCGACTCCCTAAGATTCCTCTGGCGCCTTAGCTAACCGGCTGTTCCCGGCATGCCGCTGGGGTGCAGAATGGTCACGTAAACGAGGACGAGGGTAAGGATGATGACGGCGATTGCGGTCACCCAAGCGACGACGTTTAGTGTGCGCGTATTGACGAAGTCCCCCATCAAGTCTCGGCGGTTGATGAGCAGAAGCATGAAAATCAGGACGACCGGAAGCCAGACACCGTTGCCGACCTGAGAGAGGATCAAGATTTTCTGCAGTGGGGCACGAGGGATCAGAATGACCGCGGCGCCGACAACAATCATTCCTGTGTATAGGCTGTAGAAAATGGGTGCATCATTGAATTTGTGATCGATGCCGGCCTCAAATCCCATGCCTTCGCAGATCACGTGAGCCGTGGAGAGCGGCAGAATCGAAGCCGCGAACAGGGATGCGTTTAACAGGCCAAACGCAAAAAGCATCGCGGCCCATTTTCCGGCCAGGGGAACCAGGGCTTGCGCCGCGTCTCCGGCATCGTTGATGACGTGATGGCCGGAAACGAACAGCGTTGCGCCCGTGCAGACGATAATGAAGAAGACGATCATCATGCAGCTTACGCTGCCAAAGAGTACGTCCATACGAGCCTGCGCATACTGACGCGCGGAGACGCGTTTTTCCACGAAGCTCGCTTGCATATAGAAAAATTGCCACGGGGCGATAGTGGTGCCGATCAACGCGGTCAGCATAAGTAGGTAGCCGCTATCCATATGCAAAGTGGGAATGACCGTGTCCCGCGCCGCCAGGAGCCAGTCCGGTTTGGCCAGGAACGCGGACGCCACATACGAAAGATACAGAACGCATGCCGCCAGGAATATCTTCTCGACTTGGCGCGAAGTCCCGCGGAGCACGAGAATCCAAACAGCCAGCGCGGCAAGTGGCACGGAGATGTACTTGGAAATTCCGAAAAGTTGCATAGAGGCCGCCACGCCTGCAAATTCGGCGCACACGTTGCCCATGTCCACAATTAGGCCGGCAAGGATGAGGAAAAATGTTGGCCGGAAACCGAACTCTTCGCGGATAAGGTCGGAGAGTCCTTTGCCCGTCACAACGCCCATGCGGGCGCACATTTCTTCGGTGACGTAGAGAGCGATCGTCATAGGAATGAGCGACCAGAGCAGGGCGTAGCCATACATCGCCCCGGCCTGGGAATATACCGAAATTCCTCCGGCGTCGTTATCGACATTGGAGGTGATCACACCCGGACCGACCACCGCGAGAAAAAGGATCAGACGGCGTCGCCAAAAGCGCGTCCGCTTGCCCCAGTCTGAAAGGCGAACACGCCACGGCTCCACCCAGCCGGGGATGAGCTTCCACCGCGTAATCAGCGCAGGAAGTTCCGGCGTTCGCCTTTCGTTTTCGGGTTTTCCAAGGACTGCCATGGCTCGGAACCTTTGGCCCGTCCGCCTCGGCGGTCGGGCGCTACACGATCAGCGATTTCGGATGCGTGTGACGACGTCGTCCACTTCGATCGCACCGATGGGCCGCCCTAATTCGTCGACGACGGCCAGGCTGTGCAGATTGTACTTGTCAAAAATTTCAAACACTTCTTTATCGGTCGCGTCCGGGGGAATCGAAAGAAGAGGCTCCATCTTGAGAGATTCCATGCGTTCATCCGGCGCCGCGAACAACAAGCGTCCTAAGGCGACAGCGCCGGAGAATTTCGCTTCTGGATTGATCAAAAACACGGTATCGAGGCGCTCGAGGTCCACATCCATTTCCCGAATCCAAGCGATGACTTCATCTCGGGTGGCGGCTTCGCCGACGTAGATGAAATCGGTATTCATCATTCCTCCGGCGGAATTTTCTTCAAACTTCAGCAGTTCCCGCACTTCGCGCGCTTCTTCGCCGGGCATTTCACGGAGGACATCGCGCGAACGTTCCGGCGTCATACCGGCGAGGACGTCGGCCACCTGATCGGGTTCCATTTCCTCGAGAATGTCGGCGGCTTTCTGGGGAGCCAGCGTTTCGACGATTTGCGTGGTCAAGCGTTTGTCCAACTCGGCGAGCGCTTCGGCTGCGGTTTCCTCGTCGAGGGAAGCAATGATCGATTGGCGCTCGAGGGGAGAGAGTTCTTCCATGATGTCCGCCAGATCCGCGGGATGCATCCGTTCGAGTTTCTGGTGAGTGATGCGCAGTTTTACGCGGCGCAAGGGGTCCGGCTCGATCAAGTTGACAAATTCCCATGGAATGACGCGCGTCGGCAGCTTGGTCGCCAGTCCGCGCACCAAACCAGGTGACGCAATGCCATGCAGCAGGCGCCGAGCGGCGCCTGTTAATCCCACGTCCACCTGAGTGACGCGCAACTCAACCGTCCCGTTAGCGCGCAACTCTGCGAGGTCTATGTCGTTTACGCGGACGACTTTTCTCCCGCTGGTATCGATGATTTGCTGGTCGAGCAAATCCTTGCGCATGGCCAGCCAAGCTTCGTTCGGCTGGAAATGTTCGAGGTCTTTCTCTTCCACATTCAGACGGATGACGCCGGGCGCGACAAATGCGACATGGTCGTAACGCGCAATCAGAGGAAGAAATTTTCCCCGGCCAAGGAGGACCCGGGCTACACGGTTCGGCTGGTCGGCGGGCTCGATGAACAATTCCGTGACTTGGCCGACGAAATGGCCGTCGCGATCATACGCTTCCCCGCCAAGAAGATCGGTAGCGTGCAGCATTTAGCCTCCTTCCCCAAGCCCACGCGCGGCTCATTGCTCCAGCCCGAGGGCTCGTTCTTAATAAATCTGCGGCAGGCGCTCTTTTGGGGCCCGCAATCAAACTTGACCTTGCAATTGATGGTGCAACGGGATCTTTGTGAATTGACCCCGCAACCAGGGTGTGGCCCGGCCGCGGGAGGAGGAAAATCAGGACCTACCCGAGGCCTTTACTTCTCACCTTCGAAGCACGACATGCTTGCAATTGGGCACCGATGCACTGGGCCATTTTGGAACATCGCGCTGCCGATCGATTCCTACTCGGAAAGGGTTCTAGCTTTTCGGATTCGCTCATGGCCACACAAAAAAAACTCCAACTCAGTAGGTAAACGGTGTTCAAATCTTTGTCAAGGAAAGAGTGCGTTTTAACGCAATTTTCTTGTTGGCGGAAAGAGCATGTTGCCGGCTTTTTGAGCTCGCCTGCGGCAGTCCGCGAGATATAACGAGCCATAGGTTCCCGTCAGGTAATCTTTGCGTTCATAGCCGAGGCGACGGGCGCCGCGGTCGATGGCTTTGACTGGGCCTTCCAATTCGACATAAATGCCGATGGGGGTTTCGTCGAGCTCGACCTTGAGCCCGCGGATTCCCGGGAGCGCATATGTGGTCCGAAATTTTTCATAGCGGAACACCGGCTGCAATCCGAGGGCGTGAAGAATCCTGGCCATTTCGTCTGCATTGGCAGCGGATACTTCGGCTTCGTCTTTGATCTTGAAATGGTCGCGGACCTCGAAACGAATGCCGGCATTTCTCAGCTTGCGCGACGAGGTGGAGGGCCCTTTGTAGGTGAGGATGGCCGGAGTGGCTTCACTTGGGTGTTTCTTCCCAAAACTTGAAGCTGGCTGCTCGATTCGGATTCGGATGAGCTGCCCGCAGCGCCTTAAATCCTGTCCTGGCGTGTCGAACAACGTGTTGGATTCATAGGTGCGCGGTGAGATTTCGCGAGCGTGGAGGCGTTTTAGACGGCTAAGGAACGCGTCGACATCTTTGACGCGAAGCTTGATTTCGATTTCCTCGTGATGCCCGGTCCTTGGCATTGGAAGGCAGTATACGCCGTGAGCGTTCCTAAGACTGACGTCAGAGTATTCCAATTACACGAAAACCAACGCTTGGTCCCTGTAGCGCCCGCCTTCAGGCGGGCATTTGGTATTCAAGCAGATGCCCGCCTGAAGGCGGGCGCTACAAAACGCTGCCAACTTTGAGTTCGCACGCGAGATCCTCGGGACTCCCGGAGAAATGAGCCTGTATCGATATCGTATTGACTGGCTCGACAGAAGCGAAGCTGGCGCGGTATAAAGTTCTGTTGCCGACCGGCGTCTTTATCCCTTCGGGCTCCAGGTAAAGCCCGTCCCCGGTTCCCGGCGCTCCACGACACATGACTGAACCAGCTACACCGCTCATGCGGCAGTATCACTCTATCAAGCAACGCTATCCTCAAGCGCTGGTCTTGTTTCGGCTCGGAGACTTCTACGAGCTTTTCTACGAAGACGCCATAGCTGCTTCGCGTGAACTGCAGATTACTCTCACTTCGCGAAATCGGGAACGCGGCGAGCCGGTGCCGATGTGCGGGGTTCCCTATCATGCCGCGGAGGGCTACATCGCGAGGCTGCTGCGGGCGGGCTACAAAATTGCCGTGTGCGATCAGATGGAGGCGCCAGGGCCGGGGAAAAAATTAGTGCGGCGCGAAGTGGTGCGCGTCATTACACCGGGAACGGCTACCAGCCTCAATGTGCTCGAACCCAAAGAGAATAATTATCTGGCGGCGATCTTTCGCCCGGCGGGCGGATCCTCGATCGGCTTTGCCTATGCGGATGTCACCACCGGTGAATTCCGCGCGGCAGCCTTTTCCGGAGGCGACGCGAATGAGAAGCTTCGCGATGAATTACACCGGTTGCGGCCGCGTGAGATTCTCGTTCCTCGACAAGCGAGTTTATTTGCGGCAGCGGCAGCGGGAGCGGACGGTGATTTGAGCGTCGGTCAATCGCCAGCGGCGCGGCCGGAGCTTCGCGAAGGCGTCGAGACACGGATTGATGAATGGGTCTTTCGGTTTGATTACGCGGAACGGATGCTGCGCGAACAATTCGGCGTGGCGACGCTGGATGGATTCGGTCTCGCGGGCCACCCGGATGCGGTTTCCGCGGCGGGCGCTGTGGTTCATTACTTACGCGAAACCTCGGCCATGGACGCGGAAAATGCGAATCATTCCGGTGCGGCTCTTGGGCACCTGGACCGGGTGCGGTATTACGAACAGGCGGACGCGCTCGTGCTCGACAGCGTAACCGTCCGCAACCTGGAACTGGTGGCGCCTATTTTCGAGGACGGTGCGCGCGGCGCTTCTCCAACCCTGCTTTCCGCGCTTGATGAAACGACGACGGGCATGGGAGCACGGTTGCTCCGGCAATGGATTCTGCGCCCGCAGGTCAATCGCGAAGAAATTCAAGCGCGCCTGGACGCCGTGCAGGAATTGAAGAACCACACGGTATTGCGCGAGGAGATCCGCCACAACCTTGCCGGGGTGCAGGATTTGGAACGCTTGGCCGGACGGGTCACGCTAGGCGTGGCCTCGCCGCGCGACCTGCTCGGGCTGCGGCAATCCCTTACGCGCATTCCTCTGCTGCGAAAATATTTAACGAATTGCCCGTCCACGCGGCTCTGCGCATTGCACACGGAAATGGACGAATTGGCCGACGTGCGCGAACGGATTGAGTTCTCGCTCGCGGACGATCCGCCGGCGCAGGCCTCCGATCCGGGAGTGATTCGCCGCGGCTACAATGAGCAACTGGACGAGCTGCGCGAGCTTTCACAGCACAGCAAGCAGATTATTGCGGCGATGGAAGAGCGGGAGCGGAAGCGCACGGGTATTGGGTCGCTCAAGATTCGCTTCAATCAAGTGTTCGGTTACTACATCGAAATATCCAACGCGAACTTGCACCTCGCGCCCGCGGATTTCGAGCGTAAGCAGACCCTCGTGAATGCTGAACGCTTTACGACGCCGGAGCTGAAGGAATACGAACGCAAGGTTCTGGACGCCGACGAACGCATAGCGGAAATCGAGAAGCGGCTATTTTCCGAGCTGCGATTCTGGATTGCGGAGCAGGCTGCGCGCCTTCGCAGGACGGGGGCGGCCATCGCACAGCTTGACGTGCTCGGAAATTTCGCGCGGCTGGCCGCGTCGCGCAATTACACGCGGCCCGAATTCAGCGACGACACGCAAATCATGATCGTAGCGGGGCGGCATCCGGTGATCGAGCAACTCCTCGAGCAAAAGGGTGAGCGGTTTGTTCCGAATGACCTGTTTCTCGATGATACTTCGCAGCAGATCCTGCTGATTACTGGACCGAACATGGGAGGGAAATCGACGTATCTCCGGCAGGCGGCGTTGATTATTCTGATGGCGCAGATGGGTTCGTTTGTTCCCGCGGACCAGGCGCGACTGCCGGTTACCGATCGAATTTTTACGCGCATCGGCGCCGCGGATAATTTGGCGCGCGGGCGCTCCACGTTTCTTGTTGAGATGACGGAGGTCGCGGCCATCTTGAACACGGCGACACCGGCGAGCCTGATTCTGCTCGATGAAGTGGGGCGTGGGACGGCCACGTTTGACGGGCTTTCGATCGCTTGGGCCGTTGTGGAACATCTTTCGAGCGAGACAAAATCGCGCACACTCTTTGCCACGCATTACCACGAATTGACGGAGCTTGCGGATTTGCTGCCGGGTATCAAAAACGTGCATGTATCGGCGCGCGAAACCTCGACGGGCATTGTGTTCCTGAAGCGCGTGGAAACCGGCAGCGCGGACAAGAGCTATGGGATCGAAGTCGCCAGGATGGCGGGACTGCCTCCCGCGGTAATTGCGCGCGCGCGTGAAATTCTCGAGCGGCACGAGCAGGCCGAACATCAGTTGAGCGAGCGGCTAACTCCCGGCGCCACTGCAACTGGCGAACCCATGCCGGCACAGCAGGCTTTGTTCACGCCGCTTGACCGGCGTGTGCTCGACGCGCTGCGATCCGCGGACATCGATAATCTGAAACCCGTCGAGGCGCTCAACCTGCTCGCCGAGTTGAAAAAACAAATTCTATGAAACATTTCCGCGGACGCGGCAGATTGGCGCTCGGAATCATGTCGGGAACGTCGGCGGACGGGATTGATGTGGCCCTGGTGCGTGTGGTGGGGCGAAAGGCCTTCCTAGAAAACTTCGCGGCGTTTCCCTTCCCTCGACAGGTGCAAAAATCCATCTTGATGCTTGGTGAAGGGCGGCCGGTTACCACAAGAGAAATCAGCCAGCTCAATTTCTTGCTGGGCGAATTATTCGCAGGCGCAGCGCTGGCGGCGTGCAAGAAGTTTCGAGTGACCCCCGCGCAGATCGACGTGATCGGTTCACACGGTCAGACTGTTTTCCATCAGGGAACGCCATCACCGTTCAATGGACAGCGCATTGCCTCGACCCTGCAAATCGGCGAGCCGTCGATCATTGCGGGGCGAACAGGGATCACGACAGTGGGTGATTTTCGTCCCGCCGATATGGCCGCGGGCGGACAAGGCGCGCCGCTCGTGCCCTTTGTTGATTTTCTGCTCTATCGGCACCCGCGCATCGGGCGAGTCGCGCTGAACATCGGCGGGATTGCGAATGTCACGGTGGTTCCCGCTGGCGCCAGACTTAAAGATGTCTTTGCTTTCGACACAGGGCCGGGGAATATGGCGATCGATGCCCTGATGCGCCATTTCACAGGTGGACGAAAAGGATTCGATCGCAATGCCGAGATGGCCGCAAAGGGCAAGCTGCTCACTGGATTACTTTCCGTCTTACTGCGTGACGAGTTCTTTGTTAAACGTCCTCCGAAATCAGCGGGCCGCGAGCAATATGGCGAAACTTACGTTCGCTCCCTACTTTCTCGAAGAGAAATACGCGGCGCCAAGCCTGCTGATGTCATCCGGACCGCCACGATTCTGACCGCGCTTTCGATTCTGGACGCAATACACAACTTAGTTGCGCCGCGTGCGAAGATAGGAGAACTGATCGTCTCGGGCGGCGGCGCGCACAATCCCCTGCTGATGGCCCAGCTCGAATCCGGATTGAGCCGTATACGTGTTCGGGCGGCCGATGAACTCGGAGTGCCGGGAGACGCAAAAGAAGCGTTTGCGTTTGCAGTGCTCGCGTATGAGACGCTCCGGAAACGGCCCTCGAACGTTCCGGGTGCGACAGGAGCGAAGAGGGCGGTCGTGCTGGGAAAGGTTTGCTATGCAAGTTAGAAAAGGAGGTAAAGGAAGTTTAGGAAGTAAACGAACTGGAGGAAACAGAATATCGCATCAACGCGTGATGATGGGCGGCGCTATTTCCTTTACTTCCTTTGCTTCCTCAATCGCCCTTGCTTCCCTTCTCATTCTCTCGCTTGCAATTTCGTCCTGCTCGCGCAATGTCAGCACCGAGCCCGGCGTTGTCAATTTCCTGATCGAATCGATGCCGATAAATTTAGATCCACGGATTGGGAGCGACGCACAGTCCGAGAGGATTGACAGCCTGATCTTCGACAGTTTGGTGGAGCTTGACGAGCGGAGGATCCCTCACGGAGATCTGGCTGAAAAATGGGAGATGCCTGATCCGGTCACATACGTCTTTCATTTGCGGTCTGGCGTGAAGTTCCAGGACGGCCGTACCCTTACGTCCGCGGACGTGAAGTACACATTCGATTCGATCATGAACGGAAGTGTGACGACATCCAAGCGAGGTTCCCTCAGACTCATCAAGTCCATTGAAACCCCCGACGCTGCAACGGTCATCGTCCATCTGAGTGAGCCGAACAGCGGGTTTCTGACGGACATTTGCCGGCCGGGCC
>Ga0210408_10004623_pt1 | contig 12243 bp, 13 predicted proteins | sample IncBWH4MmetaG_FD_155471 | JGI IMG/M metagenome (GOLD analysis project Ga0210408, IMG submission 155471) | Forest soil microbial communities from Barre Woods Harvard Forest LTER site, Petersham, Massachusetts, United States - Inc-BW-H-4-M | ecosystem: Environmental > Terrestrial > Soil >... | reverse complement strand
AACACGAAATCGGGGGTGAGATCGTCCAGGCGCAAAGAAGCCACCGAGACCTCGTAGCCCAGGCCGGCCAGGTCCTCCACGATCCCGTCGATCTCGGGGTGGTCGCAGACGGCGGTGGAGACGAGGCCGATCTTGCCCGTGGCCGGGCGGACCTCGCGGGCGCGGTCCACGATCTCACGGCGCGAAAAGCCGCGCACGGGCAGGTAGTTGTAGCCCGCCCAGCAGAAGCGGCACATGCAGGGGCAGCCCCGGGAGATCTCCACCATGAACTTCATGGACATCTCGGTGTGGGGGGTGAGCACCACCGACTGCGGCAGCGCCATCCGCCCCGGCCAGCCGCGCTGGCGGATGGCGGGGCCGGGGCCGTCGTAGGCGGCCACCGTGCCGTCCTTGTGGTAGCTCACGGAGTGGCGGGAAGGGACGTAGAAGCCGTCCTTCTCCAGGAGGGCGTCCAACCCCCGCCGGGGATCGGTGGCTCCGAGGAGCGCTTCCATCATCTTGGGGACCAGCGCCTCCCCCTCCCCCACCGCCACCAGGTCCGCGAAGGGAGCCAAGGGCTCGGGGTTCAGGAAGAGGGCGGAGCCGCCCAGGATCACGAGGGGGTCGTCCTTCCCCCGCTCCGCGGCCCGGAGCGGAATCCCCGCCAGCCGCAGCATCTGCAGCACGTGCAGGTAGTCGTTCTCGAACGACACTGAGAAGGCCAGGGCGTGGAAGCGCCGGAGGTCGGTCCCCGTCTCCAGGCTCACCAGCCTCTGCCCGCTCCTCTCGAGGTCCTCCCGGTCCCGGTCGTCGGGCAGGAACGCCCGCTCGCAGAGAACGTCGGGCAGGGCGTTGAGCATCTGGTAGACGCTCTGGAAGCCCAGGTTGGACATGGCCACGAAATAGAGGTTGGGGTAGCAGAGGGCCACCCGGAACGAGCCTTGGCGGGGAACGGTCTGCAGGAAGACCTCCGCCTCGCGGAGGAAGGAGTGGCGCTCGTGCAGACGTCGGCTCATAGGGCATTCCTCCCGACGCCGGGAGGACCCCCTATTCTACTGGAGTTTCACCACTCTACGGAGAGGCCGACCCCCGCCCCCGTCCCCTTGGCGTCGGTCGAGGGGACGAGGCCGACCCGGGTCCGCCGGGCGGGGGGCTCGCCGTTCTCGCGCACCACCGTACGGCCGACGATGTAGCCCAGGGTCGCTCCCGCGAGCACATCGCTCAGGTAGTGCTTGTCCTTCACCAGGCGCGAGGCGCCGATGGCGCTGGCCACGAGGTAGGAGGGGATCCCCACCTTCGCCCCGTAGTGGGCGTTGGCCACCGTGGCCCAGGCGAAGGCGGCCGAGGTGTGGTCGGAGGGGAAGGAGAAGTTGTCGGAGCCGTCGGGCCGCGTTCGGTGGACGGCCCTCTTCAGGACCTCGCCGTAGACCTCGCTCAGGATCAAGGCCTCCGTGATGTCGTAGCTCGCGGCCCGGAAGCGGCCATCCCCGACCAGGCGGCCGCTGGCAAAGAGCCCGAGCGCGATGGGCGCCATCACGGGGAAGCTCCCCCCCGTGTCCCCCACGTTGCCGAAGAGGCTCCCAGGTGAGGAGAGCGCGCTCCTCGTGCGGGTGTCGAAGAAAGACGAGCCACCGCTCGCGGCGCCTCCGATCAGGAGGGGGGCTAGGCTGTCCTTACTGAAGACGCCCACCAGGCCGCGGCCAAGGTTCCGGGGGAAAGCGGCGAGGGTGCGCCGCCCGTCCTCGGTCGAGCCGTCGGCGGGAAGAAACCGGCCCAGGTCCGGAGGAGCGGGTGGGTCGAGCGACTGGGCGGAGAGAGGAACGGCGAGCGTCGCTCCCAGCACCAACAACCCCGCGACACGCTTTGCTTGGATCAAGACTGGCTCCCTCCGCTCTGACGCCGCGGACTAAACCTCAGATTCTAACACAGGCCTTAGCCAGCCTTACCGGGAGCTGGGAGACGAGGAAGCCGATCTCGTGCGCCTTCGAGAAGGGGCAAGTCTTCGGGCCGACCCCCATGGGGCCGTCATAGGAGGGGAGCGGGTTCGGGGAGAGGCTCCCGGAGGTCAGTGGGAAGGGGGGAGACAGCGCATCCCGGCCGCCGCCATCGTCGCCGAGCACATCGCGCAGTTCTGGAAGTTCACCTGGTAGGAGAAGCTCCCCGCCGCAACCTCGCCCACCGTCGTGACCACGGTGAAGCTCTCTTGGATCCCGCAGGTGCTGCTGCCGTCGCACGAGCTGGCCGCCGCGCAGCAGCCGGAGCCGCCGCTGTAGAGAGACCGGTTCATCACCACCACCGTCTCCCCCGGGCCCACGCCGATGGGGGCGGTAGTGTAGGTGAAAGAGGACGACCCCACCGAGCAGCCTCCCGCGAGGCCCTGGGTTGTCTTGCGAACGCCGCTCACGCTCACGCCGCCGCCGGCTGAGTGATTCGCGAGCGTCACCTGGGCGATCACATCCGCCCGGCAATTGATCTGCTGCCCGGACTGGGCCGACGCCGTGGAAGCGGAGAGATCGGCCAGCGTCGCCGGCGCGAGCGTCGTGGGCGGAGGCGTGGGTGTGGGCCCCGCGGTCGTGCTCGAGGTGTTGCAGGCGGCCAGCCCACCCAGCAAACCGCCCGCGACCAGAAGCCACCGCCCCCGGGAAGAAGCGCGCACACCCTAGTATGCGACGCCCGGAGGGTGCTTGGCGAGTCGATCGTTCGCTGGTGTGCGCTGACTCACCGTTCTCGGCCGGGCTCGTCGTCCCCGCAGCGTGGACAAGAGTGCGGTCGTCCACAACCCCATCGGAGGGAGTCGCCCGGGCTCGTCCGAGCTGAGCCTCCGGTATCAGTTCCGATTTGGACGTCGACCGGCAAGACGCTTGGAAATGGCCCGCCCGGGACTGGCACGTTCGACATCCGCGTTACAGCTGTCCGTTTAATCGGGCGGGCCGGGAGCTTCAGCCAGCATGATCGGAGACGCCGCTAGAAGTTCGACGCACCGAGGTCGCCTCCGCCGCAAGGGCCGACCAAGCGAGGTGATGGGACCCACCTGGGTTCGCCCCGCCCCAGCCTGCCGCACGCGCTCGCCGCCTTGGGTAGCAGCGCGTGCTCCTTGCTTCGGTGCGGGACAACCATCCCGGACGGTTGGCACCATTCTTCAGTGCGTGCGCGTTTTGTGGCTCCGTTTCACTCGCGGTGCGGGGATCTCGCTTACGGAATCACCCGGCGGGTCGAGAATTCGGGTGTACTTGGGCGCGTGGTGTAGTAGCCTTCGCACCATAGCCGGCGGCAAGACCGCCTCCGGATCCTTCGGTCAACTCAAGCAGGAGGATGAATGAGAGCTAGCTCTCGCTCGATCGTGGTCGGATCTGTGTTGCTGGCGCTGGGCTTCGTCGCGGGTGCCGTCGCTGGCGATCCCGCGAGCAAGGGAATCGTTCAGTGGGCACTGGCGGATCTCAAGTGGCAGGCGCCGACCGGTGCCCCCACGATGGTGGTGGCGGCCTCGAGCGCGCCAAACGGGTCGCACTGTGACTTCAGCAAGTTCCCGAAAGGGACCAAGGTTCCCCTTCACACTCACTCCGCCGATATTAGCGCGGTCGTCCTCGCCGGACAGTTCGGCTCCGCGGAAGAGGGCAAAGTTGTCAAGCCCGGAGGCGCCGGTTCCTACGTGTTCATACCGGGTGGACTCAAGCACACGACCGAGTGCGGGGCCGATGCCGACTGCGTCATTTTCGACTGCCAGCCCGGGGCGTTTGACCTCCTTCCCGTGGGGGTCGGAAAGAAATAGGAGAGGGCGGGTGCCAGGGCGTCCCTGGACCAGTTGGGGGTCGCGGGGACGCTCCCCCACCCGATCGATGGCGGCTGGCCCGTCGGAGTTCGGGCGTAGGCTGCCCCCGCGCGGGGCGGTCACCAGCGGATCCAATTCTCACTGGGGAGGCGGGTCGCCCGTCTCTGGGTCTGCTCAGGTCCGCTGCTTTTGTAGGCACACCACGGGCAGAGACCGTTTGGACTTTAGTCGGCGACCTCTCGGCACGACCCACAGGGCCAGCCGCGGGTGGCCCTATTCCTTGACGAAGACGGACTTGGGCACCATGCAGTGGACGCCCTTGCGGATGTCCACGACCTGGGTGACCCGGCAGTCGGCGACCATCGACGTCAGCGCGTAGGCCTCGTCGCGGCTCATGGGCACGACGGTCTGGGAGGCCAGGAAGTCCACCGTATTCCGCACCGCGATCTTCATGGCCTCGTTCAGGTCCTCGTCGAAGGCCATCAAGATCCAGTGCGTCCTCGTCTCCGCCCGCGGCCACTCGATCTTCAGATCCTTCCGGACCACGGGTTGGATCTCGATCTCCTTGTAGGCGCACTCCAGGGCGGTGAGATTGACCTCGCCGTTGCCCTGCCGGCAGTGCGCGTCGCCGATCCAGATCAGCCCGCCCTTCTGGAAGACGGGCACAAAGAAAGTCGAGCCCGCCTGAAGCTCGTTCAGGTCCAGGTTGGAGCCGTTCTTCCAGGGCCTGAGCGTGCTCGTGCGCCCCTTGGCGTCGTGGATGGGCGGCCCCGCCTTCTCCTTGGGCTCGTTCGGGTCGACACCCACGGCCAGGATCCCCGGGAAGGGCTTGAGGTCGAGCGTCACCCCGGGCTTGAATTCGGTCTGCATCTTGGCGAGGTCGAGCTTGTAGTAGCGGACGAACCCGTCGGGAAACTCGGGGGCCAGCAAGCCGACGGCGGGAAACTGCGCTCCCGGCAGGTGGAAATTGAACCCCGCGGGCTTGGGGATGATCTTCCGGATGCGGATCTCGAGGGTGTCGCCGGGCTCGGCGCCGTTCACGAAGATCGGCCCCGTCACCGAATGCGGCCCCCCGCCGGGATTGGCCAAGCGCAGGCGGACGATGTCCGCCATCGGCGTGTCGGGCTGGATTTGGTCCATGGAGTGGTAGAGCGTCTCCACCGAGACCGTATCCCCGGAGTCGACCGTGAGCTTGGGCTTCTCGGTCGGATCCAGCCAGCCCCATTGCACGGTCTCCTTGGTCGCGGCCAGCACATGATGCTTGCCGCCGGGAGCCGCGGGCTGAGCCCCGCCGGGTCTGCCCACGGCCAGCAGGCCGGCGAGGAGAGCTGACACCTGGACGAAGCGCCGCATCACCGCCTCCTTGTTCGAAAAGAATGGCGGATTCTAGCACGGGACCCTGCGCGGTCCCGGTGCGCGCGGCGGCGGATGGGGCGTCCCGGGCCCCCTCCCGCGGAGAGAAGGGCGCGGCTCAGGGCTCGACGGCGGGCAGAATGTACTCGGTCAGGATCTTGTCCGTCTGCTCGTGCATGCCCTTGGTGTTGTAGTTGGTGCTGGTGATCACGGCCGCCAGGTCCAGCGCCGGGATGGCGACCACCTTGTTGCCGCCGTTGCCGGCCATCAAATAGGCGGGAAACGCCTTGCCCCCGGACTTGAACGACTTGAGCCACCACAAATAGCCGTAGTTGGTCTCCTCGTCGATCCGGGCGTGGGGCTTCGTGGAGGCCTCGATCCAGGCCTCGGGCACGATGTGGACGCCGTTCCAGACCCCGCGGTCAAGGTAGAGCTGCACGAGCTTCAAGAGGTCCCGGCTCCGCAGGCGCAGGCCGCCTCCGGTCTGGGCGAGGCCCAGGGGGGAGAACGGCCATTCCGCGCGCTCTATGCCGAGCGGAGAGAAGAGCACCTTGTCCGCGAGAGCATTGACGGGCTGGCCGGTGGCGCGCGCGACCACCTGACCGAGCGTGAACACGCCCGCCGTGCAGTAGCTGAAGCTGCGCCCAAAGGGGGAGTCCTTCGGCCCCTGTCCCGACATGAATCCCCGGATCGGCAGGTCGAGGGTGAACTGGAGCCAGTCCTCGATGAGGTACATCCGCTCCTCGTTTCCGCGGGAGAAATCGTTCCAGTCGTTGCACTCGAGGAGCGAACTCATGGTGAGTAGATCCTCGACCGTGATCTGCTCCTTGCGGGGATCGGGGTTCTGGAAGGGACGCTTGTCGGGGAAGAAGGGGAGGACGGGCGCCCCCAACCCCTTCAGGAGACCCTTGTCGATGGCGATCCCGGCCAGCATTCCCGTCACCGTCTTGGTGGCGGACCTTGTGTCCTGGAGGGCGGCCGCGCTCGAGTCGACGTACGCCTCGAAAGCCAGCTTTCCGTGGCGCGCGACCAGAACGCTCGTGATCTTCTTGAATGCCTCGGAGCGGATGGCGGTGTCCAGGGCCTGGAGGCGGGAGGCGTTCAGCTTCACGAGTCCCGGGTCCGCGGCGACCCACCCGTCCCCCGCCTTCTCGTCCGAAAGGGCCCGAGCCACGGGCGCGCAGATGTGGAAGCAGAGGAGAGCCGCGCCCAGCGCGCCGGACAAGAGGCGAACAACCCACGGTGTCATGGATCAGACTCTCCCTGGGCGGTCATGGCTCACCGGTGGTTGAGCTCGGCCGTGAAATGGAGCGGTGGCTTGGCGAGGAGGGGTCCCCTCACCCCTGATCAACGAAGACGGCGGTCATGCAGCTCCTGGCGGGACGGGTGACGCCGGCTAGACTTGAGGAAGGGCTCGCGCGAAAGGGCACGGCGCATGGCCTTTTCGTACGTGTCCTCGGCCATCCGTTCCCGGGCCATCTGTTCCCGAAGCATGTCCGCAAGGACGCTGGACAGGCTCGCGTCGCGCCGAGCGGCGTAGACGCGTGCCCAGCGGACGACCTCCTCTTCGAGCGTGACGGTCACTCTCCTCAGTTTGGATGCCATTGGCCGCGCACTCAAAAAGCGACGGTAACGACGAGGCCGGCGCCCCCACCGCGGGGGTCGGCCGCGGGCGCCAAGTTGACGAGGGGCTTGCCCGGGAGGGGCTCGCCGTCCCGGCGGACGGCGGTGCGGCCCACGATGTACCCGATCCCGGCCCCGGCCAGGACGTCGGAGAGGTGGTGGGCCCTTATCTCCATGCGCGACACGCCGATGAGCCCGGCCACGAGGTAGCCCGGCACGCCCAGCTTCCAGCCGTAGTAGTGGGCGCCCACGGTGGCCCAGGCGAACGCGTTTGAGGTGTGTCCGGAGGGGAAGGAGAGCTTGTCGGAGCCGTCCGGCCGCGTGCGCTGGGTCGAGTACTTGAGGACGGTGGTGTAGGTGACGGCCACGAGGGTGACCTGGGCGATGTCGTAGGTCGCGTCGCGGAAGCGCTGGTCTCTGGCCAGGCGGCCGGCGCCGAAGAGCACGGCCGCCATCGGCCCGATGACGTAGGCCTGGCCCAGCTGGTCGCCGGCGTCACCGAGCCATTTGGCCCGCCTCTGGGTCGCGAAGTAGTGCTGCACGTTGTTGTCGAAGAAGGCCCCCCCGCCGCTCACGCCCGCGCTCACCAGGAAGGGGACCAGGTTGTCGGAGGAGAAGACGCCCACCGTGTCGCGTCCGAAGTTCGCGAGGAAGCGCCCGCCGGTGCGGCGCCCGTCGTCGGGATGGGGCCGGTCGAGGGCGGGCGGGGCCGCCGACTCGGCGCCGGGAGGAGGGGCCTGGGGAGGCGCGGCCGGCGCCTCTTGGGCCCGGGCCCATGAGGGGAGGGCCAGGGCGACCAGGGCGAAGACGACTAGGGTCCGCTGCGGTCGGCCTGGTCCCAACGGCACCTCCACGCCCGGGGCGTCAAGGCGCCGATTATAGACGCCGCCGCTAGTCGCCGCCACCCCCCTGCTTGCGCAGGAAGGCGGGCACGTCCAGGTCCACCCTCCCCCCCGCCACCGCCGCCTTCGGGTTGCTGGGCGTCTTGCGGTAGAAGCTGCCCCCCGCCTCCGCCGAGGAGTGCGGCATCGCGGTCTGGGAGCCCACGTAGTTGGTGAGGTCCACGGGGGTGGGGACCGCCTTGCGCGGGCCGCGGCTGAAGCCGGTCGCGATCACCGTGACCTTGACCGCGTTGCCCATGGCCTCGTCGGTCACGATCCCGTAGATGACGTTGGCCTCCGGGTCCGCGACCTTGGTGATGAGGGAGGTGGCCTCCGCCGCCTCCGCCAGGGAGAGATCGGCGCCCCCCGTGATGTTGACGATGATGCCCTTGGCGCCCTCGATCGAGCTGTCCTCGAGGAGGGGGTTCGAGATCGCGCGCTGGGCGGCCTCCACCGCCCGGTTCTCTCCCTGGCCGATCCCGGTGCCCATCACGGCCTGGCCCATCCCCTTCATGACCGCGCGCACGTCCGCGAAGTCCAGGTTGATCTGGCCGGGCACGGTGATGATGTCGCTGATCCCCTGCACCGCCTGCCGGAGCACGTCGTCGGCCACCCGGAAGGCCTCGGAGACGGGGGTGTTGCGGGCCACCGTCTGCAGGAGGCGGTCGTTGGGGATGGCGATCACGGAGTCGACGCACTCGCGGAGCTGGACCAGGCCGTCCATGGCCTGGCTCATGCGCCGCTTCCCCTCCAGGCCGAAGGGAAGGGTCACCACCGCCACCGTGAGGACGTTGCCGGTCTCCCCCCCCAGCTGGCCGGCGATGGAGGCGACCACGGGGGCCGCGCCCGTGCCCGTCCCCCCCCCGAGCCCGGTGGTGATGAAGACCATGTCCGCGCCCTCCAGGGCGTCGCAGATCTTCTCCGTGTCCTCCACCGCGGCCTGGCGGCCGACGTCGGGGTTGGCCCCCGCCCCCAGCCCCTTGGTGATCTTGGCCCCGATCTGGATCTTCACGGGGGCGCGGTTCGCGCGCAGGGCCTGGAGGTCGGTGTTCACGGCGATGAACTCGATCCCCTGCAGGCCGGAGGCGATCATGCGGGCGATGGCGTTGCCGCCTCCCCCCCCCACCCCCACCACCTTGATCCGGGCCCCGCTCAACTCCTCGTCCGCGAAGGTGATGCGGCCCGGCGCATCGTTATGTTTGGTCATAGCTCAAATCCCTTCCGAGCAACCGGTCATGAACCCGCAGCGCAGGCAGATCCGCTTGCAGTGATAGGCGACGACGAAGGCGCCGCACATCTCGCAGGGCAGGTCTCCGGGGTCGCGCAGGGCGAAGCCCCCGCCCCGGCGGACGACCTCACGCGACCCCCTCTCGGTGATGGGCACAGGCGGAAAGGCCGCGCCTTCGCTCTTGACGTCCATGGCCACCTCCTCATGTTCCTGCCCGGCCGGCCCTAATCGCCGGCCCGCGCCATCCCCGGTCGTCCCGCGCTCGCGGGCCCCGGAGTTCCCTTCAGAAAAAGTCCGACAACCAGCCCATGAGGCGCCCGGTCACCTTGCCGAAGGTCCCCGTCGCCACCTGTTGCCGCGTGGTCCCCAGGGCGCGGCCGGCCCGGTTGCGATACCCGCAGAGCACAAGCCCCACCGCGGTGGAGTAGACGGGGCTGGCCACCACGTCCACCAGGCCCCCGATCCCGGCCGGGGTGCCCCTCCGCACGGGCATGTCGAAGATCTGCTCCGCGATTTCCGGCATTCCCTCCAGGATCCCGCCCCCCCCCGTGAGCACGACCCCGCTGTTCAGGCTGCGGTCGAAGCCGGCCCGCCGGATCTCGGTGAGGACGAGCTGGCAGATCTCCTCCGCCCGGGCCTGGACCACGTCCCCCAGGACCTGGCGGGCCATGATCCGGGGCTTGCGGCCCCCCACACTCGGCACCTCGATCGAGTCCTCCTCCGGGACCATGGAGGTCAGCGCGCAGCCGTGCTTCTTCTTGATCTTCTCCGCCTCGTTGACGGGGGTGCGCAGGGCCACCGCCACGTCGTTGGTGAAGTGCTCGCCCCCCACCTGCAGGACCGCGGTGTGCCAGAGCGAGCCCTTCTCGAAGATGGCGAGATCGGTGGTGCCGCCGCCGATGTCCACCAGGGCCACCCCCAGCTCCTTCTCGTCGGGGGTGAGGCAGGCCTCCGCGGCCGAGATCTGGGTGAGGATGGTGTCGATCACCTCCAGCCCGGCCCGGTTCACGCAGGTCACGGTGTTCTGGGCGGCGGTGCTGGAGCAGGTGATGATGTGGACGTTGACCTCCAGGCGGGTCCCCGTCATGCCCGTGGGGTCCCCGATGCCGTCCTGGTCGTCCACCACGAACTCCTGGGGCAGCACGTGCAGGATCTCGCGGTCCAGGGGGATGGAGACGGCCTTGGCCGCCTCGATGGCCCGGTGCACGTCCTCCCGCTCGATGACCCGGTTCTTGCTGGAGACGGCGATCACCCCCCGGGAGTTGAAGCCGCGGATGTGGGTGCCCGCGATCCCCACGTAGGCGGAGCCGATCTCCACCCCCGCCATGAGCTCGGCCTCCTCGAGGACGCGCTTGATGGAGTCCACGGTGGCTTCGAGGTTGATGACCACCCCCTTGCGGAGACCCTTGGACTCCGTCTGGCCGATTCCGATCACGTCCAGGCGACCCTCTTCCGTGATCTCGGCCACGATGGCGCAGATCTTGTGGGTCCCGATGTCCAGGCCCACGATGTAACGGTCCTTTTTCTTGGCCAAAGCTAGTTCCCTCTCTCCCTTGGGCGTGCCCTCGCCGCCCGGGGGGGCGGTCCCCCGGCCGCGGGGGCGGCGGGGACGGTTTCGAGCGGCCGCGCGTAGATGCGGCCGCGGAAGCGCAGGTCGAATGCGGCGGTCCCGGGGGCCCTCTCCGCGAGGTCCCGGCGGAGGCCGAGGAAGGTGAGGAAGCGCTTGCGGTAGGGCGGGGCCCCCATGAGCAGCACCTCCCCCGCCCCCCGGAGCACGACCCTCATGTCCCCCCCCCCGTCCACGAACACCTCCGACACCTCCGCGGAAAGGTCCCCGAGGTCGCGCAGCAGGGCCCCCGCCCGCTGCCCGCGCTCGCGACGTTCCTCGCCCTCCACCCCGTTGAGGCCGCGGACGATGGGGAGGTCGAAGGCGGCGGTGCGGGGACCGTAGATGTCGATGAGCCCGCCGTCGCCGTCCATGAGGTACAGCCGGTCCACCTCGGCCAGGGCCAGGGGGACCCGCTCGCGGATCTCCACCTTCAGCGTGTCGGGCAGGGTGCGGCCCACGGTGGCGTCGGCCACCCAGGGGGAGGCGCGCAGCCGGGCCTTCAGGGCCTCGATGTTGAGGCCGAGGATGTTCTCGCCCACCGCGGGGCCGAGCAGCTCGCGCACCTCCCCCTCGGAGAGGAAGTGGCTGCCCCGGACGTCCACCCGCCCCACGCGCAGCCGCTCGCTGGCCATCACCTTGGCGTAGCCGGTCCAAAGCGCGGCCACGGAGACGAGTAGGGCGGCCAGAAGCTGCAGCATCAGGATGGCGCGGGCGGTGAAGCCCCGCCGGACCCGCCGCACCCGCGTCCTTGTCCGGGGGCGGAGGAAGGGCGGATCATCCGCGGGGGGGAGGAGGCCGGGGTTCAGGGGAAGATCGGCCATGGCCTCCAAGGGAAGCTCGAGGGGCAGGCCGCGCTTAGCCATGGCGGGGCCTCCAGACCTTGACCTCGAGCTCGAGGTCCAAGCCCGCCTCCCGCTCCACCCTCTCGTGGACGAGCTCGAGGAGGGCGAGGACGTCGGCCGCGCTCGCGTGCTGGTCGTTGACCACGAAGTTCGCGTGGCGCGGGCTCAGGACCGCGCCCCCCTTCCGCGCGCCCTTGAGGCCCAGGCCGTCGATGATCTTGCCCGCGTGGCCCCCGGGCGGGTTCTTGAAGACGCAGCCCGCGTTGCGCCCGCCGGGCTGGCTCTCGATCCGCTGCCGCGTGAGCTCCCGGGTCTCCTTCTCCAGAAGGGCGGGGTCGTCGGGGGAGAGCCGCACGGTCAAGGAGGCCACGGCCGAGCCCTCGGGGATGGAGGACCCGCGGTAGTGGAAGCGCCAGCCCTCGGGGGGCCGGGCGGGGGAGCCGTCCTCGTCGTAGACCAGGATCTCCTTGAGGACGTCGCTGATCGAGAAGCCGTAGGCCCCCGCGTTCATGACCGCGGCCCCCCCGATCGAGCCCGGGATGCCGACCGCGCTCTCCAGGCCCCGCCACCCGGCGCGGCAGCAGCGCACCACGGTGAAGATCACGCCCGCCCCCGCCTCCGCCGTCACCTCTCCGTCCTCCCCGATCGCAACCCGAGACATCTCCTCGGTGTTCACGATCAGCTCGTCCAGGCCCTCGTCCACCACGACCAGGTTCGATCCCCCGCCCAGGATGCGGTGGGGCACCCCGAGCTCGCCGCGGAGGGCGAGGGTCTTTTGGAGCTCATCCGGCGAGCGGGGAAAGGCCATCACCGCCGCCGGCCCCCCCACCCCCATGGAGGTGTGGCGGGAGAAGGGCTCCCCCTCGCGGAAGGGCACCCCCGCCTCCCGAAGCGCCGCCGTCACGCGGGGATCCATGTGCTCACGCCCCCTGCCTCCGCAGCAGCTCCTCCCCCGCCGA
>Ga0210408_10004622_pt1 | contig 12244 bp, 12 predicted proteins | sample IncBWH4MmetaG_FD_155471 | JGI IMG/M metagenome (GOLD analysis project Ga0210408, IMG submission 155471) | Forest soil microbial communities from Barre Woods Harvard Forest LTER site, Petersham, Massachusetts, United States - Inc-BW-H-4-M | ecosystem: Environmental > Terrestrial > Soil >... | reverse complement strand
GAGATGCTGAGCCGTTGCAAATACTTCTTAACGTCAGATAAAAAGGCTGGCGTCGGCAGTTCAACAGTTCCGCAGTACAAAAACGCATACACTCTAGACACTCGAGTAACCGGCAGAACATACGTCGTGAGGTGCATTCAGGATCACTGGAGAGTGTGTGCGTTTTCGTATGCGCTCGCTGCAACCTTGAGTTGTTTTTGGTCGATCGGGATTATTCAGATTTGGAGGCAAACAGCAGATTTAATTGCTAGTTGATTGATTGCGCGAAACTTACTGAAAACGCAAAACTTACGGGTTCCGATGGTGTGTCTGCCAGTTCCACCACTTCCGCACGCTAGCAACTACTTTATTTCCGGTTGCTTTACTGCGAAAAACTTCGACCCGCGACACCACTGTGCGGATTCTTTTCAGATTATCCGTCTATACGCCGGACTCCCAGACTCTGCCCGAGGGCGAAAGTCCGGTATCCCGAATCGACCTTAATCTTACCATGGGCAAGCTTTCCCAGAGACCTGGCGGCCCGATCCGAGAACGCTAGCGCAGGGAATTTTGAGCGATTTATTCGCTATGCAGCTTAGGTTGCGAAGCGCAAAAATTAATAGGCCGATGCTTCCCATAGCGACCGATTCTTACGTCGCCGCAAATCACCAGGGTTCACCATTGCGGGGTTCAGCGAGCTCGAAGCGAGGAGCCTCGAGAGTCGAGTGGCGATGCCCACAGATCAATAATCGAAGATCGGATTCTGGAAAGCGATATCAAGTCAACTGGATTGTGGGCAATTATTCCCAACGTCGTCGTGCTCTTTCCCGTTCTCGGAGAAGCTGTTAGGATATTTCTGTGCCAAAAGCTTGTTCAAATGTTGTCGGTGGTTAGGTCCAAGGTGGTGACAACCTGGATCGTCTGGAAGAGACCGCGCAAGCTATTTTGCATATCGCTAAGGTGCAGGGTGGACCCAAATTTGCAGGCGGTTCCGCCAGAAATCGCGCTGTTTTAGGGAACCAACGTAACCCTGTGTCATTTATGCAAACGTGCAAAGCCGCATAAACACTGGCGATTGCGCATCTCGTTGATTTGGCGAGTGGGGACGTAGTTCAGTTGGTTAGAACGCTGCCCTGTCACGGCAGAGGCCGCGGGTTCGAGTCCCGTCGTCCCCGCCATTCCTTTCAAGCACTTCCAAGGAATTGGCAATTTCGATTATGGTCCAATTTGGTCCAGTTAGGCCTGTGCCTCTCCCTTGTTGAGTACCAACCGAACCAGTTTGCTTTGTGCGAGCCTCTTGTTCGGCATACCCGCCTGAGCATAAAGATCCAGCGTAATGCGACTGTTCGCATGACGTAGGAGTTCCTGTACCACCTTCACTTCCTCGTTGTTCTGAGTCAGCAAAGTTGTGTACGTGTGCCGGAACGTGTGGAACCCAACCCGCTTCTCGATCTTCGCTGCTTTCACTGCTGGTCGCCCATATCGTCGCCAGAGGGTTTCCGGCCAGAGAGGTTGCTTGCCTTTCATCGTCGGCGAGGCAAACACCCAGTCTGTTTCGCGATTGTACGGACCAACCAGCTTCAGCTTGAGCAGCGACTCCGCTAGAGCAGCGTCGAGCGGTACATCTTTTGCTGAGGCTTCCGTCTTGGGAGCGCCCTGAACCATCATCACGACTGAACGGCGAACATGGATTACAAGGTTCTCGAAGTCCACATCCTCCCATTGCAAGCCGATTAATTCTCCACGTCGCAAGCCGGTGAAAGCGTCGAGTTCTGCCGCCGTTCGAAGAGGCTCTGGCAGATTCTTGAGAAGTGCCATGATCTCCTCGGGCGTCAGCACATCGGGTGTCCTCATACGCTTGGCACTTTGACGTACGCTCTTGATGGGGTTTCGTTCTGTCCATTCCCACCGGATCGCGTGAGAGAACAAGGCACTCATCAGATTCCTGATCTTGGCCCTGCTTCCACGTGCCAGTGGTAATGTTTTCAGCCAACCTTCGACATCCACCGCTTTTACTTCGGACAGGCGGTGCGACCGCCAACGTGGAAGAACCCACTTGTTCAAGTAGATATCGTAGGCGTACTGCGTAGAGTAGGACTTGTGATGCTCGTCTGCGTTTCCAGTCGCTGGCTTCTGCTTCGAAAAAATGTCCGGCAGTTCGTGCTCCTGGTAGTGCTTTACGAGTGTTTCGACGCTGACGTTCTTGAGAAGTTGTTGCGGGGTTTGTCGGTTGATAGTTAGACGGATTGCATCGACCGCAGACTGAGCTGCTGATTCGGTTGGAAACTCCTCTAGAGTCCCGACGACGATGTTCTTTCGACAGACCGAACCGTCGATTTGAACTTCTCTCCACCGGAATTCCCACACCTTTCCTTTTCTGCGATCCGCCAGTTTCAGGCTACCGTGCTGATGACTCGTGCGCCTCATCAATCCTCCTTTGTGAGAGGCGACACGGATGGCTGCCTCAGCTTAGCGCAAGTGGAGTGGTGGGTCGATGGTGAATGTCTGTGGAAGACCGCGTCTTATCCGGCCTTCTTCGTTCTCAGCCAAATCTCAAGATCGGAAGCTCGAAATCGCCAGAGCTTCCCGACTTGGATTGCGTGAATTTGGTGATTGCGAGCCATCCGTTGCAGCGTTTTTGGATGAATACGGAGCAGCTCTGCCGCTTCATCGCTGTCCAAGAGCGGCTCGAAAGCAAATTCATTTGCTGGCATGGATTGGCTGGGAGAGGGGGCGAACCTCGATGGTTGGGATGCGGACATGATTGGCTCCTGAGTCAAATTCATAACGCCGAAACGGACTTCGACCTGGCGGACATGCGGACGGTGATGAGGTCGACGATCAGGGCGGCACTGTTTACTACATTGAGTCTTGGGTTGGCGACTTGTCTAATAATGATTGGCGGGAAGGTCATTCCTGCTGGTTATAAGGGCATACGCGCCGCGATCTTCTTTCCGTCATAGTAAAACCGTGAGACTGCAGTCAGGGATCATGCCGGCAGCGGCAAGTCCATCTGTTGTGATGTCAGCGTCTTGGGCGGATGTCTACGAAGGAAAACACGAACAAGCTGGTTGACGATGAGCGACTTGTCGTTGGCTCGCATGACAACGGATGTTTCAAGACACAAAGACTTATCCAATAAGGGCTTTGCCACAACATCCGCGAGGGGATGACCTAGGGCCGTGGGCTTTGTAAGGATCGCTATTCCAACGCCCTTCGACACAAAGTGAACTGCTTGCTGAGCGTCGAGTATGTAGTGGTAGCGCTTTGGAGTAATCCCCAGCCGTTTTGCCGTATTGAGGATCTCGTCATGCAGGAGGGGATGAACCCGCGGTCCAAACAGTATCCACTCGTCGTTCGCCAAGTCCTGCAACGACACCCTGTCCTTGTGAGCGGCTACATGTGTGAGCGGGAAAACGGCATAGAGCGGGGCACGATCGAACGGCACAGCTGTGATTTGGGGATCATGAGGTGGTCTGGTCACCACGGCTAGATCCAATTCGCCGCCAATGACGCTTCGCACGAGCTCTGTCGAGAACTATTGACCCGTTGTTTGAATCGAGAGATTAGGGAACGAGGGCAGCCGAATCGTCATGATGGCAGCTACCCAGGCGGGATCGGCATACGGTGAATGGCCGATCGTAAGGAGAGTGTCGGCGCCGTCATGGGTGGCACGGGCGAGATGGATTGCCCGTTCGGCATGTGTCACGGCGAGTTTCGCCTCCGCTACAAAAATGCGTCCGGCCGCTGTGAGTTCCACGCCTCGCCGCTTGTCACGAGTAAACAGATGAAATTCGTGTTCTTCCTCAAACTCCGTAATCTGTTTGCTCAGTGCCGGCTGCGTGATATTAAGCATGTGGGCCGCTCGCGTAAAGCTGAGTTCTTCCGCCAGAACAAGGACTGCGTGCAAGTGCCGAACCTCTACGTTGGGGAACACAGCTCAAACCCCCTGGATGTCCAGAGCCTAGTTGTGTCTGAACGTGGTTTTTACCCTACGTCAGTCAAGGAGCCGAGGAATTGGAAAAAGTATTAAAAAAGAAAACACGAACTCAATGCTATGAGCCAAGAAGGTTAAGGGGCGCCGGGGACATTCGCTCTAGTTCTGAGGAAGAGCAGGTGCCTTGACATCTGTGCATTTTCGATGGCACGCTTTCAATACTCTGGCCATCAAATCAGTAGTGGGGTTGAGGCCTCCCCGATGTCTGCCAGCCGAGAGTTGAGCCCAGATTGGGTCCTGTCGTCGTTGATTCATTCCAGCGGAAATTCTCGGGACGAAATCATGGAATTAGCAGATGCCGCCAGGCGCCTTTGGCCAGGCGTTCAAGCACATGCACGCAAGGAGCAACCGGGAAAGAGCTTTGATGAGGCAATCGCCTTGGCGACGGAGGTTTGGGAGGGAGTGTTGCAGTCAGTGGCGAAAACGCTCCAGCGTTCGAGTGGGAAGCGTGCGCAAATTGAGAGCTTGGATGCTTATCTGTTCGGGGTTTTCCACCACCGTTTCAACCGGGCTCTGAAAAAGGATCGTCTAAGACGGGAGATACTGCGGAGTCTGCCTTCAAACGGTGACCTCGGGCGACTGAGGCCGGCGCACCATTCAGAGGTACATCGAGTCCTTGATCAGTCGCTTCAGGTTCAAGAGGCCGTGCGAAGGATGGATGAGTGGACCCGCAAGGTCTGGGCTGCTCGGCAGTACGGATATTCCTGGCGTGAAATTGCAGAGCATTTCGACCTGACTGAACCGCAGGCCAAGCTGCGGTTTCGCTACGCAATTGGGAAGCTGCGCGCTTTCTTCAGTCGGGGAAGATGATGACTTGGGTGTCGAGCAGTAGCTTGTACAAATTCCTCGCGGTAAACTGACCTGTCTTTATGAAGTGACTTCATTCGAGAGCAGGGCGTTCTGACCGAAGAGCAAGAATTCAACCAAGAGGAAAAGCGGATATTGGATCTGCTTGCTCGGGGCTTATCCCGAGAATTCCCGAACCCACAGCGCGTCGGCTGTCCCGGCCCCGGCGTTCTCAGAAGCATCGCCCTCCACAAACTGCCGTTGTCCGAAGCCGATCCCTGGCTGGATCATCTGAGCTCTTGCAGTCCATGCTTTCAGGAATTCAGCGAAATTAGGAAGCAAAATGCAGGTCAGCGGAAGCGGACACAGATATGGCTGGCTGCGGCTGCAATGGTTCTACTTGCTGTCGGGGGGTGGTTGTGGGTACGGAGTCGGCCATCGGGACAAACTGCGGCGGTCGTGGTTCTCGATCTGCGTGGCCGCGCTACGGTGCGTGGTGAGGGCACCCCGGAGGGTAGTCAGCCGCCGTTACAGGTTCCTCGTAGCGCAAAGACTCTGGACTTGGAGTTGCCAATCGGAAGCAACGAAGGCCCGTACGAAGTAGTGCTGCTGAATCCGAATGGTACTGAACTTTTTCGCACCAATGCCACGGCTAAGCTCGAAGATCACGTCGTGGTACTGAGGATTGCCGTCGATATCGCTGGCTTCCCTCCGGGTGGGTATTTCCTTGGAATCCGACAGTCGGGCCCTGACTGGACGAGGTTTCCTGTCCGGTTGTTTTGAACGCAAGCCCCATGAGGAAGAAACAAAAGCCAGCCAAAAAGAGTCGTCCTGTACCAAAGCAGAAAGGGCAGCACGAACGACTTAAAGGTTGGACTGAAATCGCCAGCTTTCTTGGTCAGCCGGTTGCGGTGGCGCAACGATGGGCGAGATCAGGCATGCCCGTGACGCGAGAAGGCAGGTTCATGTATGCCTCTCGGGAGGAACTGAGCGGATACCTCGGCCGCGAAGCTGGTCTGGACGTACCTGTTCACATCGCGACCGAAAATATGGACCTGTCCGCTGATCTGAAACGTGCTCTCGCGCACGCCCGCGCTGGCAAGCAGGACCAGAAGAAAAAAGCTAAGCGTTGAGAACGGTATTTCTGCGCCGTATAATAGACGTAATTGTAGGCCGCTCTTCGTCCCCGGCGAAGACATTGACGGCAAGACCGATGACCTCCGCGCTATTCTGGTCAAACTCGATGAAGTTTTCGACAGAGTGAATGGCACGCACAACCAGCTTTTCAAGGCGCGCCTTCTGGCTCCGCTGCCCATATCTGATGACGAGGCGGAGGAAGAGGAATTGGGCAAGAACCATTCCAGCGTGATTTTGAATATCGAACTTGCCGATACTTCGGAGCGGAAAACCGTTAAGAACTTTCTCACCGGCGGCGACGCCGAGGTGCTGATCTGGGAGAAGCTCTGGGAGAAACATAAAAAGAAGCCCCAGGTTCTCACCTACGACTCCATGCTCACGACTCACCATTGTTCATGGCACACGCTCTCGCATGACAGTCGGACCGAGCTCGGCGATAAGGCCAAGGTTTCCGCCGACGCCAAGTCCGCCCTGTCGCAGATTCGCCAGGGCGGCTTCATTGTCGCGAGCAGCTGCCCGATCAAGGACGACGACTGTGACCCGCCGTGCTACGCTGCCAAGCTCGAATACCAATCCATCGCCAAGAGCGCCAAGGGTGAATTCCTCTGTACCGAAGAGTACCCGACGGAAAGCGAACCGGCTCCGCTTGAGCTTACGATCTCGGATGGCAAGCTTACCAAGTCGGTTCGCTCGGCAACCATGCACGCTCCCGCGATTCTCACCGCCGGCATAGTCGACCGGATTGGGGCGAAGGCGGCGGAGGCGGAGGCGGTAAAACGGGGCGGCAATAGTCGTTATGCCTAACCAGGCCAGCATTATGGCCCGTTACCGGAGGAAGGAATTTCCAAGGCGGATTCCTTCCTCCTGAAGGAATGCGGGGCGCGCCGCCTGCCCGACTCCGAACCTCAATCTATGGAGGGTCGCGACTTGATCGCCGGGTGGCAGTTGGTGATGCAAACGCCAGCCGCCCGGCGGCGGGTCAATGTCTGCGCAGATCATCAGTTTCCGTTCTCTCTCCCCCACTTTTTTCTTCTCGAAAGCCCGCCACTTCTCACTTGGCCTCATGTTGAAGAGGACGGCTTGCTGTGCCTTCTGAGCCGCAGTGCCGTAGTGAAGTTTCGGCAGCCGGCGGATGTCATAGGCGAGCTTCTCCGGGATGCTTACCGGCTTATCTGCGACTGCGAGTCCGGTGCCAACCAGGCTGATTTCAGGACCGAATTCTATTCGTACTGGAATCGCGGGCTCTCTGCAGAAGAGGAGAAATTGAGAAGCCTGCTCGTTGCGGGGGGGCCGAGCCGTTTGGTGCAGATCTGGCGAGGCAAGACTCGTTCTGTCGTCGGCGAAAGTGAAGCCCAGGTCCTGAGCTGGTTGCGCAACCTTCACGGAAACAAGCCCCAATTCAATTCGACTGACGCGGCCTGCTTGTTGTGGATCAAGGAACCGCTGTTGCCCGGAGAGTACCCGAAGACGGCGGCCGATCTGTATCGCATCGCTGGTTCCATTTCCGGCGGCACGGAGCTACTGGAGAGTTTTGCGAAGCTCGGCTCGAGTCCGTTTTATTTCCTGATCGGCGCCGAGAGCAGGAACGGCCCTTGTCTTGCCGCGGTGCGTACGCACAAGCCGGTATCCAAAGATGTTCGCGGAAAAATAAGCGATCGCACAAACAATGGCTTTCGGCCGGGCAAAGTGCCGCCACAGCTGCAAACGCAGCGCCTTTTTTCGTCCGCCGCCACGGCAAATCGAATGCAGGTCGAGCGCGTGGACGCGGAATGGATTCATGGCCGAGGACAGGACCCAAGACAGAAGGAACTCGGGGCGAAGACGGTCCTCCTCTTTGGAGGGGGTTCGGTCGGCGCTCCGGTAGGACATCAGCTTGCTATGGCCGGCGTGGGCCATATTATGACAGTCGATCCGGCTAATCTTTCCTGGGCAAATGTCGGCCGTCACCCGCTCGGTGCTGATCATGTCGGAGAGCGGAAAGCGATCGCCTTGGCGGAAACTTGGGGAAAGGCCTATCCGCATGCTCGGTTTGAAGGATTTGATTCGACAGCTCATCTCTTTCTGGCCGAGCACCCCGAACTGGTCGCCAAGGCCGACTTGATTGTTTGCGCAACCGCAGATTGGAAAGCAGAGCTTGAGTTGAATTTGCGGCAACGAGGCGGCGAGATGGCCGCTCCCATCCTCTATGCGTGGACGGAACCCAACGCGTGCGCGGGTCATGCCGTGTTGATTTTCCCCGGCAGCCCGTGTCTGCAGTGCGGATTTTCACTCTCGGGAGATTGCAACCTTCAGGTCACGGCCTGGCCGGGTGAAAAGAAGCAGCAGATGGAGCCGGCCTGCGGAGCGGTTTTTCAGGCCTATGGACCGATCGAACTGCTCGGCACCATTTCAGTCGCCGCGAGCCTCGCGTTGGACGCGCTGCTCGGAAGAGTTAAGGCAGCAACACATCGCGTCTGGGCGGGACCCGAGTCGTCGCTCACAGATGCCGGCGGCATCTGGTCGAAAGAATGGATAAATGGAAATATGGAGAGAGGCAAAGGCGGCTTTCAGGAGGAACGGGTTTGGGAAAGGGACCCCTGGTGCGACGTTTGTGGCGGCAGCGACCCCGTGATCCACTTGTCTTCGAAATCGGAGAATCCAAACAACGGCTCGTCATCGACGCTTCCGTCTTGAATCATTTCTCCAAGCATCAGCAGCACGACGGCGATTCACTGGAGGCCGGGGGGCAGCTGTTGCTAAATTCTCGGATCACGAGATAACGATCACCAACGTTACCGGTCCACGACTGGAAGATCGTCGGTCGCGATACCTGTATCTTCCCAACCGACGCGAGGAACAGAGGGAGATAGACGAGATGCATCGGAAGGGTTTGCATTTTGTTGGCGACTGGCATACGCATCCCGAGGCTGTTCCCACACCCTCCGCTTCCGATATCCGTACCATTGAGGAAGCGGTAGCTAAATCCCCACATCATTTACATGGATTCCTTATGATCGTCGTTGGTAGCGGCGATTTTCCAATCGCTCTGCATGTTTCCCTTAATACCGAGGCCTGCCATCTTCGGCTCCCGCCTATAAGCTGATCTTCGCAGGTGACTTTGGCAGGCCCGCATTCCGTGATTACAAAGCCTCCGCCACCTCGGTTGCGGTGTCGAGTTGCGTATCTCTTCCGGTCCTCAATGCATCGCGAGATAGATCAATGGAGACTTTTTCCCAGCGCCCGTTGCTCCAAGAATCAGCGTGTGGGCGACCTCTCTGTTGTGAAGATTTAGGTAATAGGGGGTTGCATTATCGGTTTCGAGGACGGCAAGGTACTCTCGGTCAAGATGGTCATTCCAAATCTCGCCTGGCCGGATCGTAAACAAGAAGGAAATGTCAGCGTAGTTGGAGTTCAGCAGGTAGTGCCTGCGAAGGTTGTGGCGGTAGTTGCCCGGGATGATAGCGAAATAAGCGTTCAGTTGGTTGTATGTCTCAGAGAAGAGCGTCCCATCGGCGCTGGTGAAAATGCGCACCACGTCGGGGAGTACTCGCTCCAAAGTCCCTTTGTCTTCTGCGTAAAGGACGATGGTGAGTGAGAACTCTCCCAGGGACTGTCCATCCCCAAGAACCCGAAGGCAGTCCCCGAGATTGTCGATGTCAGCCTGTTTCGATTCATCGATGAGCACGTCTCGCGGATTGATAGTTGCGGCGTCGGCGCGTACCGATGAAATGAATGAGGATTTGGAGACATTGAAGTGGCGCCTGCGTTTCGTGATTTCATTGCGAGCCGTGGCGTTATCAATGGGGACCCACTCGCTGACGACACAGATGTTTGCCTGAATCTCCAACAGTTGTTTCAGTACCAGTGGTTTGGTCTCGCTGATCGCCTCTTTGATTGTGAGCACTCGGACGTAGTGATCGCCGACCCGCAAATGATCGCGTTGAGCTTCAATATCAGAATTGGCGACCTGGTAGTCGAGGAAATGGCTGCTGGTCTGTAGCCCCTCGATTCGCCACGGATCGTAGTTCAGTAAGCGTCGGAAGAACTGAAACGAATCCTTCTGACCGAGGATGTCGATTTGCACAAGGTCGAAGAGTTGCCGAACGAAGCTGTGTGCGCGCTGCTCGAGTTTCAGCAAATCCGCCTCGATCTGTTCCCGCAGCAAGAACTTCCTCTTGTCGTTTGAGAACTGTACCTTGAGTTCTTGGAGGCCACCATTAGGGTCTTGCGGAAGGCGCGCGAGTGCCGCTGCGATACCTGTCTTTGACCGCGTGCCTTCAATAACGATGGCGAAGAAGATTTCAACGGTGAAGAGGTCATCAAGTTTCTGTGCGAAGAATTGTTTCCTCTGATCGACGGCTGCTCGAACGACCGGGTCCACGTAATTCTGAAAAGGAACTGTCGGGCGATTGGTCTTGAAGAGATACTGATAGACGTGAAAGCCAGGTCCGAATATTTTGAGCGCAGCCTCAAGGCGCTTTACCGCATATTCCTGCGCTGCTTGGTCAAGACTCTCGTAGTCCACTCCTTGGACCCGGACCACAATTCCCAAGTCCCCACTCTTCGTAATAAAGGTGTGCTCGTTCCAGAAGCCATAGAGGTTGATTTGAGAGTTCAACGCTCCTGACTCCTTCCATGACTTGATGACTCGATCGATGCGCAGCATCTATCGAACCTCCACGAGCGGAATCTCGAGTTTTGCTGCGTCGTAACGGGCCTTGAAGCGCTCGCTCTGGGCGAGGATACGGAGCATTGCGGGATCGGCGTTGGTGACCCATCGGCCGAAGATGAAACCGCCCACGAAGACCACGATGCCCGCAAGAAGGCTCTCGAAAAGATTGAAGACGCCGACCGCGCCAACGCACACAAAGTAGAAGACGGTCCTCTCGACGCCCAGATACGTCAGGGGTTTGTGTAAGCTCTTAAAAACTCGATTGCGGCGCTTGAGATTGGTTTCGTGCATGAAGCCCTCGGTGCTCAATTGGCTGGAATCGGGGGAGATTGGGTGTGGCCTGGATCTTCTCGTGAGCTATACGCCCCAGAGCCATGTCAGTACGTTGGCGGCGAGTACGGCGATCCCGGTGCCGGCCGCCACGCCAGCTAAGGCCTTCTTGCCGCCAGGCTCGCCGTGGGCGAACTGGTATCCACCGATCACAATCGCGATCAGACTTGCAACCTTGGCGACAGTTCCTGTGAAGAGCGTCTGTAATGCGGTAAAGCCGTTGTCGAATGGGGATCCCTGAGCATGGGCTCCTAGGGGTGCTAACAATAGAAGCACAAGGGTTAAGAATTTCGAGAGAAGCAACGCGGAGCGGTGAATGTTTTGTTTCAGCGGCGTGCGCTTGGCTTGTCCTAGAAACGGCATGAGAACCTCCAGCAGATCGGATCAACTCGCTGCTATTGGTTCACCCTAATGAGCAGACTGGTTCCCGTCTAATGACTTTTCAGCGGAACATCATTCCTCCAGGTTATGAGGTCGTCCCGTCTGCCATAATGTTTCTATGTGCGGACGTTACCGTCTCTCGCGTCGAAAGCAGATTCTTGAGGAGCACTTCGATAGCGTCTCTGAAATGGAAGACTGGAATCCACGCTACAACATAGCCCCCACCCAACGCGTCCCCGTGATTCGTCAATAACCGAGTGATCCTGTCCGGAAGTTGTAGGTGTTTCGATGGGGACTCGTTCCATCGTGGGCGAAAGATCCTTCAAGGGAGGTTCATCGCGGCTACCGATCAATTCGCGTGCGATCTGCGCCGTCGACTTGCATGATTTAGAGCTCGCGGTTGAGCCCCACTGGTTGTCCGGTCACCTCTTGGCGGCACTGCCGGCCAGTCTCCTCTCCATGCGTCAGGGCCTGTGGCGTTTAAGTACCTGATGCGTACTGGCATGGCCGCAAGCCGGTCGGAAAGCAGTGCCTCATTGCGAATCGGCCACCAGTCGTATAAGAAGATCTCCAGAGGGCGCCACATCGAGACCCAGCCGCCGATCGTAAGGCTTTCGCGAACGATCTCGCCAATGCGGCTGCCCTTCATCAAAGCAGCTAGAAAGTCGCCCAAGGCAATCGCCGATGCTACCGCAACGAGGCCAATCGCAAGGCTGGTCCGGCCCACCCGAAACAATTCACGTAGATGCTGGCGGTATGCGTGTGCACGTTGCTTGAAAAACTCGTGGATCGCGTCGCGTAAGACAGCAGCCTCATCCGGTAACCCGGCCTCGCGGTCAAGATCAATCACCAGAGCAAGCGTTGCATCGCGAGGCAGGTCCTTGGCCCAGCCCACGATAAACTCCTCAGCTTTGGGGTCCAGATCCTTGTCGCGAAACGGAGAAGGATCGATGGCGTTGAACAACTGCCTCAATTCGCCCACG
>Ga0210408_10004621_pt1 | contig 12245 bp, 8 predicted proteins | sample IncBWH4MmetaG_FD_155471 | JGI IMG/M metagenome (GOLD analysis project Ga0210408, IMG submission 155471) | Forest soil microbial communities from Barre Woods Harvard Forest LTER site, Petersham, Massachusetts, United States - Inc-BW-H-4-M | ecosystem: Environmental > Terrestrial > Soil >... | reverse complement strand
CCGCGTGGGGCAGTGACGTCGATGTGGCGGCGACCGCGTGCGTGACCAAGGTCGCGGTGCTGCCGACTGTGTGCGTGACCGACGTCGAGGCGCCGCCGATTGTGTTGGTGGCCGAGGCCAACGCGCGGCCGGCTGTGTGGGTGACCGACGTCGAAGCGCCAGCGACCATGTGCGTTACCGCGCCCCCAGTCTTGCCGACCGTGGAGGTCACCGAGCTGGGGGCGGCTTTCACGGCGCTCAGGGTCGCGGCGACGGGGGATGTGTTGTTGGCATTGCCCGGAGATGCGTTGACCGGGGAGGAGGCGGTGGGGGCTGGCTGGGTGGGGGACGCGGGGGGTCGCGTGGAGGCCACGGGCAGGGAGCTCGCCACGGGCAGGGAACTCGAAGGGGTCACGGGCGGCTGGGTCGAGGGCAGGGATCGACCGGCGGCGGCACCAGACGACGAGGATGTGCCCGTGGCCGCGGTCGCGCTGCCTGCTTCTTGGACGACGTGCGACACGACCTGCCCGGCGGGCTGACCAGCCGCGGCGACGGCTGCACCGACAGGATTCGCGGCCAGGGCCGGGCTGCTTCCCACGACGCAGAAAAGGCATCCAAGCAGCACCCCACCAACCGTCCCACGGGCCGAGCCTGTAGAGGGATGTCGAGCTTTGCTGAGCATTGCAGCGGTTTAGGAAGCCTTTCCTGAATGCGCGCAACGTACACGCAGCAGTGCACGATTTCTTCGCAAATTGCATGCTTTTTGTTCGAACTGCCTTTTGTTCGAACCGCTTGGCGAGACGTGGAGGCGCTTGCGCCATCCGCGGGCGCTTGCACCAGCTACGGGGGCGCTTGCGCCCGTCTACGGGAGGGTCGTTCCGCCGCCAGGGCCCGAGGTTGGGCCGCTGCCTGCGCTGGTACCCCCTTCGGGGCCAGTCGAGATCGTGGTGCTTGTCGGCGCCGGGGCTTGCGCAGTGGTGGGCGGGGCTTCCGTGACCGGCGGGGCTTGCGCTGTCGGCGGCGGAGCGGTTGCATGGCTCAGGTCCGGCTCCCTCAGCACCCCGCGCGCGGTGCGCACGCTGAAGTACGCCCACGTGTCGTCCAGCCCCAGCCGTTCCGCCAGTTCCGCGCCGCTGACCTTGGCGCGGCCCGCCGAGCCCAGCACGTAGGCCGAGACGATCCGCGGGGAGTAGCCCCTGCGCAGCACCTCGATACCGCGGAACGCCCCACGGACGAGGCCCCGCAGGCGCCCCGCCGCCGCCGCGAAGCTCATGCTCACGCTCCACCGGTGCTGGGGGCCCCCGTCATAAGGGTCCTGCACGCCCTGCAGCCATGGCTCCGGCGCTGCCCCCAGGAACGCGTTCTGCACATTCTCCGTCGCACCCCCCGAGCTCGCAAAGAAATACGTGATCGCCGGCCGCCCCCCGTAGGTCACCACCTGCCCCGCCGTCGCCGCCACCGCCGCGCTCGTCTGGGCGCTCTGTGCCTTCGTGCCCACGTACACCTGCGAGCGCGTGTCCGCGTAAACGTCGAAGCGCGCGCCCCCCGCATGGTCGGTGAGCGCGTACGTGCGGCTCGCCACCGCCTGTGCCTCCAGCGCCGCCAGCGGCCAGTTTGCCGGCATCTCCGCCCCCACCACCCCCCGCACGTATGTTTCCACCGGGATCGCGTGGACCTTCCCGCCCATCAGCACCCGCACCTTGGTCCTCTCCGGGACCGTCCCCAGGGTCGTGCCCGTGTAGTAGTGGGCCAGGATCGCCTCGTAGGTGTACCCGTGCTGCGCGTACCCCAGCGCCCCCTCCTGGCTCATCCCCACTCCATGGCCGTACCCCGCACCCGCGATCACCAGCGTCGGTGAGGCCCCCACCGCGGGGGCGCCCGCCGTGAGGAGGACCGCGATTGACAGCGCGGCCGCCAGCGGCAGGGGGCGGTGGTAGCTTGAGCGCATGGGTCGATGGCGTTCACGCGTGGGTCGGGAACGGCCATTCATCCATCGGCCGGTGACGCGGGGGCCATGAGCCACGCACGCCATCCCCAATCCAAGAAAACGACATCCGGAGGTCAGCGCGAATGGTCGATCCGAGCACCGAGCGGGCCGTGCTGGAAGGGGTCCCAACCGAGCTTTACATCGCCGGGCGCTGGCGGGCCGCCGCCGGCGGAGGGACGCTGCCCGTCGAGGACCCCGCCACCGGGGAGACCCTGATCGAGGTCGCCGACGCCCAGCCACCCGACGCACTCGACGCGCTCGCCGCCGCCGCCGAGCGCCAGGCCGAGTGGGCCGCGTGGGCGCCGCGAGAGCGGGGGGAGATCCTGCGCCGCGCCTATCAGGCCCTCACCGACCGCCAGGAGGAGCTCGCCTTGCTCATGACCCTGGAGATGGGCAAGGCCATACCAGAGTCCCGTGCCGAGGTCGCTTACGCGGCCGAGTTCCTGCGCTGGTTCTCCGAGGAGGCCCCCCGCATCCACGGCCGCTACATGGTCAACACCACCGGGGTCGGGCGCATCCTCACCATGCGCCAGCCTGTCGGGCCCTGCCTCTTTATCACCCCTTGGAACTTCCCCATGGCCATGGGCGCCCGCAAGCTCGGCCCCGCCATCGCCGCCGGCTGCACGATCGTCGTCAAGCCCGCCCAGCAGACCCCCCTCTCGATGCTCGCCCTCACCCAGATCCTGGAGGAGGCCGGTCTCCCCGGCGGCGTCCTCAACACGATCACCGCCCGCCGCTCCGGCGCCGTGATCGAGCCCCTCCTGCGCGACCCCCGCGCGCGCAAGCTCTCCTTCACCGGCTCCACCGAGGTCGGGCGCACCCTGATCGAACAGTCCGCCCAGCAGGTCCTGCGCGTATCCATGGAGCTGGGGGGAAACGCCCCCTTCATCGTGTTTGCCGACGCCGACCTCGACGCCGCCGTCGAGGGCGCCCTCACCGCCAAGCTGCGCAACGTCGGCGAGGCCTGCACCGCCGCCAACCGCTTCCACGTCCACCACTCCCTCGCCCCCGAGTTCGCCGCGCGGCTCGCCACCCGCATGGGGGCCCTGAAGGTTGGTCGCGGGACCGATCCCCACACCGACATCGGGCCCCTCATCGACGAGCGCCAGCGTGCCACCGTGACCGAACTGGTCAACGACGCCCTGAAGCGAGGCGCGCGGCTGGTGTGCGGCGGCGAGAAGCTTTCGGGTCCCGCCCACCCCGGCCACTTCTTCGCCCCCACCGTCCTCGCCGACGTGCCTCCAGATGCACGCCTGCTCGCCGAGGAGATCTTCGGTCCCGTCGCCCCCATCGCCGCGTTCTCCACCGACGAGGAGGCCCTGGAGGCCGCCAACCGCACTCAGTATGGCCTCGTCGCCTACCTCTACACCCGCGACCTCGACCGCGCCTTCCGCGTCGCCGAGGGCCTTCAGACCGGCATGGTCGGCATCAACCAGGGCATCGTCTCGAACCCCGCCGCCCCCTTCGGCGGCGTCAAGCACTCCGGCTTCGGCCGCGAGGGCGGCTTCGAGGGGATCGACGAGTACCTCGAGACAAAGTACGTCGCGCTTGGGGTGGGGGCCTGAGTCGGCCGGCTTGCTAAAACCCGGAGCTGCTCGAGCTGCCGCTGCCGCGCTGCAGCTGTTCGATGTCGATGGCATCCGCCGGCGCCGCCAGCGTGACCGGCTTGTTCCATTCGTCGAACGTGATCGCCCCGCCCCCCGCGCTGTTTTTGGCGATCTGGACCGGGTACGGCTGCCCTGCCGTGGCCACGTACAGGGTTCCGTTCTGCGTGGTATCCCTCACGCCCACCACCGCCTGCCCATTCACCGTGCTCGTGCCCGCCGCCGACAGCGCGCCGTGGCTGCCGAGCGCCGCGCTCAGCAGCTTGCGCAGATCCGTCAGCGAGGAGAGCCCCGCGAAGCTTGCGTTCGAGCTCGGCGCCTTCAGCCATTTCCCTTCCAGCAGCTGCGCCGCCGCCGCGCCCGCGAAGTGGCTGTAGAAGGCCTGGCTGCCTTTGATGTAGACCGTCCCCCCCGTCTCGATCATTTCGAAGCTCAGCCCGTTCTCCGAGACCTGCCCCTGCCCGCCCTTGCCCGCCGCCAGGGTCAGGTCGAGCGTGATCGGCGTGCCCCCCGTCGTGGTCGAGCCCGAGACGTGCACCGAGCTGGCGCCGTCCGCCGCCGCCCGCGCCGCCGCCACGATCTCCGCCGGAGATTTCGACGCCACCCCGTTGCCCGAGCTGCCCGAGGAGGAGCTCCCACAGCCCGCGAGCGCAGCCACCGCGAGCAGCGGTAGGAGCCCTGTCGCGGAGAAGAGCCGACGACGCACGGCCACCACCCTACCGTGCGCATCGAAAATTCGTCCACTCCCCCGCGCCGAGCTTCGGGTTGTCCTCAGCCCCCGCCGAACGCGTGCGCGAGGAGCAATAAATCCTGTGGGAAATGCCCGAACGGTGGAGTAACCTCGAACGCGTGGGGAATCGACCCGCTGCCGAGAATTCGAATCCCAGCCGCCTGCGCGAGCAGCTTCGATGGGTGCCCCTCGCCGCCGCGCTCGCCGCCGCCGCCCTCGGGGCGGTCCTCGCCCACGGCGCCGCCCTCGCCGCGGTGTATGTCGTCGTGCTCGCCGCCGTCGCCGGCCTGGCCGGCTGGCGCATCGGGGACGGCCGCCGAGCTGCCCTGCAACGCCAGATCGACGACCGCTCCGGGGAGCTGCGCCGCGCGCTCACCGAGCTCGAGATCGCCCAGTCCGAGACCGTCCGACGCCTCTCCATGGCCGTCGAGTTCAGAGACGAGGACACCGGCGCCCACATCGAACGGATCGGGCGCTTCTCCACCCTGCTCGCCGAACGCGTCGGGCTCCCCCCCGAGTTCTGCGAGCGACTCAGCTACGCCGCCCCCCTCCACGACGTCGGCAAGGTCGCCATCCCCGACGCCATCCTCCTGAAGCCCGGCCCCCTCACCCCCGAGGAGCGCGCGATCGTCGAGACCCACGCCGAGGAGGGCCACCGCCTGCTGCGCGGCTCCTCCTCCTCGATCCTAGACATGGCCGCCACCATCGCCCTCAGCCACCACGAGAAGTGGGACGGCGGCGGCTACCCCCGCGGCCTCGCCGGCGAGGAGATCCCTCTGGAGGGGCGCATCGTGGCGATCGCAGATGTCTTCGACGCCCTCACCAGCGACCGCGTCTACCGCCTCGCCCACCCCGTCGAGGAGGCCGTCCGGCTGATGCGCGAGCAGCGCGCCATCCACTTCGACCCGGTCCTGCTCGACATCTTCCTCGAGGTTCTCTCTCGCTCCGGTCCCGACGCCCGCGAGCAGCTGCGCTCCGATCCCCAGACCCTCCTGAGGGAGGTTCTCAAGACCTACTCCACCGCCCTCGAGCGCGGCGACGCCGAGACCGCCGAGGGCGCCATCGCCCAGGCGATCGAGGACGAGATCCCCCCCGCCACGCTCCACGCCGAGGTCATCGCCCCCGCCCTGCAGCACATCGGCGAGCTCTACCGCGCAGGGGAGATCGACGTCGAGACCGAGCACCTCGCCACCGGCATCACCCGGCGGATTCTCGCCACCATGTTCCGCTACATGCTCTCCGCCGCCGGCCCCCCCCGGGGGCGGGTGCTGCTCGCCGGGATGGAGGGGGAGGAGCACACCCTTGGGCTGCAGATGGTCCACGACCAACTCGCCGCCGCCGGCTGTCAGACGACCATCGACATCGATCTCTCCAATCCCCGGCTGCTCGCCGCCATCGAGCACCACGCCCCCGACGTGCTCGTCATCGGCGCCACCACCGCCTCCGCCGGGGCCCCGTTGGAGCGAGCGCTGGATGAGCTCCGCGAGAGCCACCCCAACCTGCCTGTGCTGCTCGGCAGCGCCGCCGCCGGCGCCGCGCCCGAGGAGCTCCAGCGGGCCCACCCCGGCGTGCCCACCCTGCGCCGCATCGACGGGGCGCTCGCCGCCGTGGACGAGCTGATGGCCGCCCGCGAGCACGCGCTGGGCTAGCAGCCGCCTCGCGCCGCGGGTGTACTAGATTCCCCGCGTGCCCAACCGCGCCCTGGTCACCGGCGGAGCCGGGTTCATCGGCTCCCACCTGGTCGACGCCCTGCTCGCCGACGGCTACGCCGTGGACGTGATCGACGACCTCTCCACCGGCGACGCCCGCAACGTCGCCGAGGGTGCCCGGCTGCACACCCTGGACATCGTCGACCGCCCCGCCCTCCAGGCCGCGATCGAGCAGGCCGCCCCCCGCGCGATCTTCCACCTCGCCGCCCAGGCCAGCGTGGTCGCCTCCGTCGCCGACCCCACGCGCGACTGCGCCGTCAACGTGCTCGGCACCCTCAACGTGCTCGACGTCGCCGGGCGCCTCGAGGTGCCCGTGGTGTTCACCTCCACCGGGGGGGCCCTCTACGGGGACGACGCCCCCATGCCCACCTCCGAGGAGCGCATCCCCGCCCCCCTCTCCCCCTACGGGGCCTCCAAGTGGGCCGCCGAGGCGTACGTCAACACCTGGTCGCTCTCCTCCGGCATCCCCCACGCGGTGTGTCGCCTCGGCAACGTCTACGGCCCCCGCCAGAGCCCCCACGGGGAGGCCGGGGTGGTGGCGATCTTCAGCCACCGCCTCCACACCGGGCGGGGCGGGCGGGTTCCCATTCTCTACGGCCACGGCGCCCCCACCCGCGACTACGTCTACGTCGAGGACGTCATCCGCGCTCTGCTCGCCGCCTCCGGGCGCCACGGCACCTTCAACGTCGCCACCGGCGTGCAGACCGACGTGCTCACCGTCTGGAACGAGCTCCGCGCCGCCGCCGGCGTGGAGCTGGAGCCCAAGCTCGCCGACCTGCGCCCCGGCGAGCTCCAGCACAGCTGCCTGGACGTCTCCCTGGCCGAGCGCGAGCTCGGCTGGCGCGCCGAGGTCCCCATCGCCGAGGGGCTGCGCCGGACCTATGCCGCCATGGTCGAAGAGTTTCGGGCGCGGGAGGGTGCTGGGGCGGGGTGAGAGCGCCGTCGAGGCGGGGTCAGGTGGCGCCGGGCGGAGGGGCCGGGTGAGGGTGGCGCTACGGTGCGGGGGCTGGCGGGGCCGCGCGGCTCCTCACGCGGGCGGCGCGAGGCACGAGCGATCCTCGATGCGAAAGCCGGCAACGCCACGCGCTAGTCGCTAGCATCGGGACCCGGTCTCAGACCGGCCAGCGGCCAGATAGCTCAGTTGGTAGAGCACACGACTGAAAATCGTGGTGTCCCCAGTTCGAATCTGGGTCTGGCCATCGCAAAACCGCTGCAAATGGGCATGTTTTGAGATAGTGATCGCTAGCTGGCTGGCCTCGGTATGGTCGTCGCGGCACAAACCGCGGCACAAACCCTTGACAATAGTGCCCTGTTCCGGGCCCAGCCAGCCGTCTCGAGAAGCTTTACGAGGAGCATGTTCGGGCGGCAAATGGCTTATCCATGCCGTATCAACTTGGAGAACCGAACTTCATGGGCGAGCCTCGAATCAAAGATAACATCAGTTCGAATCGTGATGTCCTCAGTTCGATTTCCTGGGCGTTTGACCGAGTTTTACAGGGTTTACGCGATCTCGATAAACCCCGCTAAACCCCTTATAACCCGTCTGGGATCCGATACGGGATCAGGCGGAGCTGAGCGTTGTGTATGCGTTGGCGACTCGCTCGGCAAGCGGCCTCGTCCCGTTGCTGAGCACCTCCCACACGAAGTCGTGCAGCTCGAGCGGCAGCGATCGTGCGTCCGCATTCGCCAGCTCCGCGAGAGTGTTCTTGAACCGCTTGGCTTTGCTGGTCGGTACGAGTGCCGCTGTGGCGAGGGCCTGCTGCCAGATGGTCCAGCCATCGTCGGCGTTGATGCACTCGACGGCGAGCGCTAGCCGCAGGCAGCGGGCACGCCAGCCCCACGGCTCGCGGTGAACCTGCTGGCGCAGTTGCGACTGCTGTACCGCGCGAATCGTCCTCCAGGGTCCGGATGAGCTATCGCTGCACGAGGCCCAGCGCTGCAGACAATCGCGAATCCCTGCGTTGGGCTCTCCCGCGGCGATGTCGATCGTCCAGGTCTCGCATTCGCGGGCGTAGCGCACCGAGCAGTAGGAGACCATCGCCTCCCACTGGCTGGAGTTGGTGAAGCTCGCGATCAGGATGTCAAGGTCGTATAGCTGGCGGGGTATCGCATCGCCGCGACGTTCTTCATCGATCCCGACCGGAGAGGCCGCCAGGGTCATCAGCTTCAGCACGAATTGGTAGGGCAGCTCGGGCATCCGAGCACGGATCGTGCGTTGGGTGGGGCCGACGTTCCCGCTGACTGTCTCGGCCGGTGGCAGGTCGGACTCGAAGTGAAACTCGACCTTGACCGTGTTGTTCGTCGCCATGCCGTGGTCCAATAGCAGAGCGACAGGGACGAGGTAGGTGATCATGTTCAGCTCGCTCGTCAGATTTTGGGGTTCATATATCTCGGGCTTAAACAGAGGATGAAGCGCCTTGAAGCGCTCGGCGAAGGCGTCCATGAGCCTTCCGATGTCGGCGTGGCTCGCGGTCGTGAGGTAGTCGTTGTCGCGAGAGCCGCGCTGTTGTACGGAGTCGAAGCGCAGGGACGCAGCATTGCCGCCCATGAGCAGGAGTTCGACGCCGACGGTGTCCTCCAAGTCGTGGAGGTGCTCGTGTACCTCTGCGCACCATGCGGCCAGCTCGGCAGTGAATAGGTCGTTGTACTTGTAGCGGCGGGCGAGTGCCTTCAGACTGTTGGGGTCGCCGATCCAGTCGGCCTTGAACAGCGAGAGATGTGCTGCGGGAATGCTCACGCGGCGTAGCCCGCTGCGAGACGGCGTTGCGCTGGTCCATTGGGCGGGCGCTGGCCGATGGTCGCGGCGAGCCAGTCCTGGTAGCCGAGCCTGGCGGCGTAGGAGCGGAGCGCCCGGAGGTTGAGTGTCTGCTCACTCATCGCACGCAGCAGCCGTCCGAGCTCGCCGTAGTCAAATGGCACTGCGCTGCGGCGTGTCTCGCGCAGCAGGTCAACCCATGCCTTCTCGGGTGTCGCGATCGCGCCTAGTACCAGCGCACGAGAGTGGATCGCGGGCTGGCGGCGCAGCAGCACTGTCTTCTGCAAGGGGGCGTTGATCGCCGCGCCCGGGCCGGCGGGCAGGACGACGAACTTCTTCTTCGCCAGCGCTGCGCCGAGACCGTCGGCGTGTGATGGGTGGCAGCAGACGAGATGCGGGTAGTCGAAGACGAACTGGTGGGTGAAGCCGGCGAGCACGTCATAGCCCGAGAGGTGCGCGTCGGCTTCCAGGTGCTCGATCACGCGCACGATCTCTCTCGCCGGCACGTTGCTGGGCGAAGCGCCCGATGCCCGGTCGGCGTATCGGTCGCGGCTCAGACGAAAGACCTCGCCCGTTGCAATCAGGCGGCCGAGGGCTCGCTGCAGGGTGCGCTCGGAGAGCCCGAGCTTGTCGCGGAGTTGCGCGACAGCCACGGCACCGCCGTGCTCGGTAGCCAGCGCTCCGACGGCCCGCGCTACATCGTCTATGTCCACAACGGAGGTTGGCACGATCCACAGAATATAGCGGAATCCTGAGCGTCGTGCCGACCCTGACCTATGCTCTCACGCGATCTGGGATGCCTCTGGCGACACTCAGCGACTCACCGGAGAAGACGTGATCCTCGAGAACCGGTTTCCCTAGACATTCGTGGCGCAGCGACGACCGGCGAGGCTGGCGCACCCGCGACGGCCGCGAAAGCCCTGAGCCGCAGGTGGCGGTGACCGACGCGCTCGTCGCGATCGCCGAAGATGACCTCGCCGCCGACTTCATCGACGCCGATAGAGACTAAAGGGGCCTCTGAGCAAGTGCCGAATCAGGCTGTATGGCATCCAGTCGTGACACGCCGCGCCGCGCCCGCCTTACGATCACCAGAGATCACCCATCGGAGACCATCTCGTCCCTAGCCGATCTCGTTCAGGCACTCGATGGGCTTACCGTTCCGTGCGGATGGCTGTCGATCGTGACGCAGCAGGTGCTTGAGCCCGGAGAGTGGTTGAAGCTGCGCCAGCATTTGCGAGCGCAAGGCGCTGAGGGCTCGAAGGCCCGCGATCGGTTTTATCCTTGGTTCGGCAACGAGCTGACTGCTTCCATCCCTCCTATCACGCTTGCTTCCTGGAATGAATTCCTGGGTTCGCGAGAGGTCATAGATCCGGGTGATCCTCTCGACATTGGTCTCCAGTATGGCTTGAACGCTTGGTTTCGTAACTCGCCGAGGCAAATAGGTGACAAAGCCGACGATCGTGTCTTCGCGTTCGCCGCGGTTAAGCGAATACAGCACGAGTCACCAATACTCGTTGAGACGATAATCACAGGTGCCTCGCTGGGCGGTCTCGCCTTTTACCGAATTGTGAAGGCGATATACGACCTACGGAAGGCTCGCGCCAAGGCGCGAGGCGAGGAGCTGGATACCCATGCCAAGGAGGCTGCACTGCCGTATCTCGCAGAGAACATCGAGCAGGAAGCGCGGCAGGCGCGAGCAGTAACGCGTCAAGAGGAAGCCAAGGCCGACATATACGAGGATCTGCGAGATCTATTGCACAACGAGGGCGGGTTGCCGATGAGAGACATGCTCGCGCGGGCGATTACAGAGGCAACCTCGCCAGCGGTCGACTACCTGCTCAAAGACGAGGTTGAGCTGAAGCTGACAGACGACCCCGGCGATGCCGAGGAGAGCCCATCCGTATAGATCAGTCCTCGGGCCGCAGGTTTGCGAGCACGCTCTCCACGCTGTGTTGCTGGCCGAGCATCCGACGCATGTAGTCGACATTGGCCTCGGCAAACCGCCGCACGAAGTGGTCGCTCGCAGGCGCGTGACCGTTACCGAGCGCGATGAGGTAGTTCTTGAATGGAGCATTCGCCATCGGCCCGGACTTCCAGCCACGCAGGAGGGCGAGGAACGACGTGCCCTTCTGCATGAAGCCCTCGCAGAAGAAAAGCTCATCTGCCGAGACGATGGCCAGCGACCCGACCCGCTCCTGTTGTAGGAAACGCTTTTCGCGAATCCGGCTGTCGACCTCTCTGAGGATGTAGTCGGTGTGCGGGAAGGGATGTGAGGTTAGGAGGACCGGCCACGCATGCGCGACGAGCGCAGGGTCGATGGCGGGCAGCTTCAGTTCCCCATTGAAAAAGTCCCGGATGGAGCGGTCGAGCTGTTTGGTCTTTTTCACGACAAGCCGGTCCACGTCGTCGCTGAAGCACTTAAGGTCTCCCCGCGTGGTCGTGCCGGCCTGCAGCGGGCCGGAGACAACCTCAACGAACACTGGGTTGCGCTCGTATTCGAGGATCACGTCCGACGACCGTCGACGTTGCGAGCGAGGACCGTAGAGGACGTCCGCGGTAATCGTCGCACCCGAACCCTCCACCTCGACCGCTCGCCTAAACGTCCGCTCGACCGACTCCTGGAAAGGTGTGCCGAAGATCGAGCTGTAGTAACGCTGGTCATGTCCGTCGGCGACCGCGGCCTCGCCCAGAAGGTGAAACACACCCTGGGAGACACGGCGCCGCAGGCTGGCGATCGATAGCGGCACGAAGAGACCCGGCTCGATCTCGACCAGCGGGAACCGCTCAAAGGTCAGCGAGCCGTAGGTGCTCTCGCCGTACTGCTTCGCCTCAGCAAGCAGCTCGTCACGGAGCGCGTCAACGTCACGGCCGGCTAGCGTGAAGAACGCTTCCCAAGTCTCTCTAGGCATTGTCGCCTGAGCGAACGCACGCGCGGGCTCGATGCCCGGCAGGCTGTCCTCATTTGCGCCGCGGGTGAGGAAGCGCGCGAGTACGGCGGCGCCGACCGTGAAGTAGTCGGCGATCGGCATCCCCGTATGCCGCGCGAACGCGGCCTCGGTCTCTCGCGCCGGCTTGTTCTTCAGCTGAGGCCAGATGACTCGGTAGACCTCATGGTGGAGCGCGGTCACTGGGACCTGGTCCTCGTGGTAGTTCAGGCAGCACTGCCGAATCTCCCACGATGTCCGCTCACACTTGTCTTTGATGTTCAGGCCGATGTCGAGAAGGTCTGTCACTCCGATCAGGCACGCTCCCCATATCTCGCGCAGGGCTCCGGCGCTGAAGTCATCACGCCGCCTGCGGTCGGCGTGAAGAACGACGAGCCGCGCGAGATGCACGAGCTGCTGCTCGCAAAAGACCTTCGTTGCGTTCCCGTCGCGCAGCCGCTGGAGAAGGGCCTGGCCAACCTGCCCGTCGCCGAAGACCTCCAGCACGAGTCGCTCTTGTAGCCGAGCGCTCTCGGCCGGGTGGGTCTCAGCGGCGA